>Ga0075011_10000093_pt1 | contig 44731 bp, 42 predicted proteins | sample TARM_MetaG_T_14_FD_72354 | JGI IMG/M metagenome (GOLD analysis project Ga0075011, IMG submission 72354) | Freshwater microbial communities from Pennsylvania, USA, analyzing microbe dynamics in response to fracking - TARM_MetaG_T_14 | ecosystem: Environmental > Aquatic > Freshwater > River...
GGCGCGCCGAAGGCGGAGATGGACACGCCCAACCGTTCGCTTCGGCTCAGGTCGCCGCCTGCCAGGACCATGTCGTTCTGCCGGGCCAGTCCGGCCATGGATTTGAAGAATTCGTTCCAGAACTCGTCTGGAAGGTTCGCCGGGGCCATCAGGTCCATGGTGAAGGCCACGGGCTTGGCTCCCATTGCCGCGATATCGCTGACATTCACGGCCAGGGCCTTGTAGCCGATGTCCGCCGCCGAGAAATAGTCGAGGCGGAAGTGCTCGCCCTCAAGAAAGAGGTCCGAGGTGACGCAGTAGTCGGTTCCGCCTCGCAACACGGCGCAGTCGTCGCCCCGGCCCAGGGCCAGGAAATCGTGCTCGCGGGCAAAATGGCTGTCGATCAGTTCCAGAAAGTGTGCTTCGCTTTGCATATGTATTCATACTCCATCAGAGCAGTTCCAGGTAGTCCCCGATGATGACCTTGAGGCCAAAGCCCGGGAAGTTGACCCTGAATTTATTCGGTTCCAGTTGGGCGACGATCTTGCCCCTGCCGAAAATTTTGTGTTTGCAGAATCCGAGCTTGGACGGATCCACCTTGGGCTTTCCGGGCTCGGAATTGTCCGGTTTCTCGCCGTCCGCAGGGGGCATGGCCGGTTCGGGCAGGCTGTACACGGAACGTCGCCGTTTTTCCAGGCCGCCGCCGTACGATTCGTTCAGCCGCTCGAAGACCGTGTCCGGCAACTCCAGCACGAAGGGGCTGGGCAGGGTCGGGTCGGACATGCCGCTGGCCCGGTTGTAAACCGAGCCGGGCACGAACAGCCTGAGATCCTCTTTGGCGCGGGTGCAGGCCACATACATGAGGCGGCGCTCTTCTTCCAGGTCTTCGGCACGCTGCATGGCTTTGCGTGACGGGAAGCGGTCTTCCACCAGGTCGATGATGATCACCGCCGCCCATTCGAGCCCCTTGGCCGAGTGGACCGTGGACAGGACAACAGCGTTTTCCTTGCGTTTTTCCTCTTCGGGATCACCGTCCAGTGACAGGTCTCCGATGAATTGCTCCATATCCTGGTAGCTGGCCGCGATCTGACTGAGTTGTTCCAGCCCGGCTTGCCGCTTGGGGTAGTCGTCCGGGTATTTTTCGATGAGGATGGGCTGGTAGAAGGCGAGCACGGCTTCAAGGATCGTCGGCGGCTTCATGGGCCCGGCGCGCAGCCGGTCCAGTTCGGTCAGCAGTTCCTTGAGGGGCTCGTGCTTCTTGACCATCTTGGTCACGTATTTCTTGTCGCCCGAGTGCATGGCTTGGTAGATCTTGGCCACGGTCTTGGGGCCCACGCCCTTGATGTGTTCCAGGGCCCGCTGCCATGCGAGCAGATCGTGTGGGTTGAGGATCAGGCGGATGTAGGAGAGCACGTCCTTGACGTGGGCCGCCTCATGGAAGCGGATGCCCCCAAACTTCTGGTAGTCGATGCCGATGCGGGTCAGCGCCACTTCGAGCGGGAAGGACTGGTAGCCCGCCCGGAAGAGTACGGCAACGTCGTGCAGCATGTGCTTACGGCCAAGCTCCAGTATCTGGTCCACTACCTGTCGGGCCTGGGTCTGGTCGCTCAAGGGGTGGACGACCAGGGGCAACTTGTCGCTCTTGAGGTCCGAGTACAGGTGTTTGTCGAACTTGGTGGTCGCGCCTTTGAGGATTTCGTTGGTCAGATCGAGAATGGGCTGTACCGAGCGGTAGTTCTTTTCCAGCCGGATGACCTTGGCACCCTCGAATATTTTTGGAAAATCCAGAATGTTGGCTATGTTGGCCCCGCGAAATGCGTAGATGGACTGGGCGTCATCGCCCACGGCCATGACGTTGCCCTTGGTCCCGGCCAGGTGTTTGACGATGCGTGCCTGGACCAGGTTGGTGTCCTGGTATTCATCGACCATGATATATCGGTATCGGGCCTGGAGTTGATTTTTGAGCGGTTCGTTTTTGGCCAGCAGTTCGTCCAGGAGAAAAAGTAGGTCGTCATAGTCCACCAGGGCGTGTTCGCGCTTGAACTTGGCGTAGCCGTCGCTGATGCGCTGGATGTCCTCAAGGTAGGGGCTCAGATGGTAGGCCTCGCGCTCCATGACCGCCTCGATGGTCAGCTCCTTGTTGCGGGACTTGGTGATCATGTCCAGCAGGGTGGCCTTCCTAGGGTAGGAGCGGTCTCCCTTGCCGAGCTTGAGGGTGTCCCGGACCTCCTTGCAGATGTTCTCGCTGTCCGCACGGTCCATGAGGGTGAAGCCGGCATCGAAGCCGATGTCCGCCGCATTGCGTCGCAGGGTGGCATAGGCGAAGGAATGGAAAGTGCCGCCCGAGGTGCCGTGCAGGGAACGGCCGAGAATGGTCTCGGCCCGGGCGAGCATCTCCTGGGAGGCCTTGCGGGTAAAGGTCAGGAGCAGAATCTGGCCCGGGTCCACGCCCTGGTTCACCAGGTGGGCCAGCCGGTAGACGATGGTCCGGGTCTTGCCCGATCCGGCTCCGGCGATGACCAGCACTGGCCCCTCGGTGGTGGTCACGGCCTCGCGTTGCGCCTCGTTCAGTTCATTTTCGAAGTCTATACTCATTTATTCTTTGATGTCGAAGTGTTGCAGTATAATGCGCCCAACGTCCCGCATCCGTTCGGGGCGCGCGCCGTTTGAATCGGCGAAGATGGCTCCGTCCACCGTATGTGTCCCGGTGCGTCCATGCAAACCAAAAATATTTCCACGGTCGAATTTGGCCTTGAGGTCGAAGCCGGGCCGCGATTCGCAGACAAGGTCCGGGCGTTGGTCCGAGGTCGCGTTTGGATAGATGTCGGTGCCCCGGTGTACGGCTTTCAGGACCGGCTGGCCCTCGTATTGGAGCTCCTGGAGTCCGTCCGAGATGCGCTTGAGCAGCCCCTCGCGTTCGAGCGGCTCCACCCGCCCGCGCGCGAAACGTCCCCGCTCGTGGAGATATATGCGGCCGGGGTCCAGGGCAAAGGCCTTGGATTCGGAGGTGATTTTCGAGGCGTCCCATTCGTCGTGCGGCGGCCCGGACAGGGAGAGCAGCCCGGCCTGCATGAGCCAGGTGTTGAGGCTGACTTCGGTTTGCAGCTCGGTGAAGCCGTGGTCGGCCAGAACCAACAGCCGCTTTGGGCCGGAGAGTTCGTCGAAACGGGCCAGGAAGCGGCCTACCGCTTGGTCCCAATCGGCCAGAAAGCGCATGCACGCCATATGGTTCGGATGGTCGGCATGGAGCACCGCGTCCATGTGAAAATGAAAGAGGCGGTCGGTCTCGGTGAAGACATGCACGAACAGGTCCCAGGCGAGGTCTGGCCAGAGCATATCCAGGGCGATCAACCGGGAATCGAGGGTGGCGCGAAGTTCGGCCAGAAGGAATTCCAGGTCCGCACTGCCCCGGGAAGTGTCCGCTTCAAGCTTGTAATTTGCCCCATGAAGCTTGTCGGCCAGAAACGGGGGATACGCCGCGCCGCGTAATTCCGGGGCCACGAACCCGGCCACGAGCATGCCGCGCATGGGGCGGGCCGGATAGGTGTTGGGCAGGTTGACCACCCGCGAGACCAGGCCGTGCTCGCCGAGTCTGTCGAACAGGGTGGGACAGGAGACATCCGTGGCTCGGGTGACGCGCAGGGCGTAAGTTTGCGCATCCAGATGGGAGAAGCCGAAAATGCCGTGCTTCTCCGGGCCTTCCCCGGTGTAGAAGGAGGTCCAGTTCACCGGGGAGAGCTCGGGGAGTTCGGCCCGGACCATGGCCGCGCCCTCGGTCAGCCTGCCCAGGTTGGGCAGGGAGGCGCTCAAGGTGCGGGCGAGGGGCAGCGGCAGGCCGTCCAGGCCGAGGACAACCAGCCTCGGGCGAGGCTCGGAGGGCAGGAGCAGGGACATGGGCTAGATCAATTCCGCCTCGAATTTTTTGAGAAAGAACGAAGGATTGTACGACATCTTCGCCTTGCGCAAGCCCTCGTCGTCGAGGTCCTGTTCGCGGTTGACGTTGGTGTACTCCGCGCCGTCGTTTTCCAGAAACATCTGGTTGATGGCCTGGTACACGCCCTTGAAGCGGATATCGCCTTTTTCGAAGTGGATGACCAGGGAGTCCTCGCATAACGGCTCGGCCACGGTATAGGCGATGACCTTGCCGTCCACCCGGATGGTCGCGCCCATTAACCCCTTGATCTGATCAATGTGCTGGAGCACGCGGGTGATGGCGTGGTTCTCGGCCTTGAGCGCCTCGGACGGATTGTTCTCCTCATACCACTTGTACCATTCGTCCTGCATCTCCAGGACTTCCTCCACACACTCGGGGGCCATGGACTCGTAGGAGTACAGGTAGTTCTTCTTGAACTGGTTGAGCAGGTTCTTCTTCTTGTGGAAGGCCTTGCCCTTGAGGGCGATGAGTTCCTCCACCGAGTAGACGTAGTCCCAATGTCCGCGGCTCTCGGTGATGGTCATGCTGTTGCCGAAGGCGATGGACCAGAGCCGGGTCAGGGCTTCGGGCACGCGGACGAATTTCTTGCCTTCGGTCATGGCTCGGCAACCCGTCCAGTCATAGTTTTCCCACGGGCCCACAGGTGCCCAGCAGACCGGCTCTTGTTTGGTCTGGCGGATGAAGCACAGGCCGCTGTGGAAGGCCCATTCCAGGCCGTAGTGATCGGCCCATCCAAAGACGTTGGCAAAAGAGAAATCGCTGGTCAGCAGCTGGGGGCAACCGGTCAGGGCCTCGTGGTATTCGTCTTGCCGGTCCAATGAAATGGGTTCGAAGTTCAGGGTCATGGACAATCCTTATCCTTTTTGGCCGTTTCGATGTTTGATCATGGCGAAACGCTGCCAGTTCTTGAATTTGTAGAAATATAACAGAATGGATGACTGGACGATCTGCGAACAGAACATGGCGATCCAGATACCTTCTGCACCGTCCATCACCTCGTGGCCCAGGATATAGGCCAGAGGAAGTCTGAGGCCCCAGGTTGCGCCACCCATGATGAGCATGTTGTACAGAGTGGCCCCGGCCCCGTTGAACGCCCCGGCCAGGATCATGCTGGTCAGGGTGAAGGGAATGGCCAGCATGTTCCACTTGAGGTAGTTGACAGCCTGGACGGCCACGGCCGTATCGCGGGTGAGCAGGGCTACCCAAGGGGTGATGAACAGCCAGACCACCAGGGCGAAAAGGGATATGGACACCAGACCGAGGGCGAGGATACGGAAGCCGAACCGTTTGGCTTCAAGCGGTTGCCGCGCCCCGAGGTAATGGCCGATGAGGATGCTCGCGGTCATATTAAAGGCCATGGCGGGCATGAACAACAGGGATTCGATGCGCAATCCGATGGACATCCCGGCCAGGGCGTCGACCGCGCCGCCCGGCAGGCTGGCGGTGATGGCGTAGAGGACCAGGTAGCCCGACTGCCAGACAACCTGCATGAGCCCCGAGGGCCAGGCCACCTTGAGCAGGTAGGGAGTGGCCCGCTTCATCCAGCGCCAGGGCGCGAAACAGGCGGGGTTCAGCTGTCCCTGTTTGGCCAACAAGGCCAAGTTGAAGAATGCGCCGCAGGTGACCGAGCCGAAGGTGGCCCAGGCCAACCCCTTGTAGCCGATATTCGGCAGACCGAACCAGCCCAGGCCGAGGCCGAGGTCGAGCACGGTGTTCAGGCTGGTGACGATGATCATACAGTAGAGCGGGTAGAAGACCTGCTTGCGCGCCCGAAAAATGGCGTTGGTGATGAGCAGCATGTAGTAGGGCGGCAGCAGGAGCAGGAACACTGTCAGGAAGTATTGGGTGACCGGGCGCATGGCTTCGGGCACCTGAAGGGCGGAAAGGAGCATGTTCTTGAGCGGCAGGCCCAGGACCAGGAAGACCGCTCCGAGCAGGCAGGCCAGGATGAGGCACAGCCCCACGTAGCGCATGGCCCGTTTTTCGAGTCCGGCACCGATGGATTGGCTGATGGCCGCCACCGCGCCGTTGGCCACCGCCATAGCCACCACCAGCAAGAAGAACAGTGACTGGGTGATGATGCCCAGCGAGGCCTGGACTTCGCGGGAGATGTACCCGGCCACCCATACGTCCGTCATGCCGATGAGCACATGGAACATGGTCATGATCAGCTGGGGCCATGCCAGCTTCCAGATGGTTCGGGTGGGGGAGTGCGACATCTGCGCTGTGAGATCGTTGTTCGGCATGTATGGGATTTTGTTTCAGGTTGACCGGGTTCGGCGGGGTGTGGCTTCATAATAGGTTCTTATTTCAGAAAGCCAAGGGCCTAGAGCTTATTTTTTCCCATCGCGCGATTCTAACCGGGTTGTTGCAAAAGCCTATTCATTGTACGGTAAACTTTCAATTTCAAGGGGGACCGGTGTGCCTTTTCGGGCCGGGCCGCACAAGAATGAGGAAGATGCCGTTGAATATGGATATGCGGATTTTGGTGGTGGACGATTCCAGCACCATGCGGCGGATTATAAAGAACGACTTGAAGGAATTGGGTTTCCGAAATGTGATCACGAGCGAGGACGGCCATTCGGCCTGGGAGATCATTCAGCGCGATGCCATAGATCTGGTCTTGTCGGATCACAAGATGCCCGGCATGACCGGTCAGGAGCTGCTCATTCTCGTTCGCAAGCATCCCGATTACAAGTGCTTGCCCTTTATCATGATCACGGCGGAGGCCTTTCGCGAAAACGTCCTGCAGGCCATCAAGCTCGGGGTCTCCAATTACGTGGTCAAACCCTTCAGTGCCCAGCAGCTGCATGAAAAGATCAAGAAGGTTTGCGGCGCGGTCTGTTGATTGCCCTCAATGCTGATGGGGCACGTCCCCTTCCTCGTGTACGTGGACATGGCTGTGCGGCTTGAGCTCGCCGGGCTGGATGCGGCCGTCCCGCATGGCCAGCAGCCGGTCGGTGGTGGCGGCCAGGAAGTCCGGATCGTGGGAAACCACCAGCCGGGCCATATCCAGTTTTTTCAGGATGTCCACCAGCCGGTCCTTGGCCTCGGGCGAGAGACCTGTGGTTGGCTCGTCCAGGACAAGTATCTCCGGGCGCATGGACAGGATCGTGGCCAGGGCGACCAACTTTTTTTCGCCGCCGGAGAGTCTGTGCGGCACGCGGTCCTCGAATCCGGCCAGTCCGACGGTCTCAAGGGCCTCGCGTGCGCGCTCGGTGGCCTGCTCGCGGCTCAACCCTTGGTTGAGCGGGCCGAAGGCCACGTCGTCGAGGACCGTGGGACAGAATAGCTGATCGTCGGAGTGCTGGAACAGAAACCCGATCTTCAGCCGGGCGGCATCAAACGCCTTGGCATTGGATATGGACGCGCCGAACAGGGTGACTTCGCCCTTGTCCGGGGTGATCAGTCCCATGAGGATGTGCAGCATGGTGGACTTGCCCGCGCCGTTGGGCCCGAACAGGCCGAGCTTTTCGCCGGAATGCAGGTGGAAGGTCAGTCCCTTGAGGGTCTCTCCGCGCCCGGGGAAGGCATAGGATATGTCTGAAAGTTCGATGACGGCGTGGCTCAAAGCGGTCTCCCTTGGATGAAACCCAAATAGATCAGGCCCGCGCTCAGCGCGGCACAGGCCAGCAGAAACAAGTAGTCGGCGGACCGGGTCTTGAAGGCGGCCAGGGTGTAAAAACGGCCTCGGAAACCCCGGCAGAGCATGGCTCCGTGAACCCGCTCCGCGCGGTCCCAACTTTTGACCAGGAGCATGCCCACCAGCCAGGCGAAGGCCCGGTAGGTATGCGTGTCCGTGCGCGGTTTGAATCCGCGTGCCCGCATGGCCTGGCGCATGGTCGTGTACTCCTGGTAGATGGAGAAGATGTAGCGGTGGGTGAAAAGCAGGATGTGGCACAGCTTGTCGGGTACGCCGAGCTGTTGCAGGGCCGGGCCGAGGTTCTGGATGGAGATGGTCCCGAGCAGGGCCATCAGGCTGACCACGATGGCGTTGGATTTGATCGTGATTAACAGAGCGCGGTCTATACCCTGCGCCGTGGCGTGCAGCGGGCCGATGTCGAACACCGGCTCGCCCGGCACGGAAAAGGGCAGGAAAAGCCATAAAAAGACGATGAACAGGTTAACAACCATGAGCCGGTTCAGCGCCATGAGCATATTGAGCCGAGCCATCTTGACCAGAATCAGCCCTGCGGCCAGAGCGAGCCAGGCGGGTCTGAGCTCGGGCAGCACGGCCACGGGTACGGTCAGGACCAGCGCGGCCAGGAGCCGGATGCGCGGATCCATGCCGTGCAAAAAGGAATCGCCCGAGGCGAAGGGCTCGGTCAGTGAGGCCACGCAAACTCCTGTTTTCGGTACATGTCTGGAGAGTTCAAACCGGCCTTTAAGGCCGGTTCACAGGAGTAATACAAAACCTGTGGCCGTGCAACCGGGGCTAGTCCGCGGCCAGCCCCACTTCGGCGGCGATGCCGGACACCGAATCAATGGCGATCTGTAGGAATTCGCCCAACTCCAGGCCAATTTTGTCGCAGTCGCGGATGCAGTCGCGGTTGACGCTGGCTGCGAACGCTTTGTCCTTCATCTTCTTCTTGAGGCTTTTGGGCTTCATGCCGTCAATCTTGGTGGGTCGCACCAATGCGCCCGCGTGGACCATGCCGGTGACGGTCTCGCCGCAGCGCAGGGCGTAGTCGAAATCGGTCTCCGGGGCCTCGGCCCCATTCATCTCGGCGGCGTGGCGGCGGATGGCGTCCAGGGCCTCGAACGGGAGTTTGCCGTCGAGCAGCTTCACGGTGTCCAGGCCGTGGCGGTTGTGCAGCTCTTTGGTCACGGCATAGTCCAGGTCGTGCAGCAGACCGGTGATGCCCCACAGTTCCTCATCCTTGCCGAGTTTGCGGGCCAGGCCGCGCATGACGGCCTCTGATTCCAGGGCGTGGTTGATCAGGCTGGCTTCGCTGTTGTGTTCCTTGAGCAGGGAAAATGCTTCGTCTCGGGTTATCATGGTCGCTCCTTGATGCTTTGGTTGAGAGGGCAGCATGCCCCAACAGCGCGGCGCGGTCCAGATACAGATGACCAGCGGAAGGAGCGGTACAGTTATTGTTCGCCGTAAAGCCAGCAGGCGGTGCGCATGCCGTCTGGCTGGTCCATGAGCTCTGGGCGGTCGTTTCTGCACTTGTCGAAAGCCTCGGGGCAGCGCGGGTGGAAGGGGCAGCCCGCAGGCGGGGCCATGGGGCTCGGCAGGTCGCCGGTCAGGGCGATGCGCTCGGGCCGGTTGGTGGGATCGGGCCGGAGTACGGCGGACAGCAGGGCCTTGGTGTAGGGGTGCTTGGGGTCGGCGAACAGGTTCCGGCTCTCGCCGATCTCCATGATCCGGCCGAGATACATGACCGCCACCTTGTCGCAGATGTGGCTGACCACGGACAGGTCGTGGGAGATGAACACATAGGTAAGATCCAACTTTTTTTGCAGATCCTTGAGCAGGCCGAGGACCTGAGCCTGGACCGACACGTCCAGGGCGGACACCGGCTCGTCGCAGACCACCAGCTTGGGGTCCAGGGCCAGGGAACGGGCCACGGCAACGCGCTGCCGCTGGCCGCCGGAAAATTCATGGGGATAGCGTCGTCCGTGTTCGGGCCTGAGCCCCACCAGCTTGAGGAGCTGCTCGACTTTCTCGCGGCGTTCGTCTTTGGAGCCGATGCCGTGGATATCCAGCCCTTCGCGAATGATGGACCCGATCTTCTGGCGTGGGTTCAGGGAGGAATATGGGTCCTGGAAGATCATCTGTATCTTGGAGCGCAGCTTCTTTTCGTCCCATGCGGCAATGGACCGGTTGCCGAAGAGGACCTCGCCGGAGGTGACCGGTTCAAGCCCCATGATGCACTTGGCCAGGGTGGACTTGCCGCATCCGGATTCGCCCACCAATCCAAGGGTCTGGCCGCGCTCCACGCTTAGGGTCACGCCGTCCACGGCGCGCACGGTGCCGGTTTTCAGACCCAGCAGGCCGCTTGACACCTTGAAATGTTTGGTCACGTCGACCAGTTCGAGCAGAGCCATGGGCTAGTCCTCGTAGAGCCAGCAGCGGACCTTGCGGCCCGGCTTCGGCTCGAACAGCGGGGGCAGCAAGAGCGAGCACTTCTTGTACGCCTTGGGGCAGCGTGGATGGAACCGGCATCCCTCGGGCAGGTCGAAGATGGACGGTACAATGCCGGGGATCGGGTTGAGCTCCCGGGGGTCGCCCAGGGACGGCATGGAGGCCAGCAGTCCCTTGGTATAGGGGTGCAGCGGCTCTGCGTAGAGTTCGTTCACTCCGGCCAGTTCGACGATCTTGCCCGAGTACATGACCGCAACGCGCTGAGCCATGCGGGCCACCACGCCGAGGTCGTGGGTGATGAGCATGAGCGAGCCGTTCATGCGTCCCTTGAGCTCGTCCATGAGGTCGAGGATCTGGGCCTGTATGGTCACGTCGAGCGCGGTGGTCGGCTCGTCCGCGATGAGGATATCCGGGTTGCAGGCCAGCGCCATGGCGATCATGACCCGCTGGCGCATGCCGCCGGACAATTCGTGCGGATAGGCTTTGGCGATCTGGGCCGGGGTGGGGATGCCCACCAGCTTCAGCGCGTCCACGGCCTTGTCCAGCGCCTCGCTCTTGTCGAACCCCTGGTGCAGCCGCAGCGGTTCCGCAATCTGATCGTCGATGCGGAAGACCGGGTTGAGCGCGGTCATGGGTTCCTGGAAGATCATGGAGATGGCGTTGCCCCGGATGTGCATGAGCTCGTGTTCGGACATGTCCAGGAGGTCCTTGCCCCTGTAAAGGATGGTCCCGTCCGTGACGCGGCCCGGCGGATCGGGTATAAGTCCGAGGATGGACAGGGCGAGCACGGTCTTGCCGCAGCCGGACTCGCCGACTATGGCCAGGGTTTCTCCTTGCATAAAGGAAAGGCTGACGTTATCCACCGCCTTGGCAATGCCCTGGGCAGAGGAAAAACAGGTGGTCAGTTCGCGTATGTCCAGCAGTGGTTTTGTCATAAGAAATTCCGCAGGTTCGCCATCACGCCACCTATACGGCATATTGCGGCGGACGTAAACGATATCGGGGAGGGGAAATGGCAGAAGTGGTGATCGTGGGCGGCGGCCTGGCCGGGTGTGACTGCGCCTGGCAGTTGGCCAACGCCGGGGTGTCGGTGACCCTCTTTGAAATGAAGCCGGAAAAGCGCAGCGAAGCGCATACCGAGGACGGACTGGCCGAGTTGGTCTGCTCCAATTCCTTCCGGGCCACCGGCCCGGCTGCGGCCATCGGGTTGCTCAAGGAGGAAATGGAGAGCCTTGGCAGTCTGGTCATGGAGGCCGCCTTTGCCACCAGCGTGCCCGCGGGCGGAGCCCTGGCCGTGGACCGCGCCCTGTTCTCCGATTACATTACAAAAAAGATTGAAGGTCATGGATTGATCACTGTGGTTCGTCGGGAAGTAACTTCCCTGGACGACGAGGCGCTTAGTGGATGCGATGCGGTGGTCATTGCTGCCGGTCCTCTGTCCAGCCCGGAGCTGACCGAGAGCCTGATGTCCGCCGTGGGCGACGAACGGCTTTATTTTTACGACGCCATCGCGCCCATCGTGTCACGCGATTCGGTCGATTTCGACAAGGCGTTCTGGGGCTCGCGCTGGAAGCCCGAGGATGACGATTATCTGAATTGTCCCATGGACGAGGCCGAATACAAGGCGTTCGTGGCCGCGCTTTTGGCGGGCGACAAGGTCAAGCCGCGCGAGTTCGAGAAGGAGGTCCACTTCGAGGCCTGTCTGCCGGTGGAGGCCATGGCCGAGCGCGGGGAGATGACCCTTGCCTTCGGCCCGCTCAAGCCCGTGGGGTTCACGGACCCGAAGACCGGCGAGCGGCCATTCGCCATCGTCCAGTTGCGCACGGAGAATGCGGACAAGACCTCCTTCAACCTAGTGGGCTTCCAGACCAAGCTCAAGTACCCGGAGCAGAAACGCATTTTCCGTATGATACCGGGCCTTGAGAACGCCGAATTTCTACGTCTGGGATCCATCCACCGCAATACCTACGTCAACGCCCCAGAGGTCCTGGATTCGACCCTGCAACTGAAGAACCGGCCCGGCGTGTATCTGGCAGGGCAGATCACCGGGGTGGAGGGGTATCTGGAGTCTGCGGCCTGCGGGTTGTGGCTCGGGCTTTCCATGGCCTGGAAACTGCGCGGGGAACAGCTGGCCGAGCCGCCCGTGGAGACGGCCTTGGGCGCGCTCCTGAATCATTTACGGACCAAGCCGGACAAGCGGTTCCAGCCGTCCAACGTCAATTTCGGGCTCATGCCCGGACTTGAAGGCCGGATCAAGAAAAAGCTCAGGAAGGAAGCCTACGGCAAGCGGGCCCAGGCGGCGTTCGCGGCCTGGTTTGAGGCGGCGGGCTTGAAGGACTGATCCCCGCTTCGGTCTGCTCAATACCCGGACTGTGGACCTTTAGCTGACGCTTGTGTCTGCAAAATGGGAAGCGTCTGTCTGCGGCCTCTGCAAGCCGTGTGGGAAAACCGTTCCTGCCTCCAATATTGGCAAAACCCATTCCATTCTCCGGTGCTTATAGCCAGGATAATGAATCGCTATGTGCCGCACTCTTGCCAAGCTCGAAGGGAAGGCGCATTTTATGGGTCAAACGGGTGTTGATATTGCCCGGATCCAAGGAGAGAAAATATGAATGACAATCACTACGGCCCCCAGACAGTGGCTCTGCACGCGGGCCACACCCCGGACGAGACCGGTGCCCGCGCCGTGCCCATATATCAGACAACCGCGTATCTGTTCCGCGACACCGAGCATGCGGCCAACCTGTTCGCCCTCAAGGAACCGGGCTACATATACACCCGGCTGAACAACCCGACCACGGACGTGCTCGAAAAGCGCCTGGCCGCTCTGCACGGCGGGGCCGGGGCCATCGCCACGGCCAGCGGCATGGCCGCCATCTTCTATGCGGTCACGACCATCACGTCCGCCGGGCAAAACATCGTCAGCGGGTCCAACCTGTACGGCGGGGCTCAGACCCTGTTCGAGCACACCCTGAAGCGGTTCGGCATCGAGGCGCGCTTGGTGGATTCATCCGATCCGGCCAACTTCGAGGCGGCCATCGATGAAAACACCCGGCTGGTCTATTCCGAGGCCATCGGCAATCCGTGTTGCAACGTGGATGACCTGCTCGGCATCGCCAAGGTGGCCCATGATCACGGGCTGCCGTTCATACTCGATTCCACCGTAGCTCCGCCGCCCATCTTCAATCCATTCGATTTCGGTTGCGATCTCGCGGTCTATTCCCTGACCAAGATCGTGGGCGGCCATGGCACTGCCATGGGAGGAGCCATCGTGGAGAAGGGCGACTTCGACTGGGCGGCCGGGGGCAAATTCCCCGAACTGACCGAGCCGGATCCGACCTACCATGACATGAACTTGTGGGAGGCTCTGGGCGGTCCTTCGGGCGAGCCGTGCCCGGTGTTCACCACCAAGGTGCGCGTCGGCATGCTGCGCGACACGGGCGCAGCCATGGCCCCGCAAAACGCCTTCTTGATTTTGCAGGGCATGGAAACCCTGCCACTGCGCGCCCGACAGCACTGCGAGAATGCCATCAAGGTGGCGGAATTCCTGGAAGGGCACTACGCGGTGGAGTGGGTCAACTACGCCGGACTGCCGAGCCATCCCGACTATGACCAGGCCAAGAACACCTTCCCGCTCGGTCCGGGCGCGGTCTTCGGCTTTGGGGTCAAGGGCGGGCTGGAAGCGGGCCGCAAGTTCATCGAGTCCGTGGAGCTCTGCTCGCATCTGGCCAACATCCTGGACGCCAAGACGCTGGTCGTCCACCCGGCATCCACTACCCACGGCCAGTCTTCTCCCGAGGAACAGGCCGCCGCCGGTGTCTCTCTGGATCTGGTGCGCATCTCCGTGGGGCTGGAGGATGCGGATGATATCATCGACGACTTGGACCGGGCGTTGTCGTTGTCGCAACGTTGAACCGCTATTACTTCCGCTATTGAAGACGCCCGGCAACTGTCGGGCGTTTTTTTATTTATTACATTAAGCGGTTGCCTTGTTGTATTACATGTTGTACTCCGACAGATGTATTTAACATACGATATTATCAGCAGGTGTATTTGTTAGGAGGGGTCTCATTATGTTCAGCTGCGCTTTGCGTTTCCTCATGCTCATACTGCTCGTGCTTCCTCTGGTTGGTTGCCAGACGGCTCAACTTGGCGGTGGAGGTGGCGATTATTCTCTGTTTTATTCGCCGGGTGACCATGTGGCCGAATTGGTCGCCGCCCAGAAATATCGGGAGGCGGACAGGGTCTACGGTCAGGAGAAGGAATGGTTCTTGGCCAACATGGAAGATCCGGAAGTTTCCGGAGTTCTGGATACCGTTTCAAACAGTCTTCAGGCCGAGTACGGTCCAAGTCTCCAATCGGCCACGGCAGCCGTGAGGGCTTTGCAATGGCCTGTCGGCCCTGATCAATGGGCTGCGGCCAAAGCCGTTTTGGAAACATTGGAGAAAGATGTCGAACAGGTCGGATCGGTCAATTTGTTCAAGGATGCACGGTTCCGTTTCGCCCTGTCCGACGAGGCCGGGAGGGTGTTGTTGGAACGAAAAACGGAGATTGCCCAGTATGCGCCGAAAGCTCTTGCCGAGTATCCGCTGGGCAAGGCCGGGTCTTTTTTCAAAGCCTATCCCGTCTATTTGAACGACAACGCCTTTCTGAAAGAACAGAAGGCGATTTGGGACGCCCAAGTCGACAAAGCGGACAGCGGTGGGCTGTTGAAAATACATGAGGAATATGGGGCGGTTCTCCCCGGCGACATGAAGCAGGCATTGGCTGAAGCCTATTTCAGGACATTGTGCCCGAATACGGCCAAGGCTGCTCTCGATACTATCCTGACGGCCTTTGCCCAAGTGGGGAAAGCCGGCATGTCGCTTCAGTCCGTTCCGGGGGTGGAAATTGCCTTTCTCGAGGTGACCAGCGACACCCTTCGGCGCAAGGGAGTCATTGAATTCCCTGTGGCCGTTGAAATGGACATGCCTTTCAAGGTGGTAAACGGGGACCTGAAAAAGGGATTTGAGAATCCGGCCGTCAAGCAAGCGGATATCGTCATTGTCTTCAATCTCGCTTCCGCACGCACCAACCGGCGGGTGGACACGAGCAAGCATGTCAGGTCTACCTATCGGGTCGGATACCGCCAGGTACCCAATCCCGAATGGGATGTGATGCAGATCGAGTTGCAGCAGGCGAACACCGAAATTCTGACAACCAGTGCGAGCATGGGGGACACCACCACGGCGGATCCCTGGCAGAATCTCGGCAATGCGATCGATAATTGGGGGAAGGAGGGCCAGATTGATGATGCCAAGGCCAAGATCGAGTCCATAAAGGGAAAAATCAAGAAGACGCCTCGGTACATCGATGAGCCCGTATACGGGCCCTACCAGTTCCAACGGGTAGAGATGGAAGTGCTGAAATCCGGGTCTGTACAGTACTACATCATCGATCAACGCAGTAAAAAGTTCTATTCCGATTACTTCGACGCACAGTCCAAGGAATTCTTTACGGTTGCCTACAACCTCGAGGAAAGTGATCCGGATTTGGACAAGTATACCAAGACCAACGTCACCGAGGAATACGTCGATGATTTCGAGAAGGGGCCCATCAGCGTCAATATCTCGGATTTGTTGGACCATTATTCCACGAATCGGGGCAAAGCCAAACGGTACGCGTCGCTGGACGTTATCCGTAAGGACGTGATCAAGAACCGAAACGTAGCGGTCGCCGCTGTCAAAAAGGCGGAGTACGGTTTTGATAAGCGCGATGACAAACGGTTCGAAAGTGTGGTCGTGGTCACGTCTTCCGACAGCCTGGGCTCCGGTTTTTACGTGACAGACGATGTGGTGCTGACCAACTACCATGTGGTCGAGGAACAGAAATTCATCGAGTTGAAGAAGTATGACAATGTGGAGACCTTCGGTAAGGTCCTCGCCAAGGATGTTCGCCTGGATCTTGCCCTGATCAAGGTCCAGGACCGGGGGCAGCCCGTCAGGTTTTACAAGCGCAACAAGGTCAAGATCGGCGACGCGGTGGAGGCCATCGGGCATCCGCACGGGCACCTGTTCACCCTGACTCGGGGCGTTATCAGCACGGTGCGCAAACATGAGACGATCATGGGCATCAAGGGAAAGCCGGTGCTGTTCATTCAGACCGATACCCCGATCAACCCCGGTAATTCCGGCGGCCCGTTGTTCCTGGGCGACTATGTCATCGGCGTGAACGACTGGGGGGTGGGTAAGCAAATAGCTGAAGGCTTGAACTTCAGCATTCATTATTCGGAAGTGTTCAAGTTCCTTGATGACAACCACATCGCATACGACAAAGGTGAATGATATGTTCAGGAAAAAAAATATTGTCGCCGGGCTGTTCGTGCTGGCGTTTCTGGTAATCGGCTGTACGGCTTCGAAGAGCCGTATGGGCATGGTCAAGGGCGGAGACGGGCTCATGTACGGGTCTGCGACGGACAGCCAGTTCATTGTCGATCCCAGCCTGTTCGTCAACAACAGGATCAAACTTCGTATCCGCAACACCTCCGGCGATCCTGCATTTGACCTGCGTGCCTTCAAGAGTCACCTGGAAGACCGGTACAGGGCTCTCGGCTACGAGCCCACCGACGGGAGCGATTTCGGGCTTCTTCTCGACATCAACGTTTCCTACTCCGGCCAGATCCAGGAGGACATGAGTTCCAAGTACATGTGGATAGGCGGCGTGGGCGGAGCTGTCGGGGCCGGCTATGAGCCCATCATGGAGGGCGACGGATCGCAGACCATTACCCGGGGGGCTGCCGGGGCCGTGGTAGGCGCCACACTCGGCAATATCCTTGGCAGCTATGTGACGGACGACACCTACATCATCGTGTCGGATATCACCCTGGCCACCGTGGCCCCCAAAGAAGAGGGCGATGGGACAACGATCATCTTCGGAAAAAGCAAGAAGATATCCCGGAAAAAGAATAACTTCCGAGGTTACCGACAGCGCTCGACCGTGAATATGGCCGTCTATGCCGGGGGCCGAAACGTGAGCCAGCCGGAGATCGTCAACGGCGTCCGAGGCAGGATGGTTCGCATTCTCGGGGACATTATCTAGCTAAGACTTATGAAAAAAAGGCCCACTTCGAGCGGGCCTTTTTTTTTCATCCGGTAGAAATCTAGAAGAGAATCTTTTCGGGCGGCCTGCGTTCGGGAACCACCTGTTTTTCAATGGTCCCGTCGTTGAACTCCTTGCTGACGTACAGGGCGCAGAAGCAGGCACCGTATTCCTTGACGTCCTCCTCGCGGTAGACGCAGGGGCACAGGATGTCCTTGTCCGCCTCATAATCGTCGTTGGCCAGCCTACAGGGGCAGGCCATATAGCCGAAGCGCTCTTTGTTGGTCAGCAGGCTTTCCAGCAGCGGCATGGTCATGTCCATGTCCGCGTTGAAGTAGTAGCCCTTGGGCTCCTGGACCTTTTTCAGCATTTCGTAGAGTTGTTTGGCGTCCATCTATTAATCCTCCTCAAGGGCCTTGTCGATCTGGTCCTTGTGGAAGCCGACGATGACCTTGTCCTTGATGACGATGGTCGGGAAGGAAACCGCGGGATTGCGCTCCTTGACCTCCTTGACGATCTGTTTGCGTTCGTCTCCGCTCAGCTCATCCACGTGGACGCACTCGTACTTCACACCGCATTCATCAAGATATTTTTTAGCATTCCTGCAATGGATGCAGGTAGATAGGGCATAGACTTTGATGTCGTTCATATGAAACGCCTCCAGGTCGAAATTTTTGGCGGGTGCATCGGTTTCGGGCATTCCGTCAGGTTTTTTTTCAAATGCTTTCTTCAATGACTTGAACATATCGTATCACCTGCTCAGCGTCAGTTCCAGTTTGCGTACTATCAGGGAGCACAAGAACGTGAGCGCGAAATACATGACCAGGACCAGGATCCAGATCTCGAAGCTCCGATATGTGGTCGTCATGAGTTGTTGGGCCTGAAACGTCAACTCTTCGATGGAGATGACGGAGACAATGGCCGAGTCCTTTATGATAGATATAAACTGTCCGGCCAGGGCTGGCAACATTCGTTGTAGGGCCTGGGGAAGTATGACATGGAGCAGTGTCCGGAAGCGGGACATGCCGGTGGACGCCGAGGCCTCCCACTGACCGGGCTCCACGGAGTCGATGCCCGCGCGGACGATTTCCGCGATATAGGCCGCTTCGAACAGGGCCAGGGTGATCAGCGCGGACAGGAACCGGGGGAACCGGTTCATGGGACCGAAGAACCAGCTCAGGCCCTCCCGGGCCCCGTCTGACAGAACGTAGATGAAATGCTCAACGCCCAGCAGGGTCATGATCTGGTCGCCGACGAAAAAATAGAAGACGAAGATGAGCACCAGGGGCGGGGTGTTGCGGATGAGCCCCACGTATATCGCGCCCACCTGGCGTTTGAATAGGCTCGGGCTGACCCGGAACAGCCCGATGAAAACGCCGAGGATGACGGCCAGGATGCCGGACCAGAGGGACAGGCGGATGGTGGTGAACAAGCCCATGGTCAACAGGCCGGGTACCCACGACCCGCTTTTCTGGTCGAAACGCACCAGGAATTGCGGCAGGATCTCCCAGTGCCAGTGGTAGTTGAGCCCGGTGGCGGCCTTGAAAATGATGTAGCCGAAGAGCCCTGCCAGAGCCGCCAGGATGGCGGCGTCCAGCAGGGTGATTTTCAGTCGTTTTTTTATTCTGGAAGGCAAGAGGTCGGCTCGGCTACTGGATCTGGTTTTCCCAGTCGCTGGTGAAGAACCAGTACTCGTAGCGGTTCTGCAGCCAGCCTTTGCTCATGGTCACGCGGACCCAGTTGTTCAGCCAGTTCAGGAAGTCGAGGTCACCCTTTTTCACGGCAAAGGCGATGGGCTCCCTGGTGAAGTCGTCCTTGAGCGGCAGGAAGAGCTGGTCAGCGTATTCCTTGGACAGGTTGAGGGGCAGCGGGTTGGAGGCGACCACGGCGTGGACGCGCTCGTTGAGCAGCTCCTGGATGGTCTGGGATTCCTCGTCGAAGAAGAGAATCTTGGCCTTGGGCAGGAAGTTCTTGGCCGCTTCGGCCGCCGTGGTGCCCAAGCGCACGGCGATGGTCGTGGCCGGGTTGTTGAAGTCCTGGATGCTGGAGCGTCCCTCGGCAAGCTTCCTGCTGGCCACGATGGACATGCCCGAGTACTCGTAGGGCAGGGAGAAGTTCACCTTGAGGTTGCGCTGGGGCGTGACGGACATGCCGCCGATGATGATATCGAACTTGCCGGTCAGCAGGGCCGGAATGATGCCGGACCACTTGGTGGGCACGAACTCGACCTTGACGCCCATGTCCTTGGCCAGCTGGCGGGCCACTTCGATCTCGAAGCCGATGTAGTCGCCGTTCTTGTCCTTCATGGCCCAGGGTTTGAAAGTGTCGAAGCCGACCCGGATGGTGCCGCGTTTGAGGATGGTGTCGAGCTGGCTGCCGGATTCAGAGGCTGCGGAGGTCCCGGCTGGCGCGTTCTTGTCTGTTTTCTTTTGGATGGGTTCCTGGCTGCAGCCGAAGGCGGTTGCAAGCAGGACGAAAAGTGTGGTGATGGCCAGGAGGCGGAGTCGTTTCATGGGGCTTCTCCTTGGTCGGCGTCTCAAGCCGGGTCAGAGGGTTGTTTACAGGAGTCCTGGGCAAAGGTGACGTGTGATACGCCGAGAATGGCGATCATGATTACCCCGCCGATTTTCGTAGCTCTCCAAATGGTCATGTGAGCTCCTTTGCGGTTAGGCCTTGAGGCCGTTGAATCGTCGCTCCAGCAGCCAGACCACCCCGGACAGGGCCAGGGTGACCACGAGGTAGATGGCGGCGACGGTGAACCATATCTCGAAAGTCAGAAATGTTTCCGCATCGATCATCCGGCCGCGCTGGGTCAGGTCCAGGATGGCGATGGTCGAGACCAGGGCGGAGTCTTTGATCAGGGACACGGCCTGGCTGGTCAGGGGCGGCAGGACGCGGCGTACGGCCTGGGGCAGGATGATGTGCCGGTACATGGCGTACGGTCCCATGCCGAGGCTCTTGGCGGCCTCCCACTGGCCTTTATCGATGGAGGTGATGCCCGCCCGGAATATTTCCGAGGCGTAGGCGCCCTCGAACAGGCTGAGCGCGATGACCGCCGAGCGGAAGGCGGAAATGCCCAGGATGGGCGCGAGGACGAAGTAGATGAAGAAAATCTGGATGAGCAGGGGGGTGTTGCGGATCAGTTCCATGTATCCCCTGGCAGCGCCCTGCGCCGCCCAGGAATCCGACATGCGCATGAGCGCGGTGGTCAGGCCGATGACCAGCATGAGGACCAGGCTGATCCCCGTGATCTTGAAGGTCACCCCGAGCCCCTCCATGAGCGGCCCCCAGGTGAATCCCTGGTCCGTGAACGTCCAGAGATATTGCGGGATACGGTACCACTGCCAGTTGTAGCCCAGGCGCTGGGAGCCCAGGGCAAGCAGCCAGACGATACCGGTCAGGACCAGCAGGGTTTTGGTCGTGTCCACCAGAGCTGTAAGGGAAAGAGGCCCTGTCTTTTTGTTCAGGAATTCAGACGACATGCGGTCCCGGGTGTTTGGTTGGCGAAAAAGGAACAACCGCCATTCTGGTGGCACCATAGCACAAAGCCTGGAAGTTTCCAGGAACGATTGCGCAAAATGAAAACCGGTTACGGATCAGGCTGCGTCCGTCCCGCAGGCCTCGATGACGGCCTTGATCTGGGCGAAAACCTCGTCGGGCGTACCCGAGGCGTTGACCACGCGCATGCGCTCCCGGTTGAAGGCGGCCCAGGTCAGATAGCCTTCCCTGATACGGTTGTGGAAGGAAAGGTGCTCGGCCTCGAACCGTCCCTCCTCCTTGGCCTTGCCGTCTTTGATGTTACGAAGGGTGGCCCGTTTAAGACCGATTTCGGGATCGATGTCCAGGACGATGGTCAAGTTCGGCCACAGTCCGTCAACGGCCACCTCGTTGAGTTCCCTGAGCATGACGGTGTCCAGACCGCGTCCGTACCCCTGGTAGACGATGGTCGAGTCCGCGAACCGGTCGCAGAGCACGACCCTACCCGCGTCGAGCTCGGGCCGGATGATCTGCCCCACGTGCTGGGCGCGGTCGGCCAGGTACAGGAACAACTCGGTGAAGGGCGTGATCTCCTTGTTGTCCACGTGCAGGAGCATCTTGCGCAGGTCCCGGCCGATGCGGCTGCCGCCCGGTTCCATGGTCTGGAAGACCTCCCGGCCCTGGGCTTCGAAATATTCCCGGACCGTGTTGATCTGGGTGGATTTTCCGGTCCCCTCTATACCTTCAAAGGTAATAAACATTGATTCTCCGCTTTCGCGTTCTGTTTTTTTGCGTTGTCGGGGGTGGGCTCAGGCCGGAACACATTGCGTTCGAGGAACCGCATGTAGGGCGACCACTCGGCTCCGGTCTTGTCCATGTCGGTGTAGGCCTGGTCGATGATGTTCAGCTTGGCGTCCATGTTGTCCGCGAAGTGCAGGACGAACGCCTCCGGGGTCTTGGGCCGCACAGGGGAGCCGAATTCGTGCTCGCCGTGGTGGCTGGTGATCAGGTGCTTGAGGTGCAGCTTGAGGCTGGCTTCAAGGCGCGGGCTGCGGGCCAGGAACGGCTCCAGCTTTTCCATGCCGATCTGAATGTGGCCGAACAGCCGCCCCTCGTCCGTATAGTCGTTGGTCAGGCCGCCGGACAGTTCCCAAGCCTTGCCCAGGTCGTGGAAGACGGCCCCGGCCAGCAGAGTCTGGCGGTCCAGATCGGGATAGACGTCGCACAGAGCCATGCACGCGCGGGCAACGCCCAGAGTGTGTTCGAGCAGGCCGCCCACGTAGGCGTGGTGCACGGTCTTGGCTCCGGGTGCGGTCAGCAGTCGGGCGCGGATATCCTCGTGGGTCAACACTTTGCGGCAGAAGGTCTTCCATGGCTTGTGGTGCATATGTTCGGTGATCAGGTCCTCCACGGCTTCCATCAACTCTTCGGACGGAGTTTTGGAAGCGGGCAGGAAGTCCGACAGGTCCACGCCCTGCGCATAGGCGTCGAGCACGTCCATATGGTCTACCTTGAGCTGGTTCTTGTCGCGGTAGCTCTCCACGAATCCCCGGACGCGGACCATGCTGCCCGCCACCAGGGTAGGGTATTCCAGGCTTTTGGGGCTCCATATTTTGCCGTCAATGGCCCCGGTCGCGTCCTGGAACGAGAGGTTCCAATATGGTCCGTTCTTGGATTGGGCCTGATTGGCCCCGGCCAGGAGAAATAGGTCGTCCACGGTTTGGCCCGGAGACAGAGACTGGATATATTGCGACTTTTTGCCCACTGATCTTGCCATTGGTGAGATGTTGAGGTACCTCGCCCATACGCGAATCACTACAGTATGTGCGGAAAAACGGACCGATGCGGATGTCGCTCGGCCCGCTCAGGGTTATGAACCTGATTTCACACGTATTGTCAAATCCTAGCTCGCAGGTGGAGACGCAATGAAGATTCTGCTCGCCAATGACGACGGTATTCAGGCCATAGGCCTGCGCGCCTTGTATTTCGCCCTCAAGGAGGCTGGCCACGACGTGCATGTGGTCGCCCCGGTCACGGAACAGTCGGCCGTGGGTCATGCCGTGACCCTGGCTCTGCCCATCCGGGTCAAGGAGTTCAAGGAGAACGGCTTCGTGGGGCAGGGCGTTTACGGCACGCCGGTGGACTGCGTCAAACTCGGTCTGACCACGTTGCTTGACGAGAAACCCGATCTGGTCCTGTCCGGGATCAATGCGGGGGCCAATGTGGGCGTGGATATCCTTTATTCCGGCACGGTTTCGGCGGCCACCGAGGGCGCGCTCATGGAGATTCCGTCCATGGCCGTATCCATGGACAACTTTAATCCCGTCGACCTGTCCGGTCAGGCCCGTTACTGCGTCGAGTTGCTGCCTAAGATTCCGTGGACGGAGTTGCCGCGCAAACGCGTACTCAACCTCAATTTCCCCAATTGCCCCATAGAAGAGGCCGGGGAAATGGTACTTTGCCCGCACACCCGGGCGTCCTACGACGACGTTTACGATACCCGGCAGGACCCGCGCGGCAGGCCGTATTACTGGCTCAGCGGGGCCATCCCGCCGAGCCGCATCAGCCCGGACCGCGACCGCGCGCTGCTGACTCGGGGACACATTACCCTGACCCCGTTGCATTTTGATTTCACCGACCGTGAGACCCTGGACACGCTCAGGCATACGATTTCGTGAACCCCGTTGACGTAAAACCATCGGCACAGTATGGTTGTTGCCCATAAACCCGCACGAGAGATTAATCGCTTACCCACAGGAGGACCCGGCATGGCGACGAAAATAGGTTTGAACGGATTTGGACGCATCGGCCGTTATCTGGCCCGGCTGCTGGCGGAGGAGACCGACCTGGAACTGGTGGCCGTCAATGCGCGCGCTTCCAACGAAGACCTCGCCCACCTGCTGAAATACGACTCCGTGCACGGCCGGTTCCTGGACGTGCAACCCACCGAGGACGGCTTCGTCATGGCTGGCAAACCGGTCAAGGTGACCCGCAACGCTCCCGGCGAATGGACCTGGGGCGATCTGGGCTGCGACCTGGTTGTCGAGTCCACCGGCAAATTCACGGACCGTGAGAGTTGCGAGAAACACCTTGTCTGCGGGGCCAAGAAGGTGATCATTTCCGCGCCCGGCAAGGACGCTGATGTGACCGTTGTTATCGGCGTGAACGACCAGGAGCTCAAACCCGAGCACAAGATCATTTCCAACGCTTCCTGCACGACCAACTGCCTGGCCCCGGTGGCCAAGATCATCAACGACGCCTACGGCATCAAGCACGGCATCATGACCACCGTGCATTCCTACACCATGAGCCAGCGCATCCTGGACGGTTCCCACAAGGATCTGCGCCGGGCCCGCGCCTGCGCCGTGAACATGGTGCCCACGACCACCGGTGCGGCCAAGGCCGTCGGCTTGGTCATCCCCGAGCTGAACGGCATTTTGGACGGTATGGCCATCCGTGTGCCCACGCCCAACGTCTCCCTGGTGGACCTGGTTTGCGAACTGAAGAAGGAGACCACCGCAGAGGAAGTCAACGCGGCCTTCAAGGCGGCGGCCAATGATTCCATGGGTTACACCGAGGAACCGCTGGTGTCCGTGGACTTCATGGGCTCCACTTTCGGCGGCGTGGTCGACAGCTCCCTGACCCGCGTCATGGGCGGCACCCAGCTCAAGGTCATCGCCTGGTACGACAACGAAGCCGGTTTCACCAACCAGCTCCTGCGCCTTATTAAGAAGGCGGCTGCGATGTAGGGCGGCTTCCGATAGCGGGCCATCTACACATTTTTTCCGGCGGGATTTCATCCTCATGTAGAAGGCTACACTGCGGTGAAAGCCCATCGGAAGAAAATGCACAGCCGACCCACTCTCGTAAGCCTATTCCGAGAGCGGGATGGCGGCAGAGGAAGAGAGCCGCTGTTGGGTGGCTGCGCCACCCGAATCGCTCCAAAGAATTAAGAGAAGGCCCCCGGCTCAGTTTGAGCCGGGGGCTTTGTTTCGTGCTGTTACCCCGCGAAGCGGCGCTAAAAAGTTTAGGAAGGGAGAGGGGATGGGGGGCCGGGGAGGCTACTCAGCCTCCGTCATTTCATCCTTGAAGAGCTTGTAATTGATGGCGTCGACCACGGCCTGCCAGGAGGCTTCGATGATGTTGTGGGACACGCCCATGGTAGTCCAGCGGTCGGTTCCGTCGCCGGATTCGATCAGCACGCGGACAAAGGAGGCGGTGCCGCCGGTGTCGCGTACCGCGCCGGACAGGACGCGGACTTTGAAGTCGAGCAGACGGATTTCGCCGAGCCTCGGGTAGAACCGCTCCAGTCCTTTGCGCAGAGCCTGATCTAGGGCGTTGACCGGGCCCATACCGGTGGCCGCGGTGTGTTCCTGCTGGCCCTTGACGTCTACGATGACCGTGGCCTCGGACATGGGTTCCGGGTCTTCCTCGCGCTTGGCGTCCACCACGAAGAAATGGCGGAAGTGGAAGTAATCGAGCGGCTTGCCCAGCGCCTGGCGGAGCATGAGCTCGAAGGAGGCGTCGGCCACGGAGTATTCGTAGCCCATGGATTCCTTGATCTTGAGCTCCTTGAGCAGAAGGTCCACGGTGGGATCGTCCTTGGCCAGTTTGTAGCCCAGCTCGCGTGCCTTGAACAGGATGTTGGATTTGCCCGCCTGGTCCGAGAGGAGCACGCGCCGCTCGTTGCCCACGGTTTCGGGCGGGATGTGCTCGTAGGTGCGCGCGTCCTTGAGAATAGCGCTGACGTGGATGCCGCCCTTGTGCGCAAAGGCGGATGCTCCCACAAAGGGCTGGCGCATGAACGGACGTAGGTTGGCTATTTCACTGACGAAGTGGGAAACTGGCAAGAGCCGGGCGAGGTTGTCTTTGCCGATAACCTCAAAGCCCATCTTGAGTTCCAGATTGGGGATGACCGAGCAGAGGTTCGCGTTGCCGCACCGTTCGCCGTAGCCGTTGACTGTGCCCTGGACCTGGACCGCGCCGAGGCGGACCGCTTCCAGGGAGTTGGCCACGGCCAGTTCGGAGTCGTTGTGGGCGTGGATGCCCAGGCTGGCTTCGGGCAGCCGTTTGCAGACCTCGGATACGGCTCGGCCTATTTCGCTGGTCAGGGAGCCGCCGTTGGTGTCGCAGAGGACGAGTCTGTCGGCTCCGGCCTCAAAGGCGGCGGTCAGGGCCTTGATGGCGTAGTCGGGATTGTTCTTGAACCCGTCGAAGAAGTGTTCGGCGTCGAAGATGATCTCGTCCACCCGCGCCTTGAGATAGGCCACGGAGTTTGCGATGAGCTCAAGGTTGCGTTCCAGCGGAACGCCCAGCGCCACGGTGGCGTGGATGTCCCAGGCTTTCCCGAAGATGGTCACCACCGGGGTTTCGGCTTCGAGCAGTCCGGCCAGGTTCGGGTCCTCTTCCGGAGTGAACTTGGCCATGTGCGTGGACCCGAAGGCGGCCAGCTTGGCGTTTTGGAATGTGCAGGACTTTATCTCGTTGAAGAATTTCCTGTCCGTGGGATTGGAGCCGGGCCAGCCGCCCTCGATGTAGTGGATGCCCAGCTCGTCCAGCTTTTGCGCTATGCGGACCTTGTCCTGGGTGGTCAGGTTCAGTTCTTCGGCTTGTGCTCCATCTCTCAGAGTCGTGTCATATATAGTGATTTTTTGCATCGGCTACTCGATGTGTTTGCCTTCCTCCAAGTTGAAGGCTTTGTGGAGTGTGCGTACGGCCAGTTCGGTGTACTTGTCGTCGACCAAGCAGGTGATCTTGATCTCCGAGGTGCTGATCATCAGGATGTTCACGTTCTCATCGGCAAGCGCCCGGAAGGCCTTGGAGGCCACACCGGAATGATTACGCATGCCGACGCCGATAATCGAGACCTTGGCGACGTTGAGGTTGCTGGATAGCTCTTCGTAGCCGATTTCGTATTTGAGCTTTTCCAGGGTTTTGATGGTCTGCTTCACATCGGAGCGGGGCACGGTGAAGGTCATGTCGGTCAGGCCGTCCTTGGACGGGTTCTGGACGATCATGTCCACGAGAATCTTTTTGTCGGCCAGGGGGGAGAAAATCTGTGCGGATACGCCGGGGTTGTCCTGAACGTGTATCAGCGTGATGCGAGCCTGATCCTTGTCGTATGCGATACCCGAGACCATGACGGCTTCCATGTTTTCATCCTCCTGCGTGACTATGGTGCCCGGCTCGTCGGAAAACGTGGAGCGGACATGAACGGTTACATTGTATTTCTTGGCGAATTCGACGCTGCGGATCTGAAGCACCTTGGCTCCCATGCTGGCCATTTCCAGCATCTCGTCATAGGAGACGCGGTCGATCTTGCGGGCGTCGGAGCAGAGGTTCGGGTCCGTGGTGAACACCCCCGGAACGTCGGTGTAGATTTCGCAGACATCGGCCTTGATGGCTGCGGCCAGGGCCACGGCAGAGGTGTCGGAGCCGCCGCGTCCCAAAGTGGTGATGCGACCGTTGGCGTCGCACCCTTGGAAACCGGCCACCACGAGGATGTCGTATTCCTGGAGCATGCACTTGAGCCGGGATTCGTCGATATCGGTGATGCGGGCCTGGCCGTAGCAACAGTCGGTTTTGACCGGAGCCTGGAATCCGAGCACGGAGCGGCATTTCACGCCTTGTTGCTTGAGGAGCATGGCGAAGAGCGCGCAGGAGATCTGCTCGCCCGTGGAGACCAGGGAGTCCACTTCGGCGGGGTCGGGATTGTCCGACCACTCTTCGGCCAGTCCCAATAGTCGGTTGGTTTCGCCGGACATGGCCGACAGGACCACGATGACCTTGTTGCCCTCACGGTAGGGGCGCAGGACTTTTTGCATGACCTGGCGTTGACATTCCAGGTTGCGGACCGATGTGCCTCCGAACTTTTGTACGACGATGTTCATTTTTCGATTCTGCTCTCTAGAAACGGTTGTCATTTGGGCCCCAGGGCGTCGATGACGTCCCGCGCCGCACCTCCCATCGCATGCAATACGAGGCTTCGTCCAGTGTCCGATGGGATCCATTCCAGAAAAAGGGCCTGATCGGGCCACATTCCCTTGGGCAGGAATTGTATCCATTCCACGACGGATATCGTGTCCGGGTCCTCAAGGGCGTCGAACAGGGCATCGTCCGGGGGCATGCCTTCGAGCCGGTAGAGATCGAAGTGCGCCACGCCGGGCGAGGTCGGATACAGGTTGCAGATGTTGAAGCTCGGGCTCGAGACCTCCGCCGCCTCCGCGCCGGGCAGGGATTCCACGAAACCCCTGACCAACGTGGTTTTGCCCGATCCGAGGTCGCCTTGCAAGAGCAAAGCCGGAGGGGCGTCCATTCGGGATATGAACGACGCCAGGGCGCGGCCCAAGGCTACGGTGGCGTCGCTGTCTGGCAGGTGCAGTGTCAGGCTCACGTTTCGGGTCCGGTTGCTAGCTCTTGAGCAGGGTCTTGAGCACGTCTTCCTTGCCGACCACGCCGACCAGTTTGTCATTCTCGACCACGGGCAGTGTGTACAGTTTCTCGTTGGCCATCATGGTCGCCACATCCTCGATGGTGGTGTCAGGATGCACGAAGGTCGGGGCGGGGGTCATGGCGTCGGCGACCTTGAGGGCCGCGATCTTGGTCATCTCGCGTTCCAGCTGGTCGTGGGAGGAGAGGGGGAAGACCCCGTCCAGCAGGGTGAAGAAGGAGGGCAGGGTGACCTTCTTCTGCTGGGCCACCAGGTCGGACTGGCAGAGCACCCCGACCACTTGGTCGCCGTCCAGTACGGGGGCGCCGTTGATCTTCTTTTCGAGAAGAATCGTGGCCGCGGCGGTGATGTCGGTGTCCGGGGTCAAAGTGATGCATTCGGTGGTCATGATGTCCTTGGCTGTCAGCATGATTCAAGCTCCTTGGTGAAGGATGCCGCCGCTTGGGGCAGCATGTTGGCGATTTCGGACGCGAGGTTGCCGCGTGCGGGAAATTTATTGTGCAGGGCGCGCCCGGCAAGTCCGTGCCAGAAGACGCCGGCGCAGGCCGCGTGCAGGGGGGAGAGCCTCGCGGCCAGTAAGGTTCCGATGACGCCGGACAGGACGTCGCCGGAGCCGCCCACGGACAGGTTGGGCTCTGCGAACGGTGACACGCAGGTCGTGTCCGGGTCGGCCACCAGGGTGGCGGCACCCTTGAGGACCAGGGTGGTGTCGCAGGCCGCAAGGAAACGGTTTGCCGCGTCCATCCTGTCGGCCTGAACAGTAGCGATGGAAACGTCGAGTAGTCGGGCCATCTCGCCCGGATGGGGTGTGAGTACGGCCCGTTCGGGCAGCGCCTTCAGATGCTCCGGAAAGGCGGCCAGAGCGAAGAGTGCGTCCGCGTCCAGGACCATGGGCAGTTCGCAGAAGTCCAGCAGTTCCAGCGCAAAGGCCATGGCCTCCGGCGCGCGGCCCAGGCCGGGGCCGAGGACCACGGAGTCGAAACGGTGGAGTTCTTCCTTGATTTGGGCGGCCATGCCCTTGTCCCAGGTCGTGCCCGACCCCAGCGGCAGGGTCATGATATCCGGCGAGTCCGCTTTGACCGCGTCGGCCAGCTTGGCGGGGCAGGCCACGGTGACCAGCCCGGACCCGCTGCGCAGTGCGGCCAGGGCTGCCAGGTGCGGCGCGCCCGTCAGGCCCACGCTGCCGCCGACCACCAGGACGTGTCCGGCGTTGCCCTTGTGCATGTCGCGGGCGGGCGCGGGCAGGGTGTTCATGACCGCGCCGGTGATGAGATGGTGCCGGGCGGGGTTGTCCGTCTGCACCTTCAGCGGGATGCCGATGGGGCAGACATGCAGCGCGCCGGTGAAGGGCATGGCTTCGGGCATGATCAGGCCGAGCTTGGGTGATTGGAAGGTGGCCGTGGCATCGGCAGTGACCGCCTCGGGCTGGGCGCGGCCGGTCAGTCCGTTCAACCCCGAGGGGATGTCCACCGCCAGAACGAAGGCGCGTTCGCCCAGACGGTTAATGGTCTGCACCAGATGCAAAATGTCTTCTCGCAAGGTTCCCTGAAAGCCGGTGCCGAGCAGCCCGTCCACGATGACGTCGGGTTGGGGCAGGGCGTCCGGGGTCACCCCGGCCAAATGGACGAGCCGGATGCCGAGCTTATGCGCCCACAGGAGATTGGTTCTGGTTTCGCCCCGGTATCCCCTCTTTGGCCGGGTGTGGAAGACCGTGACCTCGGCCCCGAGGTCGGCAAGGTTTCGGGCCATGGCAAAGGCGTCGCCGCCGTTGTTGCCGGACCCGGCAAAGCAGTAAATGGTGGTCCCGTCCACATCGCCGTATTCCTCGAGCAGGACGTTGACGGCCTCGCGGGAGGCGGACTCCATGAGGGTGACGCCGGGGATGCCGACGGTGCGGATGGTTTCCCGGTCCCATACGGCCATTTCGGCGGGGGTCGGAAGGGGCAGCAGCATGAAGCTCTCCTGGACTGGGGTTTGTCTATCCTTCCAATATCACGGTGGCGGCGGCGGTGTCACGGGAATGGGTCATGGACACGTGCGCCTTGGCCACATCCATATGTTCGCACCGGGCGAGCCCCTCGCCGAGGAAGGTTATCTCCGGTTTGCCGTCCTCGTTGTGGAGGACTTCGATGCACTTGAAGTGCACGCCCTTGGCGAACCCTGTGCCGAGCGCCTTGACCGCCGCTTCCTTGCAGGCGAACAGGGCGGCCAGGCGCGGTACGGGGTTGCGTTTCGGCAGCTGCGCGAACTCCCGTTCCGTAAGGATCTTTCGGGCGAATCTGTTGCCGTACCGGTCCCATAGGGCCTGGATGCGGTCCAGTTCCGTCAGGTCGATGCCCGTTCCCTTGATCATGCCGCGTCGTCCCTCCGGCTAGTCCGCAAAGGACCGGACCAGTTCGGCCATGTCGCGGACGGCCTGGTCCAGGCCCACATAGATTGCCCGGGCCATGATGGCGTGCCCGATGGAATATTCGCTGATGCCGGGCACATCCTTGAAGTTCAGGATGTTGCGGTAATTGAGGCCGTGGCCGAGGTTAACCTTGAGGCCGATATCCTTGGCCAGGGCGATGGATTTGAGGATCTTTTCCAGCTCCACCTTGCGTTGCCTGAAGTCCTTGGCGTCGGCATAGTGCCCGGTGTGGATCTCGATGAACTCCGTGCCCGTGGCGATGGCCGCCTCAATCTGCTTGGGGTCGGCGTCGATGAACAGGCTGGAGCGGATGCCCCTTTCGTGGATCGGGGCCAGGAAGTCCTTGAGTTCCTCCTCGCGGCCGATGCAGTTCAGGCCTCCCTCGGTGGTCAGCTCCTGCCGTTTCTCGGGCACCAGACAGACCATCTCGGGCTCGATGTTCAGAGCTATTTCCTGCATCTCGTCGGTGGCGGCCATTTCCAGGTGCAGCCGCGTGTTGCAGGTCCGTTTGATCAACTCCACATCCCGGTCCTGGATATGGCGGCGGTCTTCGCGTAGATGGACGATAATGCCCGTGGCCCCGGCCATTTCCGCCATATATGCGGCGGTCACGGGTTCGGGCTCGATGCCCATCCTGGCCTGGCGCAGGGTGGCCACATGGTCGACGTTGACTACGAGTACCGGCATTGTATTATCCTCCGAGTGCGTAATTGCGTAATATCCTCATTGATTAAGACACCTGGGGCAGAATGGCAATAGCTGCGGCATCCTGGCCGCGTTTTGCATTCGTGTTGACGCGCATGCGCGTACAAGGTATCCGCTTGTCCTGTTAATGATATAGACACTCAACCCGGAGTATCGAGATATGAACGTGTGCATTGTCGGCACCGGCTATGTGGGACTGGTTTCCGCAGCCTGTTTCGCCGAAATGGGAAACAATATTTTTTGCGTGGACGTTAACCCCAAGGTTGTGGAGACCTTGGAGAGCGGCAAGGTCCACATCTATGAGCCCGGTCTGGAAGATTTGGTCAAGCGTAATACCGAACAGGGCCGTCTGAAGTTTACCACCGACCTGGACGAAGGCTTGCAGGACGCCGAGGTGGTCTTCATCACCGTAGGCACCCCGCAGCGCGAGGACGGCTCCTGCGACCTCAAATACGTGGACGCAGTGGCCGCTGAGATCGGCCGGAAGATGACCACCCCCAAGATTGTGGTGGACAAGTCCACCGTGCCCGTGGGCACCGCCGACCGGGTGCGCGGGATCATCGCAGGCGAACTCGAGAAGCGCGGCGAGACCATCCACTTTGACGTGGTCTCCAACCCCGAGTTCCTCAAGGAGGGCGACGCGCTCAACGATTTTATGAAGCCGGATCGGGTTATCGTGGGCACGAGCGACGAGAATTCAGCTACGACCATCAAGAATCTGTACGCCCCGTTCGCCCGTAGCCGCGAGAAGCTCATCGTCATGGGTGTGCGTTCGGCCGAGATGACTAAATACGCAGCCAACTGCATGCTGGCCACCAAGATTTCGTTCATCAACGAAGTGGCCAACATATGCGAGCGGGTCGGGGCGGACGTCTCCGAGGTCCGCGCGGGTATCGGTTCGGATTCGCGCATAGGTTACTCCTTCATCTACCCCGGTGTGGGGTACGGCGGCTCCTGTTTCCCCAAGGACGTCAAGGCGCTCATCGACACGGCCGCCGAGAACGGCTACGACGCGAAGGTCATTCGTTCCGTGGATGAGGTCAACAACACCCAGAAGCTCGTTCTGGCCGAGAAAATCAAGGCCTACTTCGAGCCTCAGGGCGGCGTGGCGGGCCGAACTCTGGCCCTGTGGGGTATAGCCTTCAAGGCCAATACCGATGATATCCGCGAAGCCTCGGCAATCCAGGTCATCAAGGAGTTGACCGGGCTGGGCATGAAGGTTCGGGCCTTTGACCCGGTGGCCAACACCCGCGCCCGCGAGGAAATCGGCCACATAGAGAATCTCGAAATAATGGATAGCCAGTACGACGTGCTGGACGGAGCGGACGCCCTGGCCGTGGTCACGGACTGGAACCAGTTCCGCGATCCGGACTTCGAGCGCATAAAGCAAGCTCTGAACGCTCCGTTGGTTTTTGACGGGCGCAATCTTTACCTGCCCGAGCGAATGGGCAAGGCCGGGTTCGCCTACTTTTCCATCGGCCGTTCCCCAGTGGAATAAGGGGCCGATCCAAGGCACGAAAAAACTCCCCGTCTCGTCAGAGGCGGGGAGTTTTTTCATCAGTGTCGGAAACGGTCAGATGCGGCCCTTGAAGCAGGTCCGGTACTGGAGTTCCTGAAGAATGACCCGTTCATATTCCGGGTTGTATTCCAGGTCCGTCTGTTCGGCCTGGTCCAGCATTTTGGCAAGTTGTTGCGTTTCTTCCCAGAAATCTAGGAGTTCGTCGTCGGCCAGGCTTTTGACCTGGGCCTCCAGGGTATCGTGGTCATGGAAATTGGCGTACTGACCCATGCGGAGTGGCCTGCCCTTTTTTCAAAAGGTGATAAAAATCAAACATATAGAAATGAAGCGTGACCTACGTTAGCCCTTTATCTCATAGGCGTCAACCACACTTTGACGACGGAGCTTTGTAAAAATTCGCAACAGATTGCTTTTATATATTAAAAAGCGGAGGCGGTGCGCTGTGGCCCCCTTGTCGTAAAGGTTGACGGGTTCTTTCCAACGATTTCGAGAGGCTGGATATTCTCATTGACAAAAATAGGCTGGGTTGACAAATTCAGATCTTGTAAAACCGGGTGCGGTATCAGTCGCGTTCGGTCATCCTAGACGGGGTAGCCATGAGAACGGAAGTTGAAGACATCGTCGACGAAGATGGTGAAGTCGATCAGAAATTGACCCAACTGGTCACGTTCAGCATCGGCGACGAGGAGTTCGGGGTAAACATACTTCAGGTCCAGGAGATCATCCGGACCATGGAGATCACCAACGTTCCGCGCGCCCCCGAGTTTGTCGAGGGCGTCATCAACCTGCGCGGCAAGGTCATTCCCATAGTGGACATGCGCCGCCGCTTCGGTCTTCAGTCCAAGGAACACGACAAGTACACGCGGATCATTGTCATCGAGATCGACATGATCATCGTCGGCTTCGTTGTGGACTCCGTGTCCGAGGTCCTGCGCATCCCGGCCAACTCCGTGCAACCGCCGCCGCCAGTGGTGGCAGGCATGGACTCCGACTATATCGACGGCGTGGGGAAACTCGACGACCGTCTGCTGATCCTGCTTGACCTGGATTCGCTTTTGGACAACGAGGAAAAGGAAGCTCTGAGTACCGTCTAGTCCGACAGATTCTTGGTGACAAGCCGTCCTGGTCCCGCTAGGGAAGAGGCGGCTTTTTCATTTTATTTCCACGAGGCCGAGAAACCCTTTTCACAGTGAATCCATGCCAGCCACTTATCCCAAAGACATAGCCGACTTCATGAAAGGGACCGTTGATGCGGTCCGTATATTCAAGAGCGGGCCGGGCTCTCAGGCCCTCTTGGCCGGCTCTCTGCTGGCAGCCGGAAGCGACGTGGTTCTGGTGGTGCCTGGCGTGGCCGAGTTCAAGGAAATGAAGGCGCTGCTGACCCTGTTGTCGCGCGGCAGGCAGGGGGGATTGGAACAACCTGCCTGGGAGCGGGAGTGGGTCTTTTTGCCGCCGTATCATTCGCGCACGCCCGAATCGCATGGTTGGAGCGAACGGTGGGCCGCCCTGTACGGGCTAGTCTACCGGGACGGACCACGCGGCGTGCTCATGACCGCCGACAACCTTCTGCCGCACTGGCCCGACGAGGCCGTCCTGCGCGAGAACTGGGCCACCCTGACCAAAGGCGAGGAGATGTCCCCGGAAATCCTCCTGGAACAGCTCGTCTCCTGGGGGTACGTGCGTCGCAAGCTGGTCTCCGCCCCCGGCGACATGGCCATGCGCGGCGACATCCTGGACATCCACGCGCCGGGGTACGAACTGCCGCTGCGGCTGGAATTTTTCGGCGATGTGCTTGAAGAAGTCCGGCTGTTCGACCCGGCCTCCCAGCGTTCCAAAGCGGACCTTGACGAGGCCGTGCTCCTGCCCGTGGCTCCGGGAATCACCACCCCGGACCGGGGTTTCCGCGCCCGTGACCAGTGGGAGAAATTGCGCAGGACCGGCGAGATCTCGTCCGCACAGGAGCAGGCGTTGTCCGAGCGATTGGACGCCAACGACGGTTTTGTCTGGCCCGGCCTGTATTACGACGCACCCGTGGGGCTTGAAGAGCATCTGCCCAAGAATGCCGCCTGGCTGCTCTCTTCCGGCGGGACGCTGCGGGCGAGGCTTGAGGACCGCGAGCAGGCTTGGCGCGACTATTTGAAGGACGAAGAGCGAGACAAGGGCCTCAGCCTGCCCCGGCGGTTCATTATCCGCTCCCACGACGTGGCCCGCAAGGCGTGGAGCTCTGCCCGCCAACTGGTTTTCGAGGAGTTGACCATAGGCCGGGAAAAGGTCGGTATAGACCTTGCCGAAACCCCGTATAGCGATTTCACGGACATTTTCTGGCGGCCCGAAGCTACCAGGCGGCCATGGGCGGCCCTCATGGCCGGGATCAAGGAGTGGCAGAGCGCGGGCGAGACCACCATTTTGAGTTTCCGCACTCAGCGTTCGCGGACCAAGTTCCTGAACCTGGCCGAGCAGGAAAGCCTGCCCATCACCCTGGAGTACGTGCCCGACCGCCAGGGCCTGTATGCCCTGGTCTCGCCACTGCGCAAGGGCATGGACATCGGCTGGAACCGCACCCGCATCCTGGGTGAGGAGGTCATTCAGCCCCAGGCGGCCAGGGTACAGGCCGGACGGGACAAGGCCTTCAAGGGACTGGAGCGGTACGACGATTTGTCCGAGGGCGACCTGTTGGTCCACAGGGACTACGGTCTGGCCCAGTTCGGCGGCCTGCACCATATGTCCATCGGTGAGGGGGCCAACGACTACCTGCTCCTGTTTTTTTCCGGCGAGGACAAGCTCTATCTGCCCGTGGACCGGCTCAATCTGGTCCAGCGGTTCAAGGGGCCCGAGGGGGCCAAGCAGCCGTCTCTGGACAAGCTCGGCGGTTCGCGCTGGGCCAAAACCACGGCCAAGGTTCGCAAGGCCATTGAGAAGATAGCCCTCGAGTTGGTGGAGATGTACGCCTTCCGCCGCGTGGCCAAGGGGTACGGATACGGTCCGCTCGACGATATGTATGCCGAGTTCGAGGCCACCTTCGGGTTCGAGGAGACTCCGGACCAGGAAAAGGCCGTGAACGATGTGTTCCGCGACATGGAAAAGTCCGAGCCCATGGACCGACTGGTCTGCGGCGATGTGGGGTTCGGCAAGACCGAGGTGGCCCTGCGAGCCGCCTTTCGGGCGGCCCTGGAGGGCCGCCAGACGGCTCTGTTGTGTCCGACCACGGTGTTGGCCGAACAGCACTACCAGACTTTTACCAAGCGGATGGAGGGGTTCCCCGTGCGCGTGGGGCTGCTCAGCCGGTTTGTCACGGCCAAGCGGCAGAAGACCGTGCTCGAGGCTGCGGCCCGGGGCGAGGTCGACATCCTCATCGGCACGCACCGCATTCTTTCCAAGGACGTGGAGCTGCCCAACCTCGGCCTGCTCATTCTGGACGAGGAACAGCGGTTCGGGGTCAAGCACAAGGAAAAGCTCAAGCATTTTCGGCAGAACATCGACGTTCTGACCCTGACGGCCACTCCCATCCCCCGGACATTGCAATTGTCCCTCTCGGGCATCCGGGGGTTGTCGGTCATCGAGACCCCGCCCGTGGACCGCAAGCCTGTGGAGACGGGCATCATGGAGCGCGAGGAGCTGGAGCTCAAGGCGGTCTTGCGCCGCGAGCTGGACCGGGGTGGCCAGGTGTATTGGGTGTACAACCGAGTCAACGGCCTGGAGCGGGTGGTCGAGTACGTACGCGGCCTGGTCCCGGACGCCAAGGTGGGCATGGCCCACGGACGGATGAGCGAGAAGGGGTTGGAAGACGCCATGCGCGACTTCTGGCACGGGGAGATGGATGTGCTCGTATGCACCTCCATCGTAGAATCCGGTCTGGATTTCCCCAACGCCAACACCTTGATCGTGGACCAGGCGCAGCTCTTCGGTCTGGGCCAGCTCTACCAATTGCGGGGCAGGGTGGGGCGCAGCGAGCGGCAGGCCTATGCGTATTTCGTGGTCCCCTCCATCAAGGATATTTCCGAAATCGTCCGCAAACGCTTGCGCATCATTCTGGACATGGATTATCTGGGGGCTGGATTCAAGGTGGCCATGGAAGACTTGCGCCTTCGCGGCGCAGGCAATATCCTGGGCGAAGCCCAGTCCGGACAGATTGCCAAGATCGGCCTGGAGCTCTTCCTTGAAATGCTTGAGGAAGAGGTCGCCAGGCTGCGCGGCGAGGAGCACGCGGGTGCGTCGGATACGGAGCTCAACTTCGTGTTCGAGGCCCATATCCCCGGCGGCTACATCCCGGATTCGCGGGAGCGGCTGCGTTACTACAGGGCTCTTTCCTCGGCAGCCACGGACATGGAATTGCGCGAATATGAGGCGGAAATCCGTGACCGTTTCGGGCCGTTGCCCGAGCCGTTGGATACTTTTTTCGGTGTGTTGCGCATCAAGCGGAGTCTGTCCAGGCTCCAGGCGGCCCGGGCAGAGTTGTACCCGGGGCGGGCGGTCATCACCTGGAAGGACAACGCCATCGCGGTCAATCCCGAGAAGCTGATCCGTTGGGTCAACGATCGGGGGGAGGGAGCCCGTCTCATTCCTCCGGCCAAGCTGGAAATCCGATACGACGGCGCACACTCCATTCGGGAGGCGCTGGAATCAACAGCCGCGGATCTGGAAGGCATGCTCGATACCGAAACCGTGCCGCCGGACGGCCCATAGCGAGTGTATATGAAACGTCACATAGCGATAGTCTTTATTTTTGCGGCCTTGATGGCCGGATGTACCGGGGACACGGATGACATAGGCATCGTGGCCCGTGTCAACGGTGCGCCCATTTACCTGAGCCAGCTGGAGTTCCAGCATGACCAGTTCCAGGAGGACAGCGTCGGGGCCTTTGTTCCCAGCGTGGCCAAGTTGCGCAAGGAATATGGCGAGATCCTGTCCGATCTCATCGTGCAGGAACTGGTGGTCCAGGAGCTGGCACGCCGCGATCTGTCCGTGAGCGACGAGGAATTGCGCAAGGCCGAGAACACGGTGCGCGCCGACTACCCCGAGGGGGCCTTTGAACAGGTTCTGGTGGAGGAGTACATCGACCTTAAGTCCTGGCGGCGGCAGTTGCGTTATTACCTGGCCCAGAAGAAGTTTTTCCAGCAGGTGCTCAGGCCGCAGATCAAGATCGATTACAAGGAAGCCGAGAAATACTACCGCGACCATATCCCCGATTTCTACCTGCCCGAGAGCCTGCGTATTTTGGTTGTGCGCGGCCCGAGTCGGGAGCTGTTGGTCAAGGCTGTTGAAAAATATCTCAAGGATCACGACCAGATGAATTTGGCCACCGCATTCGGCGAGGTCGAGACCCGGGAAGTGGTGGTTCGCGAAGGGCGGTTGTCCGCTCCTTGGCGCAACGCCCTCACCGGGCTCAAGCCCGGCCAGGCCAGTGACGTGCTGACCGACCGCTTCGGCTTTGAGGCCCTGGTCCTGCTTGAACGCAGCGAGGCCAAGGTCCTGCCTCCGGCCCAGGCTTACCCCCTGGTGGAGGAGGCCCTGCTCGAGAAAAAGATGGAGAACGCCTTTGAACAATGGCTCTCCGGGGATTTGGCCAAAGCGGATATCGAGGTCAGCGAGCATCTTCTGGAATCCGCTTCCAAAGCCGAGGAAGGCGACGGGAGCGGGGCGGCCGTCGATGTGGAACCGGACGATCAGGTGGCGGATGACGCCGTGGAACCGGCCCAGCCCGAGGACGATATGGACGGCCAGGAACCGGCCGATGAGGCCATCCCTATGGACGAGATCGGCAAGGACACGGGCATTTGATCGGTCCGTCCGTTGCATAGTCAGCGCAAAATGACTAGAATCCGATAACAATTCGGGAGAGGAAATGAAATCCACCTCCCGAACAAGGAGTGAATGCGTGGTAAAATTCTTTTCCGTGCTCTTGGGAGCCATGCTCTTGATATGTCCTCTGACTGCACAGGCAAAGGATATGGTCGTGGACCGCATCCTGGTGAAGATCAACGATTCGATCATCACCCAGTACGATCTGGATCAGGCGATGAAGCCCGTCTACGACCAAATCAAGGACCGCAAGCTCAGCGCCAAAGAGCAGGCGCAGGTGCAGGAACTGCGCAAGCAGGCCTTGGACAGTCTTGTTAATGACAACCTTATTCAGCAGGAAATCAAGCGCTTCTCCATTGATGTCTCCGAGGAGAACATGGACAAGGAGATAGAGCGGGTCCGCAACGAGCGCGGCCTGACGCTGGAGGAGTTTGAGAAAGTGGTGGCCGAGGATGGTCTGACCCTGGAAGATTTTCGAGACAAGTTGAAAAAATTGCTTGAAAAGCAGGAACTTATCGGACATATGGTCAACAGCAAGGTCGTGGTTACGGACTCGGAGATTCAGGCAGAGTACGACGCCCGGAGGGATGACTATTCCATGGGCAAGATGGTCGAATTGGCCATCATACTTCTGCCGTCCGACGTCTCTCCCGTGGAGGTTCGCGAGCGGGTCACCAGCGGCGAGATGACTTTTGCCGACGCGGTTGCCAAGTATAGCGTCGGACCGGGTAAGGAGTCCGGTGGGTCCATCGGCGGGCTGAGCTGGCAGGACCTGGCAGAAGAGTGGAAGAGTGCGCTCGACGGGGTGGCTCAGGGAGGCGTGAGCGCGCCGTTGACCATCCAGGGCCATGAAGCGCTGCTTTCGCCGATCAAGATCAATGATGACCGCATGGTCCCGCTCGAAGACGTCCGGGATGACATTTATAAGGAACTGATGCAGAAAAAGCGGGAAACGGTGTTCACGGACTATTTCGAGAAACTGAAGAAGAGCGCGGTCATTATCTACATGGATGATTCGCTCAAGCCCGATAATGGAGTATCTCAATGACATTTCAGGAACTCGGCGAAATTCTGAAAAATGAACGGGAGGCCAAGGGACTGACCATCAAGGAGGTCATGGAGGCCACCAAGATCAGCCGCGTCATCCTCCTTGCCCTGGAAAGCGGCGACCGCTCGGCCCTGCCGCATCCCGTATATACCAAGGGATTCGTCAAAAGCTATGCCCGGCTGCTCGGCCTTGATCCGGACGAACTGACCATGGTTGTGGATCGTGAATATCAGATGGAGCCGGCAGAAGCCGGAGATATCTCCTACGATGTGGCCCCCAACGCGGAAAAGGCCTTCCAGGACAACGAGATGGGTCCGGTACGCCGTCGACGGTCCGTGTGGCCCACTCTGCTCATCGTTCTGGCCCTGGCTGCTGCGGTAGTGATTCTGGTCCTGAACCTGAACAAGGCCCAGTTACCCGACGTATCCTCGCCCGAGCCCGCTCCGACCGAACAGTCGGTGCAGCCCGCCGAGCCCGAAGTGGCTGCTCCCGAGACCGCGCCCGGCGAAGAGCAGTCCGCTCCCGAAGCCGCACCCGACGAAGAGCGGGGCGGGGAGGAGGAAGCGGGCCAGGCCCCCGCGACCGAGCCTGTACCTGCCGAGTCTGCGCTCGGCAAAGTCGAATCCGCGCAGGAGCAGGCCGTCGCGCCCGCTCCTGCTTCTGCCGAAGCGGTGGACGAGGATGCCTCCATCACCTATGAGGACGCGCCAGCCGAACCGAAATACGACCATGTGGTGATCATTCGCGCCACCTCTGAAAAAGGGTGCTGGATCGGCGTCTGGCGCGGCGAGGAAACCAAGATGGCCCGCGACTTCGTTTTGCGCAAGGGAGAGCCCTTGCGACTGATGTTCAACAGCCCGCGCCGCATCCGCATCGGCAATGTCGCCGGGGTGACCATGACCTACAACGGTAAGCCCTATGCCCTGGATAGCTCCCAAGGCAACATCCAGACCCTGACCTTCGGCCTGTAGCCGGGGCTTTACGGCCCGCGCGCGGACAGACGGCATGAGCGCCACCGAGAAAGCCCTCGTGCTCAAGACCGGGCGCTTCAGGGAGGCCGACGTCTGGGTCCGGCTGTTGACCCCCTCTCGCGGGGTGTTCAACGGGTTCGCTTTCGGCGGCAGCCGTTCACGCCGCCGTTTCGTGGGTTGCCTTGACCCCTTGAGCCACGTCCTCTTTACCATTGGCACCAACAAGACCGGCACCTACACTGTCCTTGAAGAGGGCAGTCTGCTGCATAATTTCCCCGAGGTCCGCAAGGACCCGGCCAAGACCGGTCTGGCTGTCAACTGCGTCAAGTTCGTGGAGGCGGTGGAGATCGACCCCAACGACGCCAGGCCCGTCTACGCCTTGCTCCTCGAAACCCTGCACATGCTCGATGAGAGCTGTAGCCACAGCGACTTCACGCCGTGGCTTTTCAGGGCCAAACTGGCCTTCGAGATGGGCTTTACTCCTGATTTTCTGGCCTGCGGGGTGTGCGGCCGTCCGTTGTCCTGCGAGTGCGGCCACCGCTTCGGCGTGGAGCGGGGCCAAGTGGCCTGCCGGACTTGTCTTTCGGACGGGAAACCGTTAGAGGGACTTGCTCGGCCGATTTCCGCAGGGGTCCTGCGCGTCCTGGACTGGATTCAGCACAGCAGGCCGTCCGACTGGGCCACGGTGACCATGGACGGCGAAGTCCGTCGCCAGGTCAGTCAATTGATCGAACTTTTCGTAGCCTACCACCTGGGCCTGTCCTGGGAGGGCGGCATGTATAAAAAGGTATGAGTTGGAGCCAATAATGAATTTTCAGGAAGTCATACTGAAATTACAGAATTTCTGGGCGGGTTACGGGTGTGCCGTGGTCCAGGCCATGGACATCGAGTGCGGAGCGGGGACATTCAACCCCTCCACCTTTTTCCGGGTTATCGGCCCCGAGCCGTGGAAGACCGCCTATGTGGAACCTTCCCGCCGCCCGACCGACGGCCGCTACGGGGAGAACCCCAACCGCTTGCAGCATTACTACCAGTTTCAGGTCATTCTGAAGCCGTCCCCGGACAACGTCCAGGAGTTGTATCTCGAGAGCCTGAAGGAGATAGGTATCGACGCTGCCGCCCACGACATCCGGTTCGTGGAGGACGACTGGGAGTCCCCGACCCTGGGTGCCTGGGGTTTGGGCTGGGAGGTCTGGCTCAACGGCATGGAGGTCACCCAGTTCACCTATTTTCAGCAGGTCGGCGGCATTGACCTGAAGCCCGTGTCCGTGGAGATCACCTACGGCCTGGAGCGGTTATGCATGTACTTGCAGGAGAAGGAATCCGTCTACGATCTCATGTGGAACAACGAGATCACCTACGGCAACGTCTTCCACCAGAACGAAGTGGAGATGTCCAAGTACAACTTCGAACTGTCCAACGCGGACATGCTCTTCGACCTGTTCAACAAGTTCGAGGCCGAATGTCTGAAGCTGTGCGAGGAAGGGTTGCCCTGGCCCGCCTACGACTACTGCCTGAAGTGCTCCCATTCCTTCAACCTGTTGGACGCCAGAGGGGCCATCTCCATCACCGAGCGCGCCACCTATATAGGCCGCGTGCGCAATCTGGCCTCCAAGATTGCCAGGCTCTACGCTGACCAGCGGGAAGAGATGGGCTACCCCATGCTCAAGAAATAAGCGACGCCTTCGTCACGCAATAGATTACACAAGAGAAGAACAATGGCCGAATTCATTCTGGAAATCGGAACCGAGGAAATGCCCGCCCGTTTCGTCCCCAAGCTGGCGGCCGAGCTCGAGGAGGCCTTTGCCAAGGGCCTGACCGAGTCCATGGTCGAGAACGAGGGCGTCAAGTGCTACGCCACCCCGCGTCGCATCACCGCCCATGTGCCTTCGCTGGCCCTGACCCAGCGACAGGAGGAGGAGACCGTCACCGGACCTCCGGTGCGCATCGCCTATGACGGCGACGGCAACCTGACCAAGGCGGGCCTGGGCTTTGCCAAGACCCAAGGCGTGCCCGAGGATGCACTGTTCAAGATGGAGACCGGCAAGGGCGAGTACCTGGCGGCCAAGAAGTTGGTCGGCGGCGGCAAGACCGTCGATATCCTGCCCGACATCTGCCGCAAGTGCATCGATTCACTGTCTTTCCCCAAGAAGATGCACTGGGGCGACTATGATTTCACGTTCGGCCGTCCTGTGCGCTGGCTCCTGGCTTTGCTCGACGCGGACGTAGTCGAATTCACCGTGGAGAACCTGACTTCAGGGCGTGAGACACGCGGCCACAGGGTCATGGGACCCGGTCCGTTTTCCGTGGCCTCCACGGTCGACTATTTTTCCGTTGTCCGTGACCAGTGCAAGGTGGTCATCGACCCGGTGGAGCGCAAAGAGATCATCGAGGCCGAAGGCAACCGGCTGGCTGAGGCTCTCGGCGGCAAGGTCGTCTGGAACGACGGGTTGCTGGACGAGGTGGCCAACCTGGTGGAATTCCCCAAGCCACTCATCGGCGACATTGACCCGCTCTATCTGGAGCTCCCGCGTCAGGTCCTGCTGACCTCCATGCAGTCCCACCAGAAATCTTTTGGCGTGGAAGGGCGCGACGGTAAATTGCTGCCCCATTTCCTGACTACCCTGAATCTGGAGCCCCTGGACCTGGCCCTGGTCAAGAAGGGCTGGGAGCGAGTGCTCAAGGCCCGTCTCGAGGACGCCCGTTTCTTCTGGGAGGCGGACTGCAAGGTGGAATTCGACACCTGGCTCAAAAAGCTGGACAACGTGGTCTTTCTCGGGCCGTTGGGCTCCGTGGGCGACAAGTCCCGCCGTATCGAGATATTGTGCCGCAAGCTGGCCGAAACCCTGGATACGTCCAAGTCCATCCTGCCCGGCGAGATCGGACAATACGCCCGGGCCGGGCGGTTGGCCAAAGCGGACTTGGTGTCGGAAATGGTTATCGAATTCGACTCCCTACAGGGCAAGATGGGCGGCATTTATGCCGAACGCGCGGGACTGGGAGAGATCATCTCCAAGGGCATCTACGAGCAGTATCTGCCCGCCGGCCCCGAGACCCCGGTACCGTCCAGCCTGTCCGGCGCATTGGTCTCCATGGCCGACAAGGTCGACACCATGGCCGGCTGCTTCGGGCTGGGCAAAGTTCCCACCGGAGCCAACGATCCGTATGCCCTGCGTCGCTGCGCGCTGGGTATCGCACGGATCATCATGGAGCACAGCCTGGTCGTGGACCTGGAAACCTTGCTCAAGGACGCTCAGGCTGCCTACTCCGGCGTGAAATGGAAGGTGGAGCAGGGCGAGGCTCTGGGCAAGCTCATGGACTTCTTTGGCCAGCGGCTGCGCGCCTTGTTCACCCGCCAGGGGGTCGATACCCGCGTGGTGGACGCCGCGCTGGGCGCTGGGTTCAAAGACATCCACACCTTCAAGGCGCGCCTTGAGGCGTTGGTCGAGTTCAGCCGGGAGGGGGATTTCGAGCAGAGCGTGCTGACCTTCAAGCGTGCCGCCAACATCATCCGCAAGCAGGGTGACGAGGCGGGCGAGCCGTTGACCGGCAACTATGATCCCGACCTGTTCGAGGACGAGCACGAGACCGCCTTTGGGAACAAGCTCGACAAACTGGCTCCGCGCTTCGACGACCTCTGGGAGAACGGCGATTTCGGCGGCCTGTTCGGGCTGCTCGGGGAGCTGCGCCCGGCTGTGGACGGCTTCTTCGACAACGTCATGGTCATCTGTGATGACAAGGACGTCCGGCTGAACAGGCTTAATCTGCTTAAGGGTTTGGTGGACCGGCTGGGACGTCTGGCCGACTTCAACGCCCTGCAGGTGTAACGGGAATAGAGAAAAGTCTTGACATCAGGCGGGGAGTCCATATAAAAGGCACTCCCTTTGGGATGAATTGCAAAACAAACGCTTTTTAATGCGATAATAAATCGATCAGGAGAAATTACCTTGGCTAATCACAAATCCGCCATGAAGAGGCACCGTCAGAGCTTGAAGCGTCGCGCCCGCAACCGCGTTTCCAAGACCCGCATCAAGAACACCGTCAAGGCCGTTCGCGTGGCCATCGAGGAAAAGGACACCACCAAGGCCCAGGAGGCCCTGATGGAAGCTAGCTCCATTCTGGATCGCGCCGCCCGCAAGAACGTGATCCACGCTCGCCAGGCCCAGCGCCGCATTGCCCGGCTCCAGGCAGCCGTGAACAAGATCGCGGAATAGTTTTTTTCGCATTGCTTTCTTCAGCCCGCCGCACTTTGTGCGGCGGGCTTTTCACGTTTG
>Ga0075011_10000094_pt1 | contig 43976 bp, 74 predicted proteins | sample TARM_MetaG_T_14_FD_72354 | JGI IMG/M metagenome (GOLD analysis project Ga0075011, IMG submission 72354) | Freshwater microbial communities from Pennsylvania, USA, analyzing microbe dynamics in response to fracking - TARM_MetaG_T_14 | ecosystem: Environmental > Aquatic > Freshwater > River...
AGCAAAAGCTCGACTAGCAGAATCGACTTCGATATACTGCGGTCAATTGATCAAGAAACACTTTGAGGTTGAAGAATGAACGAACGAATTCGAGAACTTGCTGTACAAGCTGGATGGAATGGATACGATGCCCTGGACGAACGAAACGAAAAGTTCGCCGAGCTGATCATCCGAGAGTGTGCTCAGGTGGTTGAGAACAAAACCTCCGCTCCTGGGTACGGTGTTGCTGAATCTTGGTGCGATCCTAAGGATCTGTTTGAACATTTTGGAGTTGAATGATGAGCAAACAGGTAATCTATAAAGGGAGCATCCTTGCTAAAGGCAGCCGGCGGCTCTTGGACTGTGGGAAGAGTGGTAGAAGGGTGGATGTTTATACACGGCATTTCCAGTAGTGGTGCTAAAAACGAACACGAAGTTAAACAGACTGCAAAGCAAAATGCAAAAGAGATTGCCCAACGATTGGTTGATAGGATGAAAGAATGAGTAACTATAAAACACACGCACTAGATGAATTCAGAGCCGCAGGGTGGCTGAACGAAGATGGCTCATATAAGGATGAGATGCAACAAGCGATTTGTGAGCATGTTCTAAAGTTGCTTGATGTATTTGCTGGTGAAGGCCACTCGGGTTCGAGTGCTCCATATGCAATCAACATGTTCAGCAAGCTCGCAGCGTTCGAGCCGCTTGTTCCACTAACAGGTGAGGATTGGGAATGGAACGAAGTACAAGATGGCGTTTATCAGAACAAACGATGTTCTCGTGTGTTCAAACAGGCAGATTGTTTCGATGGTCAACCATACGATATTGATGCGGTTGTGTTCTGGGAGTGGTTTAAGAGTGAAGATGGGGAAGTGTATAAAACTTACTTTGGAAGCAGAGATTCGTTCCGTCCGATTACATTCCCATATACCCCACAAAGAGAATATCGGTTTCGACCTACGGAACAGTTTCCGACCGAAACATTGTGAGTTGCTGGAACACAAATTTGTGTTAAGAGCGATATAAACGAACTGGACAACAGTTGGTTCTACAACAACTGCGTACAGAAGCTAGAAGTCGGGCAGTCGGTCGAGATAGACTTTCATGCAATCACAAGGGCAGAATAAAAATGCCAGGCAACCTCGTACACACTTATATCACAGGCAACAGTTTTCCGAACATTTATGGTGGACAGTCTGAAGCAATGTACGGCACCATCACAAAGATTGAACATCTGACGCCACTGATGAAACAACGATGGCCGTGGATGAAGGGAATGTGGAGCGTTGGTGACCACAGGACAACGTACGGTCATTTTCGCACTCTGAAAGAAGCAAAAGCATATGCGGGTGAGCAGTGGCCTGGGTGTGGGTTTCTCACACGATCAAGAATCCGTTGACCTTTTGTTTGTATTAGGGTAAGATTACCACTTCAATCATTAGAAGGGTCAACTAAATGTTTGTGCAACGTTCTGTTCGCGAGTGCGATTTCACCGGCAAAAATACAGCAAACCTGTGCAAGGTGCTGCTGTGATTGCTCGAGGCGCCACCGGCCGGTCCTGTGAAGTGATGTGGGCTGGTCCTGAGTACCTTGCGTCTATTGGCGCGGAGGTTCTGTCATACGAGCAGGCTGTTGCTGAAGTACATCGCCGCAAGATGGAGTGGGGCGAGATCGCTGCGTGGGACTATAAACTAGATCGGATGAATCGATCCCTGTGCGGTAGTGGTCGAACCTCTGTTTGACATAATATTTATCAGATCTGCAGCGAAATGCTAACCGTTTGATTGTTAAGGGATAATTATGAACGGAAACGTAAAGTGGCATAAAGCAACAGGGCCCGCGTTCAATCCGGGTGAGATGTGGGTTGGTTCAGGCGGTGGAAAAGTGGAGATCGTCTCGGTGCGGCGATATTGTGGTGCACCGGCCGTCGATGATGGTGACCACACATCAAACTATGGTGTGTCGTACAAGTGGGTTGGTTCTGACGGGATTGAACGGTTCCACGAGAAGGATGCTTGGAACTTCCAGGTCCGATACACTCACATCGCCGACCTCAACTTAAAACCACGCCAATAAAAGGATAATGTTGTAAGCCAGAAAGCAATCATATATAGTAGCCTCTGCTCAAGGAGAATATGATATGATCGCTTTCGCTCGCCCGTTTGTTGCTCCACAACCAAAAAAGGATCCAATGACATTCTCATTGATCACAAAGCAAGGTCAGATAATGCAGTTCTATGTCCGCGATGCGGCGGAACTTTATAGAGGACTGTACGGTGGTGTGATCTTGACAGACCAACCCGAAGACCGACAGCGACAATGATCGCCTCGAGCAACAGATAAATAATGATATAACCCACTGGAGACCGCATATATGATCAAAGAGCTATTCCCCACGCGTGTGTACATTGAAGACTTCAACTTTGATGACAACTTCACCATCACACTAACTGCAGTCCTGAAAGAAGCGCACGTCGAAAATATGGCTGACAAGCCAGACTATGAGTCCGCATGTGAAGAGATGTTCCTATTCACTGAAGAACGTCTTGCAAAGTACCCTGAACTAAACAAGTTGCTTGACATCTTCGTTCAGGGGTTTACCGACCTGCTCCGTGCCGATCCAGGCGACCCTGAGTACTACCAACATGATCTAATCATCTCACGGATCCGTGACACGATCATTGGCAAGAACACCAAGCGCCCGTGGGTAAAGCTCGCGTTTATGAAGCGTGGTGGCGCAAAGAAAACGCATATTCACGAGCAGTGCTGCGCGTTTGGGGTGTTCTACCCACAAGATGTTGACAACGCAGTCAAAGGCGCGATGTTGCAACTGCAAAGCCCGCTGCACCTAACACAGCATCACTTTGCCAGCGAAGCAGAGTATGAAGTTGAAACGAAGAAGAACCGTCTAATCATCGCGCCGAACTATGTTTGGCACAGCGTTTCTGAATACCTGTCCGACAAAGAGCGGATGTGTGTTGTTGTCAGCCTGCCAAACTCAATCCTTGAGTAAAACATTTCGCTTCTGAGCAAAAGGGTGAGCTGTTGACGCTCGCCCTTTTTTGTTGTATAGTTAGTCTCACTTACAATGTGAGATTGATATGACGATTCCTTACGAGAGAGCAAGAGCTGTCAGACAGACTGAGCAGTTTCTGCTTGAGCTGTGCGACCCCAAGAAGACACCTCGTGTACCTAAACGCCAACGCGAAATGGCTAAGTTCCTCCTTCGCCATTACCCAACACTGAGTGACTTGAAAACTGTTGAATACGGATGGGACTCACCAAACGGCGCCATTCAGTGCCCGTTTGCAACAACCGATCCGATGTTCGGAGAGTTGAAGTGAACGACAAGCAAAAAATAGATCAGCTTCAGCGGATTATTGCTGAATGTTATCAGGTGATTGGTGTTCTTGCAGACGAGTGCGATCGTTTTGATGATCCTGCCGTAATCAAAGCGCTTGATAACGCATCACAGTCGGAGTTGATCCACGATGATGTTCTTCCTTTCCCGAGCAAACAACTATGACAACACTAAAAAACCTTCGGCTAGAAGCCGGCTTTGGCAGGATCGCTGATCAGCCATCATTCGTTGTTGCTGTCAATAAAGAAGGCAACGTAATCAATCCTGACAAAGGATTTGAGAAACTGGCAATGCTGATTGTTGATCGTCTGTCTGATGTCAATGACCGCGTTCTTGGTGAAACTTCTGTAGACCTCCGTGCAGCGTACATTGCTGAGTTAGGATTGAACCGTGAAGCTGTGTAAGGAATGCGACCACTTCTCACCGCTGGCTGCTGGACTCTGTCGTCATCCAAACAATGGGGTGAATGTTGTTCACGGCGGGACAAAATCTGTGTTTGCAAGCACGAACCGAAACGAACAGACCAGATGTGGCAAGGACGGAAAGTGGTGGGCTGAATATCAACCTCCACCACAGAAACCGTGGTGGAAAATCTGGAGCGCTTGATGCCAACAAGAACAAGAGAAGTTGTTGTGACGAATAAAGCACAGTGTAGGCTGTGTGGTGATGTGATTGAAAGCATGAGTGGACACGATTTTCGTCGGTGCAAGTGTGGCGAGATTTTTGTTGATGGTGGCAGGAACTATATCCGCCGCGGCGCCTCATCACTCGACAATATCATTGAGATGAGTGAGACTTATGAAGAAACATACGAAGCAGATTGGTGAAGAGAACAACAATGGCTGGACGGAACAGCAGCTAGTTGAGATGGTTGGCGACAACAGGTTAGACCAACTCGCGTTTGTTACCGGTTGCACAAAATCGCAATACACAGATCCCAGCCACCCAGAGTTGAGCGGTTATATTATCAGCCGCGATACACTTGAAAAGTTTGCACGAGTGCTGATTGCGGAATGTGCATCGGTTGGGTTCAAAGCAGCATACCCGCACGCTGGCGTGAATGTGCTAACAGCAATCAAACAGCATTTTGATATGGATGACGCGTATGAAAGAACTGAGTGACAAAAAAACGATTGGAAGTTGCGAATGTTTGCTACGCCAATGTAGCAGGCGAGTTTGCGATGTTCACAAATCCCAAATATCGTGGCGAGAGCTTTACTTGGGAATGGTGGGTCGATCATTGTGCGGAAAACGCTGATCTGTGGATGATGATTCACGATGTCCGTGGCGACAAAGAACAAGTAAACACGCTGGCAAAGCAATACGCACGCGAGATTGCTGAACGGCTGATTGATAGGGCAGGACTGCAATGAATGAACAAATCAAGCAGTTGGCTATGAAAGCTGAAGGGACAAAAAAGCACGTCCCTGCTGTATGGCAGTTCTACGATCACGAGTTGGAGAGCTTCGTTCAGTTGGTTGTTGACCAACATGTTGCACTTCTGCAACAACGGTGGTACAATCTGAACAATCAACAGCCTGAACCAAACGAAACACCGCGTGATGTTGGCATGCGAGTTGGCAGAAAAAGCGAATTGATTTCGATGATAGAGCTACTGAAAAACCACTACAAGGAACAACAATGACAGCATCTGTAAATTCAGCAATCGTTGCTGACATTCTCACCCGCCCAGGATTGGAGCGTTTGCAGCAATGGGCTGAGATCGGTCCTGTGCAACGAGCTGCTGTTGAGCTGCTGGTTGAAAATGTGTTGACTGATGCTAAGGCAGCGTGTGCAGAGCACGATATGGAGTCATTTGGCATCCTGCCAATCCGTGCTGCGATCGTGACGAGCTCGTGCATCCAAAATATCGATAGGAAGTTCAGTGGACAGCAAGAAGATTGATCCAGCAGCTGTTGAACGAGCAAAGAGGGCGCTTGAACGGACCGTCGAGCTGTTTGAAGCATTTGCTGATTTTGAAGAGCCTGTGTGCTCAAAGTGCGGCAGAGTGATTTATTGTGGCGTAAACAAACTGTGTGGTGATAACGAGGGTGGACTGAAAAATGCTAAATGATCGATTGAAGCGACAGATTTATTCATCGGGGCTGTACGACTGTCTGTGCGATCCGTACGACAAACACAACACCGGAGATCAGTATGGGTCAATCATGGATGACCTCGACCGCTTTGCGCAGATGATTGCAGAAGAGTGTGCAAGCATTGCTTATAACACAGCCAAAGATGGCGACGCAGCTGCACAAGCGATCCTTTACGAGTTCGACGTCGATGGCGCAAGGAGCCAAAAGTGAGCGATTGATCCAAGAATATCGCGGGTTTGAGATACGAAAACACATCGATGGATCGTTTGTTGCATATAAAGGTGATATGACGTATTGCAAAACAAACACAGCCTGGTCTGCGATCGTATACATCGACGAACTTTTATCACCTTGACATGTTGACTTTTACCCTAAACTGTGTTATAGTGGCCATTCATTAGTCAGTCTTCTTACTGGAAGCGCGGTCGGTAACCGATTCCGACTCGACGCGGCCGGCGGCGAAAGGTTTGGTCACCAAAGTAGCTGCTCCCCGACGTGACAAAGGAAGTCCCTCTGACCAAGGGCTGCTGGTGCAAACCCAGCCGCTTCCCGTAAGAAGATTGCATAACAGGTTTGGAGTACATTGTGGGAAAAGAGTTGTTTACCCGTAAGGAATCGAAGCGATATCCTGGGATGTTTGTCAAGAAGTACACCCGCCGCGTGTTCTTTGATAACCTGTGGCATGAGAATGATGACTTGTTGGAAGCTCGCGGACACGTTGAGATGGAAGACGGTACCGTTGTTGTTCGTCCATTCACGAAAATCTTCAACCGTGGAGAAAACGGTACAGACATCGATCGTGATCGCCGGGTGATTGCCGTTCGCAAAGTCAACGGGTTCATGGCATGTGCTACGTACGTGCCTGAAGTCAACGACGTTGTGATATCCACAACAGGATCTTTGGATTCTGACTTCGTTGGCTATGCTGCAGATTACATCAACGAGCATGTCCGCAAGGTGATTGCAGATCGGTTTGACACGTATGGTGGCAAAGCGCGCGAAACGTTCATGTTTGAGATCGTCCACAAAGACGATCCGCATATCGTTCCGGAGCAGTGTGGTGCATACCTGATCGGTGTTCGCCGAGTTGACGATGTTGCACCTTATGTGTCGAACGGAGTTCACGAAAACCAGCTGGATATGATTGCGCGCGTGATGGGCGTCATGCGTCCGCAGTGGGGCGAGTATAGGTTTGATGAAGTTGTCCAGTTTGCAAAGCAGTGCAAACACGAAGGGTATGTTGTGTACGATTTGTTTGACGGCAAATCGTTGAAAATCAAGTCGCCATACTACCTGGCGTTGAAAGCTGCTGCTCGCAAGAAAGACATCCTGGCGCTGGCAAAGGAACATATCGACGAAGAGTTCTATCCTCTGGTCGATCATTTGAAGTCGTTAGGCGAAGCTTTCTCTGCAAAAACAGAGCAGGAGCGCTTGGACTATATGAGAAACTGGTTGGTGGAGAACTATCGTGGATAACAAACCATTGACAGCAACGCAGGTGATGGACCAGATCCAGAAAGCGAAGGAACTGCTTGAGGCGATGGAGCACGGCGACCAGTGGACGCTGATTGCTCCCAACGGTTTGGTCTTTCGCGGATCATTAGAACAATTAGAACAAATCATGCGAGAGTTGGCTGAACGGCAATGTCAAGCAATGATCAGACAGCCTGTTGACTTTGCCGCAGATTTCAAATACAATAACCGTACATAAACAAACGTAAAGAGAGAAAGAAATGATTGTCAAGTTTCCTGAACGCTCAAGATAAAAAAATCACTAAACTGAAACAGCAAAAATGAGCAACTTGTGGTTCAACATTAGATTTGGCACCTACCACTGGCAGTGGGGGCCTGACGGTATGACGTTCCGTCACAATCCTGCGCAACAACAGTGGCGTGAAACTGATCCAAAAACGTGGAAGTGGTTTGCTGTGTATTGCATATTTGGGAGACATCTATCGTGAGCAAACTTGCTGCACAAATCAACGGAAAACTGACAGGTCAAGTCCGTGCAATGGACCGTGATCTCAAGCCTGCAAACTTCTACAGCGTGGATGTTGCTGTTGGCACAGCAGGCGCATATACACAAGTAACGAGCGGGTTTGCAAAGCAATGCAAGATCGGCGTGACGTTTGAAAAGTACACATGGTTGTATGGTGAACAAGAGTTCGGACCAGCACTGTCTGACCTCAAGCGCGCAATGATCGAAGAAGTGTTTGGTGAGTTCCGCCCGATCATTCTTGAAATGCGAGCTGCAATCTACGACCGTGATGATGCTCGGATGCGTAAACTGCTTGCCGAGCTCGAGAACCAAATGTTTGTTGATGGAGTGTGAAGTGAGCTCCGCACGAAAGAAGTCCGCTATTCTCAAGGCTGAGCGCGAGGCGGACAGCGCACAACAGCAGCTGGTGATGCTGCGGTATCACAACGATTTGATCAGAGCGGCTGTTGACGTGATGATTGACATATACACAGAACTGATTGACAGCGCGAAAGCAGTCTGTCAGTCACCGACCGCTGAAACAATAGAACGGCTCCAGTATGCTGTTAGTAAACTAGAAGATGCTGAACACATAGAACGTTAATGTTTAACCGTTTGGCTATCACAACCACTGTAACAATTTAAAACACAAAGGAACAATAATGGCAACACAAGAAATCATCACACGACTGCAAAACACAATAGACGGTAAGAAAGCGCTTGCGAAAGACATTCTCCGTCATATTCAACTGGAAACTAATCCACAGAGCTTGTTTCTGCTCAATGCGCAGCTTCAATTCCTTGAGTTAAACATCCACGAGCTGGATACAATCCGGTCCGATTTGGTAAAAGATGCAGAAGCTGTACAACCTACCACAACCAGCCCTACAGTCGTGTTATTGGATGATGCGATTGCGTTGGCTGACACATTGACAGAGAACACTGCAACAACAGCTGTACCAGACGACACACAATCAGTAACAGAAGAAAGTGTGCCTACCACCCCAACAGCAACCACAAAAACACGGAAAACAAAATGATTGTTCTCAATGGCTTGACTAAACGGCAAGCTGTAATCGCTCAGCTGCTGTGGACAGCGGAAACGTGGGAGCAGACAGAAGCGATTGTTCAGGCGTACGGAAAAGAAGCAAACACCGTACGATATCTGCTCGCTTTGGCATGCATTGACGAAGAAGTTCAAGATGAACATCATTGTGAGCAAGCGCGTGAGATGCTCACAAACGTTAGTAAAGGATAACAACATGGCCGGACAAGGAACAATCGCTGTCTACACTTTCACTGTATCGCAACCGTTAACAGATGAGCAGATGGAGTACCTTAATGCAGCATTGCAGAAACTGCCCTGTGTGGACAAGGTTCACTATACAGACCTTCCCGACTGGGTTATGGACGTCGGACTTGCTGCAACAGGCTCATGATGACAAAACTATTCATTGATGATGAGCGGTTCCCTGTCACAGACGACTGGGTGATCGTTCGGTCGAGCAAACAGGCAATCGCGTGGGTGCAAACTTATGGGATTCCAACACATATTTCGTTCGACCATGATCTTGGTGGTGATGACACCAGCCGTGTGTTTATTCAGTGGCTGACGGACCAACTGATTGACGAAAAACTGAAGTTCCCGCCAAACTTCTCATTCACCGTACACTCACAGAACCCGATCGGAGCACGGTGGATCCAAGGCACTATGGACGGCTTGGTCAAAAACTTCGGTTGACCTTTTTATCGGTTGCGAGCATACTTCTTGCACATTGATTGAGAACTAAATGATTACCGTATACACAGAAGCAGGCAAAGTCCCCGTCAAGTGGTGGACGTTCCCTGCTGGCGAACGCTCGTGCAAGATTGAGGGCGAACTGGACACGGAAGTGTTGGTCAAAGTTGACTACCGCTCGAGCGATGACTTCGTTGACATGATGCTGGTTGTTAACGCAATCCGCAACGTTGAGTCGACGATTGTGATTGACGCGCTGATCCCGTACTTTCCTGCGGCCCGACAAGACCGTGTGATGACTGACGGTGAGCCGTTTGCATTGCAGGTGTTTGCACAGATGGTCAAGTTGTGCAACTTCCGCCACGTTGAGGTGTGGGATCCGCACAGCGATGTTCTTGCCGGGATGTTCGATCCTGGTCAACTGCTGATTGTCCCACAGTGGGAACTGTTTGGTTTCTTAGGTGACGGCGGTGATCAGACAAACACATTCCTCGTCTCACCCGATGCTGGTGCTCTGAAGAAGATTTACAAACTCGCGCAGCGCGTGAACCTTCCTGTGATCGAGGCGATGAAGGTCCGTGATGTTGCAACCGGTGCAATCACTCATACTCGTGTTGACGTATCAACCAGGCCTGACGGTCCTGTCACTCTGTATGTTGTCGATGACATTATTGACGGCGGCCGCACATTCGTTGAACTTGCTGCTGTGTTGCGTGAAGCATATGAGATTGAAGAACTCGTATTGTTTGCAACACATGGAATCTTCAGCAAAGGTCTGGAAGTGCTTGAGTGCTATGACCGAATCTTCGTCGCGAACAACATGTCGGACCTCGACCTCGATAAATTCAACAACCGCAACGCTGTTGACCCTGAATAAAAAATACTGTATAATCAACACACGATAAACAACTGAAGGAAACCAAATGTCTCGTTTTCAGCAAACTGCTCTGACCTCTTGTGACAGTTACAAACTCGGCCACGCTGACCAATATCCGCCTGGCACCACGAAAGTGTACAGCAACTTCACCCCTCGCTCGATTCGTCACTTGAACGTCCCCGATCAATACAAACCGACGGAGATTGTGTGGTTTGGTCTGCAAATCTTCCTGCAAGACCTCGTTGCTGTGTGGGATGAGACTTTCTTCAAGCAGCCGAAAGAAGCAGTGGTAGCAGAGTTCGTTGAGATCGCTGGTCCTTTCTGCGGCCCGAACGGCTTTGCTGGTAAGCGGTTGGAGCAACTGCATGATCTGGGCTATCTGCCGCTGGAGATCCGTGCTCTGCCTGAAGGTTCGCTTGTCCCTGCAAACGTCCCTGTGTTGACGATCACAAACACAGTCCCTGAGGCATTCTGGCTGCCAAACTTCATGGAAGCGTGGATGTCTGCTGATCTGTGGAAGGCTTCAACCTCTGCCACGATCTCGTACGCATATCGCCAGATCATCAACAAGTACGCTGACCTCACAGGTGGCAGCAAAGAGTTCATTATGTGGCAAGGCCACGACTTCAGCCCTCGTGGTATGTCTGGGATTGCTGACGCTGCTCGTTCTGGCGCTGGACACTTGCTGTCGTTCGCTGGTACTGACAACATTCCTGCTGTCAAGTTGGTTCGTGATGTCTATGACGGCAAGGCAACTTTCATTGGCGGTTCTGTCCCCGCTACCGAGCACAGCGTGATGTGTGCTGGTGGCAAGGAAACCGAGATTGAGACGTTCCGCCGCCTGATCAAGACGTACCCGTCTGGCGTTCTGTCGATCGTCTCTGACACTTGGGACTTCTGGAATGTGATCACAAACATTGCTCAAGAACTGAAGCAAGAGATCCTCGACCGCACCCCTGACGAACTCGGTCTGGCAAAGGTTGTCTTCCGACCTGACAGTGGCGATCCTGTTCGGATTATTGCTGGCTATGAAGCACTCAATGTCTCATCTCTGGATGACGCTCAACTGTTCAAGGCGCTCGCTGATGAGCGGTTTGATGGTGTCGTTCGCTGCCAAGGGAAGTACTACACCGTTGAACGGATCGACGGCGAATGGTGCGATGAGGTTGAGGTGAAAGAGATTGCTGCTGCTGTTACAGAAGGTGCTGTCGTTACGCTATGGAAGGGATTTGGCGGCACCGCTAACGATCTCGGCTACAAGACGCTGAACCAGCGCGTTGGCCTGATCTACGGCGACAGCATCACGCCTGCTCGTGCTGATGAGATCCTTCGCCGGCTTGCTGCCAAAGGGTTCGCGTCTGACAACATTGTGTTTGGCATTGGGTCGTACACGTTCCAGTACAACACCCGCGATTCGCTAGGGTTTGCGATGAAGGCAACGTATGTTGAGATCGATGGCAAGCCTGTCGAAATCTTCAAGGACCCTGTGACCGACAACGGTACCAAAAAGTCTGCGAAGGGGTTGCTGCAGGTCGTCCGTCAAGGCAACCGTCTCGCATTGCGCGATCAAGTATCGTGGGCGGAAGAAAAGCAGGGCGAGATGCGTACCGTGTTCCTCAACGGCAAAATCACCGTTCAGGAATCGTTCGCTGACATTCGCTCACGACTTGGCATCATGTAACCAAATCCGCTGTTGACCGATCGGGCTTCTTGGTGTATAATATCAAGAAGCCCTTTTTATTTGTGAGGAAACAATGATTTACCTGGACTTGGATGGTGTATTTGCGGACTTTGGTAAAGCAATCAAGACGCATGCGCCTGGCAAAGACTACACTGATAACCCACAGGCTGTGTGGGGTGTTTTAGACAAAGTGCCGAACCTGTTTGGCAACTTGGATATTATCCCAGGCAGTCAATGGCTTTTCACACGGTTGACAGCCCACCACAACTGCCAGATGCTGACAGCACTGCCTTTACCGTCTGAGCAGCTTGTTCATGCTCAACGTGATAAAGTTGACTGGGTCCACAAGTACTTGTCAAAAACGATCCAGGTGAACTGCGTGCAGGACTGGCGACACAAAAAATACTTCTGCCGAAACAACACAGATGTGTTGATTGATGTTTCGCCACGAAACATCAACGAGTGGGTGCAAGCTGGCGGCATTGGGATTTTACACACAACACCTGAACGAACTTGGCAACAAATTGTATCTCGTTAACATGACACAAGCAGAAATGGATGTTAGGATCATTATGGACTGATTACAATAGCAGTGATCAATGTGGTGGCACAACTGACCGAGGAGAAATGAAATGTTGTTGAGTGTTTTTGAGCGTGAGCATACTGTACAGTCGATTGTTGCTGAAGTGCACAATCACGGTAGCCGCTTTGAGATGTGCGGGATGCTGGAAGGTGAACTGGTAGCATCGTCTCGTCATGATGACTTGCAAGCTGCAGAAGACGCGGCGGAAGACTTCATACTGTCATATGAATGAGCAATGCTTTGAGGAATGAGTGCATAACAAGGAGCACAATATGCGTGCACGTCAGGGTGTAAATCAGAACTGTGTTATTCGCATAAAACAAAGCCTCGAAAGAAAAAGTGTGTCGTTGACATTGGGTGTTAGTTGTGGTATAGTGCTGTTCAACAATATAGGAGAAACCTGTGGCTGACAGATTTGATTTGGAACAAGCAATCCTCGCGATGTGGTCAACGAAAGAAGACATTGATCTGTTGCTTGAGCAGTATCTTGATGGTCCAAAACCGATGACGGAAGATGAAGTGTCGAACTTCTTGATCGGTCTAGCAGCGATTCACGACGCGCGTAGCCAGCGAGCGTTTTCGATCTTTGAGAAACTGGTCACTGACCGTAAAGTGCTATGATCATTGAAGCATTCAAGGAAGCATTAGCAACTGCCCGCAAGCGGAAGGCCGCTCGAGCGGAGGCTGACGAAAAGGCGTATATCGCCAAGGTGTTCAATGACCGCTACACATATCGCAAGCAGTATGTTGAGGGGCTAAAATACCTTCCTGGCTCTGCTTACGGTTTGCAGCCTCGTGCTGGGTATGCATGGATGTGCTCATCTTGCAACAAAGTGCACCATCCTGTAGAATCATCCGTGTTTGACGGTTTGCATTACCCGAAGTGTTGTGACCACCCTGAAGGCAACCGGTTGTACGACAAGATACGGACGAAGTGACTCGTTAGATCATAGCGCATTGCGGTGTGCTATCGTGTAGTGAGTGCTAGAAATAGCGATTGGAGCAGCCCGAATACCCAGGAGGTCAAGACTGCCCGATCAAAAGACGATGGACCATAGAAAGGTGTGCGAGGAGCCGATACCGCTACGCATTGAGCCGCACACTTGCCGCAAGGCTAGCCTGAATCAACAGGACCGTTGCATACCGCAGATGGCTGGGGTGTGACACGCGGAGTCTGAAGCCGAGACCCGAGGGCTCAAACTCGTCGATAAAGGTTGGAACCCCTACTCACTACACCTGTTGACCCTAACCGAGTTTTGTGTTATAGTGTACACATCTAATCAACTGAACGAAAGTTACATAATGGCTAAAACCAATCCGTACATTCAAGCGATTGACCTGTTGACCGGTCCTGTCGAACTGAACTACAAGCAGATTGTTATTGAGTTGGCAAAGCGCCATCCAACAATCTTCGTCAAGTTGGCCGCTGGACCCGGATTTAAAGCAGAAAAATGGATGTACGCTGTTTATGACTGCATGATGGGTAACCGCAAGGATGAAGCAATCAAGACGCTTCGTGCCGCTACCGGAATGGGGCTGACAGAAGCAAAAGACATCTGCGACAACATTCAGAACCATCTATACCCGCATGCTGGTGTTGGGTATTACGTTGGCGCTGCTCGGCTGTCAGATGAACACAATGTGATCGCTCTGCGAATCGCTAAACTGAAAGGTTGAAAATGAAGGCTATTATCATTGCTGCACTTGCAGCAGTTGCATTGACTGGCTGTGGCTGGGTTGACCGTCAAGTCGCGTCCGTTACTGGTGGTGCTACGGAAACATGCGTTGGTGGTGTGTTGTACCTCCAGTTCACTTCTGGTGCTTCTGTCGCATACAATCCTGACGGGACAATTAAGCAGTGCAAATGAGTGAACTTGAGCAACTTCGCGAGGAAAACACTCGTCTGAAAAACATCATCCGCCACGCGGTGGCGGAGAAGACTGGTGTGTTTTTCGTTTGTGGAGAAGGCGGCGAAACAGGTCCAGATGGGCTTCCAAAACTGATTCTGATATGTCCCGCATATGGGCTCGATGGTTTTGCTGTATACACGAAAACAACCGACTATTCTGCACCGAGTTACTAACATGACAATGCACCTGTTGAACGTTCGAGACCCTCAGAGCCGTAAAAAAACTAAGCCTACAAAGGCTATGGTTGCTGAGTGGCAGGCTGAATGTCATCAGCGAAACAAGTGGTTGAAAAGTCTTGGGTTGGCAAAACAAACGTTTGAACAGTTTCTTGACGAGAAGCACGGTAAAGTAAAAAAACAGCCTCAGAGATTCGAACCATTAAAACTACAACAGCAACAGACACGTGAAACACCTTACCATCCGAGTCTGTCTACGATGTGTGGACCTTGTGTGAAAACACCACCAAAAGTTTACACTGGCACTGCAATGTTGGGGATAGGAACGCTTCACAAAAGTAATAGCGTGCCTATTTTCAGCAAAGATGAAGCACAAGATATCGCAAAGATGCGTAGATCGTAAAGGAATGATGATGATTAAGAAATTATTAGTTGCTGCAGCACTTTGTTTGGTTGCTGTTCCCGCCTTACCACAAACTTGGGTTAAAATTACAGATTCTACTGGTGGACTCCGTCTTGTTGTTGACTCATCAACAATTAAGGTTGACACTTATTCAAAGCGTGGAGCGGTTGCACATCGTGTTTCTGCCACAATGCAGTACACAGGTACCAGAATTCTTCCCCCATTCATCGCAATCATTGACGCAGATGATTGCACAGAACGCGGCGGGGGCGTCCTCGTAAACGTATTGAACAATCAAGAATCAATAACCTATGTGTGGGACAAAGATGGACGAAAAATGTATGATGCACAAGGACAGTTTTTGTGTGGTTGGCTGCTGAGAAAAATTGAGTTGTATGAGAAAGAAAAACAGCAAAACCAGAATGAGTTGAGCAATAGACCTTCTGCATAAACAAGCGTTAACAACATGAGAGTAGTTTCAAAGTTTCAGGATTTTTATGATGGCTGTCTTGCTTACGGGCACGACGAAACCGTCGTGTACGTTCGGAATACTACTGAATACTCTTTCAGCGACAAAGATGCCAAACAACATCCGCAGATTATCCGCGATCTGTATGATCTGTTTAAAAAACTGAGATCAAAAGATGCAGACCAAGCGTTTGCTGATCATTCCTGGCGGCGGTGGTATAGCAGGTACGAAACAATCACAGGGTTTCAAACAAAAACACACAATTTCACATTCAGCACGTTCGGCGTTCTGTTTTGTGGCAAGTATTATCCTGGTGTTAGATGTGAGCGTGCTCCAAAAGGACAGATGACTAAAGATGCAACTTTCTGGTTCTATAAACCGGAAGAAATCATTGCGTTTATGGCTGAGCATGGTGTAGACGCAGAAAAGAAAACACTCGGCAAGTACACAAAAAGAACAACTGCTGACGTCGTTCGTGATTTCTTCGTCGTCAAACAGCCCGATGTCGATTGGCTGATTGAGCACAAGGTAACAAGCATTGTGTTTGATGCACGCGATGGTAATATCATCGTCAATCCGTGCTTGAAGAACTACGAGTTCTTCCGTGCTGTTGACCACTATGCTGCGTTCCAGGAACTGTCTGTTTGGTTGGGTGGTACTTTGGCGTGGCCCTTCAACATGACTGTTGAAGTTAGCGACAAATCAAAAGTGCTCAAACACGGATTTGACCCTAAATACGGGTTTCGTCACAGGCCAGAGTAATCTTGTATTTACAGTTATCGAAATGCCATTTGGTTGCATTCCCGGGGTCAGTTTGTTTCTTGCAGTGAGGACAGGTAAGTTTTTTCACTTTTGCTTTACCGTCACGCATGCGTTGCTTGGTGTCAGCGGACACGGTGTGAGACACTCCTTTGCGAATACCTACTAACTCCCCACTTGATAATCTGTGATCGTCTCGCATCACCCTGTGCGCTACTCCGTTTGCGTCTTTTGTCATTATCATACCTTGACAGGCCCTGGATATTTTTTCTCGCGTGACAGCGTCCCCTGCATTTACACCGACGACTTCAGGCAGTTGCCATATGGGGTCAGTCTTGTGAACAATGAACCGTTCACCTGTTTTTGTGTTTAGGGCTGATATCATACCCTGCCTGTTGGCAGAGTGTATTTCTTTCCGCCTTGTTGTCCAACCCGTCAACCCGTCACCCCCGTCCGTTCGGTTCAGCAAAATGCCAGTGCCGTTGTCTTTTCTCCCCCACCATTTTATAAGTCTTCGTTCCAGTGCAAAAGCACCAACTTCTGTCAGGCCTGTTTCCAACACAATGATGCGCGACTTGTGCTTTGGCACAGGCACCGTCCCATGTTTTTCATACGCTCTGTTATTTTTACCCTTACCTATGTAGTACGGTGTACCCGCCTTACCGCTACTCGTGGTCCTCTCGCGTATGTACGCGTATATGTAACAAGTTGACATATGATCTCCTTTGTAGTATAATAGTATTTATGGTACCCACACAAGAACTGGACATGTGGATATCGGGGACGCTTGCCTGGCCACAAAACATGATGATTGAGATTGATGACAAGTACAGAATCATCGCGCACGGTTTCGACGAAAAATACGGCTTTAGAAAGAGACCACAATGATAATGACACCTACACCAAAACTACGATTTGTTACTCGCGAAACGCCATACGAAAAAGACGGATGGATCAAGGTGAAGATCCTTCAGCAGTGGTGGGAACCGTCAATCAATGTTGGTTGGGCTGACATCCCAACCGGCAACGGTGAATGGCGAGATGTTCCTCTGGAGGAAGAATGATGTGGGACCGCATCCGTAAGTTTCTGTTGTCGCCGGCTGGGTACGCGTTGTACGACGTGATGGTTAACCGACCAGAAGAATTCAGCGTTCACGAGTACACGATCGTTCACGTCCCGTCAAAAACAACATTCTGGGTTGCAAACGGCGGCTGGTTCTTTGATGGAAAGGAGCACGCGAAACATTCGCTTGGTTCATTAGAAAGACACTACCTGTACCGAGTGTTCAAGAAGCAACACAATCGTAGCACAGCAAAGCGGTTACAGATCAGTTGACCCAAAAGAGATTGTGTTGTATAGTGGTCAAATATGAGCACAATGCAACATCTTCTGTCGCGACACTTGAACCCAGCCTTGTACCACGTTTCTGTGGACGAGGCTGAATCTGTTGCTACGTTTTTGTTGTTCAACCTTTCCGGACAAGTTGTCGGCTACCAGCAGTACAGACCTGGTGCGGCGAAGGCGCAAAACAACGATCCCCGCGCAGGCAGGTACTTCACATACTCGCCGAAGCACTTGCTGGCGGTATTTGGGCTGGAAACATACCACTTCCGTACCGACTTGTTGTTCGTCACTGAAGGCGTGTTTGATGCGTGTCGTCTTCACAACCTCGGGCTGCCAGCAGTTGCAGTTCTGTCAAACAACCCAAAGGGGCTAGCAAACTTCTTGTTCACCGTTCCCCGTCGTGTTGTGGTGGTAGCGGACAATGATCCTGCTGGAAAAATGTTGATGGAATACGGTGACGAAGTTCTCGTCTGTGATGCTGGGAAGGACCTTGGTGATATGACTGACGGTGAGGTACAATCACTGTTGACAAGATACCTGTAATTATGTATGATGATAAGAAACGATAGGAGTATACAATGCTGAGAGTGGTGATTAACGACACATATGGCGGATTTGGACTGAGCCCTGAAGCACTGCTTTGGTTGTTGGAGCGAGGTTCCTCGCTGATCGTCAAAACAACGTTTGATGAGTACGGGATTGAAGAAACGCCAGAGCAGATTGATCAGATTGCCAGCGAAGATGGCTTCAAATACAAACACATCAAAGACACTCTATATTCAACGTGGTACGGCTCTGCAGTCATTGACACAGCAACACAAACGGTGTACACAGCAAACATCATCAACTATAACGATCAAGAAGACTGGGAGACACAAACGGTTAGAGTACGGACTCATCCTGATCTGTTTGCTGTGATTGATGCTCTTGGCGAACAAGCAAACGGTGATCACGCTCGGTTGAAGATCGTCGAGATTACTGATGAAGATGTTACGATTGATCGTATCAAGATTAGCGAATATGATGGCAGTGAGTGGATTGCTGAACGACACAGAACCTGGAGTTAAAATGGCACAGAAGAAACAACAACCTGTTGAGCACGTTGATGTTGTCCTGCTAGACGAGAATACCGTCTGGCCGCAGGATTACGATTGGCAAAAGTACTTTGCTCGTGTTGTTAATGGTGTTGATGGTCTAGTGACGGTTGAAGCAACGAAACTGCGTGGCGTTGTTCTTCAGTTGGTGGAGTTGAAACAACATGTAGCAGCACTGGCTGCTGAACGGACACGGCTGCTAAAAACTGTTGCAGCGTTAGCACACGAGAACGCTGAACTGCAAAAGCAAATGCCGAAGGAACCACGGAAGATTCAGACCGGCGATCGTGTGCAATCAACAATGAACGCTGGATTTCACAAAGGCGCTAAAGGAACTGTCCAGTTTGTTGAACCGTCTTACGAAAAGGTGTGGGTGCTCCGTGATGGTGCTTCTAGTCCTGTGTTCTACCATCCGGATGAGTTGGTGATTCTGGACGAGCAAGATGTGGTCACAGCTTCGGAGTAAACTGGCATCAACATGCCCGATACATGGCTGCGCTATCACTGTAACGAACACGAAGGAAATCTATTGCGGAGCGTGCAGATCTGAACAACTAAACAAGACAATCGCTACACAACAGTTCTTGATTGACCAGTTGAAGAGTGCACTTGCGCTGTCGATGACAAACAGTGGATGGAAGTTGGAAGACGCACAGCAACACGTCAATACTGAGTTTACTGTTGAGCGGGCGACCGAGATACTGGAAAACACAGATGAAAACAAAGACGATAACACTGCGGATAAAAGTTCCTGATTGGTTTCCAGGTCCGGCTTATTGGCACCACGTCAAGGTCACGTGGAAGACGCTGAAATTCAAGTTTCAACCGTTCTATTGCATTGATTGCGGGACGAAGATTGACTTCAAGTTCCCTGAATATGAGCATCAGGGTGAGGGGAAGGATCGCTTGCTGCTTTCTCACCACGGTTACCATCTTACAAACGATGCTCGCGGGGGTGTATGCGGCCACTGTCTTGCTAACCGTATTCGCGGATTGTTTACACGCACGAAGCCAGCGCAGGGCCGTGGAACGAAGATGAGCACATCAAAGGTAACATACCACTACAAAAAGGTCTGTGACTGCTGCCACAAAGAAAAGAAAACGATTGATGTATCGTGGGATAACCAATGTGATATCAGGTTTGGCACACGGTGGTGGAACGGATTTTTTGTCTGTGAGGACTGTTTGACGGAAGCAGCAGAAAAAGGAATGCCACGATCAGGGATCTCTGCTTGGTTTGGCGGCAGAAGCTACCCAATCAACTCGGTAGGTGCTGCAATCGGGCTAGATACGTGGTACAGATTGTTGCTGCCAATCAAAAAACAAAGGCTGAAAAATGAAGACAAGACAACAGTTAGTTGATGACATTGAGCAGAGTTGTCAGGATGTGCAGGAGTTTGTCAACAACGCGAGTTATAGTGGTGGAATGCATATGGAAGCGCGGATCAAACTGCTTGAAAACCGAGTAGAAGATTTGTATTGGTTTGTGCGACAGTTGATTCACCATGTCCCTGAACAGATACCAGAAGAGAAAAATGAAACCTAGCATCCTGTACGTGTTTGACATTGACGACACGCTGTTGTGGACATCAGCACGAACCATCGTCAAACATAACGGTGTCGTTGTTGCCCGCCTGACGTGCCGGCAGTACGCAGAGCACACGCTGCCTGCCGGTCATGAATACGACTACACAGAGTTCCGCAACGCTCAGATGTTCCACGATGAGTCTGTTCCTGTCGGTCCTGTAATGGAGAAGATCAGACAACTCCAGCAGCAAATCGACGGAACAACATCAAAGATCATTATGAACACAGCTCGTGAGGACCTCGATGACAAGGACACGGTGCTTGCAACGTTTGAGAGGTTTGGTCTTGACATGAGCAAGATTCACGTTCACAGAGCAGGAAGCATGCCAGGTGATCTTCATATGGCAGAGAAGAAGATGGTGTTCATCAAGCGGTACTTGCACATCCATCCGTACGATGAGGTTCATATGTACGAAGACTCGTTGACCAATCTGAAAGTTTTTAGTAAGATGCCGGAACTGTTCCCAAACACAAAGTTCATCGGCTGGTTGGTTGATGAAAGCGGCAACGCAACAGTGTTTGAGCAGTGATAAAAAAGATTGGTGACCAACCTGTTGACTTTTATAAATAAACAGGTATAGTGACCAAACATTGAACGGCCAACAGGTGGCGAAACAAAAAAAGTTTCAAAAATCTGTTGACCTTCATGAATAAACGGTGTACAATGATGTACATCAAGTAAAGGATTTTTCAAGTGAACGCAACTTTTGCATCTTATAACCTGTTAGCAGCACCCGCGACCCTTTTGGGCCGTTGGCTGCCTGCCGCCCCAGGTTATATGCTGCCGCCAGGTGCGGGTTCTTGTTTTGAAGGAGATGGTCACGCGTAAAGCGACCTGAACCTCAAGTAACACAAGAACCCGGCAGATGAAAGTCTAGCCGGGTTTTTTATTCGCCATCGTGCGACACAATGCTCATTAACAATTTGGATGATGTGAAGATTTAAGTAGGGGTGTAGTTCCAATTGGCAGAACATCGGATTCCAAATCCGAGTGTTGGGAGTTCGAATCTCTCCGCCCCTGCCATTTTTAGTCTTCTTTGTCTGGGTGTAACTCAGTCTGGTCAGAGTGCCGGTTTTGGAAGCCGGAAGCCCGAAGTGGATCTCGCAGGTTCGAATCCTGTCACCCAGACAAAGAAGATTATCAACGATCTGTTGACTGCTTGTGAAAAACAGGTATAATACAGATATCTCGGAGTGTAGCTCAGCCAGGTAGAGCTCTGCGTTTGGGACGCAGTGGTCGCACGTTCGATTCGTGTCGCTCCGACCAATTTTCACGTGATGTATCTCAGGGTGGGCCCCAGTATAAATACCGCAGGAGGTATTTGTAATGACCAAAACAGATCAGGGCAATATAGGGGAAGCGATAGCGATATGTGAGCTAACAAAGTTGGGGTATGCAGTATCGGTTCCGCTTCAAAACAATCTACGATATGACTTAATTGTTGATTTAGGAGGACGGCTTTCGCGTGTGCAAGTAAAAACCACATCTGCTACAAAGCCGACAGGATGGGATGTGTTCATTGCAACATCTGGCGGCAATACCAAGCGACACACGCGAAAGAAATTTGATGCCAGTGCGTGTGAGTTTCTTTTTGTTGTGGCGGATAATAAAAGATGTTGGCTAATCCCAACCGACCAAATATCTTCGAGTGAGTATATCACAGTTGGCAACAAAAAATATAGTGAGTTTGAATTAGGCGGCTAGTAGGTGCGAATCCTTCCACGTCCACCACATTTTAGGCTTTAGAGTGATTGGAAATCCTATCTCTTTCATCACAAGGAGATGTTGCGAGGTTTGAGTCCTCGATAGCCCACCAAATATATACGTCTAGCTTAATGCGGTGAGCGCACGCTGCAGGCAAAGTGGCTGTTCGCGACAGCAGATGGCGGTTCGAGTCCATCGGCGTATGCCAAGATAATGTGCAAGTGCTGAAACGGGTAGACAGATAGGAGGCATCCTATGCAAAGGGTTCGAGTCCCTTGGAAGTCCGCAAGACTTTTAGTACGGTACTGCTGGTGGTTCAAATCCACCCTTGCACACCAAGATGACGGGCGTTCACGGAGGGCATTCTCGTTAAACAGAATGTTCGGTGATTCGATAGCACCAGCGTCCACCAAACAAATGGTTTTACGAGGTTTGCCGTGCAGTCATCGTATTGCAGAAAAACTGAGACAAATAATGGGGGCAGTCAGTGGGCTGCGGAGATCCCTTGCAAGGATCTTGACTAGAAGGGTTCGATTCCCTCGGCCTCCACCAAGTTAAAGGAAGTTTACAGCAAACACTACTTTATAGGAACCGGCGACGAAAGTCTTGGAGGTGCAAGTCCTCCCCGATACGGAAACGGATCGGTGGCGAAATAGTAAACGCACTGGTATAAGTAACAACTTCCTGATATTCACGCCCCGGTGGTAAATGCAAATCTGGTACAGCTACGTCGCTCAGAACGACGACTTTTGCGGGTTCGAATCCCGCCTGGGGCACCAAACAACAGAGGATAATGATGGGACACAAAATTCTTTTTGCCGATTTTGACGGCCCGTTGTGGTCCGACAGGGTGATTAGATATCACCCTGACAACACGAATGCAACGCACCCGAAGCGTGAAATCATTGCGGAAGCAATGCGTCAGAACGGCGACACGATGGCTGCTCACTGTCTGACATACTGGAAGATGGACGAGGTTGCTGTCGGGATGCTGAACTGGCTGATGGAATACGATCACTTCTACACCGTTGTGTCGAGCACGTGGAGAGAGTTATGCACCCGTGATACAATCGAGTGCATCTTTCGAATGAACGACCTACGGTTGGAGCTGCATGATGACTGGGCTACAGATGCCCACACCAGCAAATATGTTGGTGGTTGGTATGGCACCAGTTCATCTAGCGACAATCGGCTAAAACAAATCGCTAGATGGGTTGACAAAAACAAAGAAATCGTGGATGATTATCTCATCTTGGATGATCCGAGTTCTGGTGGAAGTTTGATTGATGAAAATGCAGTGCGGTGGGCTAAATTAGACCCCTCGCGAGTTGTGATCGTTGATCCGTTCATTGGCATGGAGATCAGCCACTTTGAGCAGATGAAGCGAGTTTTTTGCGAATGAGAATAATGGAGGTGCGGCGAAGTTGGAGAGTCGCGGCGGACTGTAAATCCGTTCCTTCGGGTGAGTAGGTTCGAATCTTACCACCTCCACCAAGTTAAAGGATAGGTTCAGCAAGTCATACAACATGGCTGTCCGTTTGCTTTCCGGACTAAAATATAAGGAGCAAAACTATCCTGTTATCCCTGCGTTGCAGTACCCTTGCTCATTCATCCGAGCGTAGGCAACCCAACGCAGTCACAGTCAAAGATGAGGCCCGGCTCTATCGCGACTTAATACTCCGGGAATTTTGCACTGGTGACGGAATTGGCATACGTGTTGGTTTTAGGTACCAAATTTTGTGGGTTCGAGTCCCACCCGGTGCACCATATTGAAATGCATTCATCACTGGTCGTTAGCCTTGAGAGGTTGGTAGCCTGGACTACACGACGAAGCAGCCTAACCAGCGCGGTGAAAAACCCTATTGGAGGGTGAGAGTGTATTTCAATATGGTAAGTACCTCTAGATCCTGATCGAACTAGGCTGCTAGTCACAGTAATAGCGAAAGGGGAATCGGAGAGAAGTCCTGACAATAGCCCTGACCGGCAGACGATAGGGACACCATATTGAAGAACATATCCTCCACTACTGTGGGCCCACGGTAGATTATTCGTGAAGGTTGTTGGTGATCAGATAAGCCAAGTGTTCTTCAATATGGTAACTGAGAAAGGCGTCACCACTAGAGCGACGATGCGCACTGTCTGTACGTTACGGTGACAGACTGAATTAGACAGGTTCGTGCATCTGCCGTCCGGGAATTCTCAACCCGGTGTTCTTTACGATAACAAGAACGTATATTGAAGTGCATTGAGCATCCCACTATCGTGTAGCGACGGTAGATTGGAACAAGATGTCTCCGCAACCTACTCCACGCTACAAGGGGCAAGGGAGAACGCTAGATGTAGGGTGAGTCTAGTCAATGTGTTTCAATATGGTAAGTGGTCTGTGCGAAAACGCCCGGTGAGGGCAGATCCGTGAAAGCGGGAGGCAAAAATTGCCGGTTCAAGTCCGGCGCCATATTGAAGTATTATCAACGAGTGGAAAGACGCAAGTCGAATGGTGATCTAGGAGTCCGGCTTAACGTTGGTTGGACATGCGATCTGCCTCTCCGGGCTGCAAGAGGGTTGATAATACTTCAATATGGTTTCTGATAAAATGATCGCCGATTGGCGCGATTGGTGGTTCGAGTCCACTCCTGTCCATTCCGGGCGGGTAGACAAACGGTAAAGTTGATGGAGCCATATTGAAGAGCATTAAAGACCAGGACCGGGAAGTCCATGGCATTTGACTTGTTCACGTGCCTAGTTTAAGATCCTCAAAACATTAGTGTTCTTCAATATGGTATGCCGGTTGCGGTATATCAGAATGGTGCGTCCAGCATCGTATTGAGCATAAGTTGGATACTCGCAGTCGAAGCGATTGTAGGTATGTGTTATCGGTGCCACTTAATATCTGGTGCTCCAGACGCAAGGTAACACTAGCTGCTTGCATAGCAAAGAGGGGCAGGAGGGGATGTAGCTACCCCGATCGTTCCAAGACTGCAATAGTTGAAACGCCAACAACTGGACACTATATTCAACGACATTGTGGGAGCACTGTGTTGGATTGGGAAGGTTTGACCCCGACTCGCCATACCACTCAGTACCCAGCGGCCGCAGCAGTGTTGTTGAATATAGTTGAAGGGTGGTATGTATGTGGTTCCGGGTCCAGAGATAGTATCAAGGCGGGGGTTGGCTCCTAAAGGAGGACAAGCATCTTACCATATACAAATGCACTGTTTAGTTGTATTGATAGCGGCCTCTATTAACGATTCAATCTTAACGGGTTGAATATGGCAAGAGTAAGACGTGGACAACGGCGTCATAGTCGGCAGTGCATTTGTATATGGCAAGCATCTTGCCATTAACAATGGTTGCAACCAGGAATAAAGCCTGTCTTTGACAGTCAATCAAGGCTCTACCCCATCCGTTAAATGTGCTCAGGAGAGTGACACTATATTCGCGACCGTCACCTTTATTTATAACATATGAAAACGTATTTCGTATTTTTTCATATGTTATACAGAGTAATTAACTGTATGATAGAATCCGAGATCGTAACTCGGATGACCCGTGGTAGTTTAAGGTAAAACGCAGAGAGATGTTGGTTCGATGCCAACCTTGGGGTCCGCCCCGAGTAGCTTAAATGGACAAAGCGCGGCGCGATGAGGGTTTCGAAGTCCCTCCCACAATGGGTCACTATATTGAAGAATCTTGTGTAAGATGGAGTAGCTCTCCCGTTATTTGGTAGCACCGATAAGATCAGGATTCTTCAATATGGTTGCAGCATTGGTGAAATAGGGGTTAGATTCCCCGGCGCCCGTAACAAGGCGCCAGCAGGTAGGGTTGAAATGCCCTGCAACCTACTAAATAGATTCATTGGGGGTGTAGCTCACCTGGGAGAGCGTAGAGAATACCTAAATCGCATAAATAAATGCGATAGCGGAGAACTCTATGAATAACGGAAAATATTATACTCTAGAATATAAACAAAAGCAAGAAGAAAAGGTTGACAGACTTTATGGTCCTATTTTAGAGCATAAGAAAGTTTGTCAATGCTGTGGCAAAGAGTTTATATTTGAAGGTAGATTAAAAACTAAAAAGTATGAGGATGCAAAGTTCTGCTCAAGAAGTTGTGCTAATAATAGGCAAGCTTGGTGGAATGACAATGCTACTCATTACAAAACAATAGCATTACAACATCATGATCATAAGTGTGTTGTGTGCGGATTTGATAAGATTGTTGCTATTCATCATATTGATGAGAATAAGAAAAACAACAATCCCTCTAATCTAATACCGTTATGTCCAAATCATCACGAGATGGTACATAGCAAATGGAAAGACGAAGTTATTCCATATATAATGGAATGGCAGGAACAATGGGCTGTTAGTTAAATGGGATAACATCGGCTTTGCAAGCCGAGATTGAGAGTTCGATTCTCTCACGGTCCACCATATATTTGGAGTGCATTCGGTTCGATCCCGTTTACCTCCACCAATATACAAGAGGTGAGAACAATGACACCAACAACAGAGATCATCGTCGACTTGGCACAACAGGTTGAAATCGGCGATCCGATTGATTTTGGTATGCTTAACATCAGTGAGCACGACGCGTATAACTTAATGGCAACGGGGCTGATGGAGCAGTATCATGCAACAGAACCTGCAAACCGCGAAGCAATGTTGCTTGCTGTTACAACGAAGCTGATTGTTGAGAACTTTGTGTTAAACCTCAAAATGCGACAGAATATGGGCTGATAGTGATAACGGGAGCACAGTGGCTTTGCAAGCCTCGGGTCGGGGTTCGATTCCCCGTCGGTCCACCATATACTGCGTTATAAATAAGTGTTGACATTTGGGTAAAATAATGTATACTGCCCATAACAACACTAAGGATATACACCATGGAACTGTTGAGGGAAATGCTTGCTCGAACCTGTAGGTTCGATTTACTGGAGCAATATGCAACTGACGAAGGGTGGGAGCAACGGTTTGAGATGATTGTTGAAAACGAACAATCTTCTGACATTACTGCATATGTGCAGAGAATGACCGCGCGCCTCAACGACAGGAGTGACTATGCTGTTTGAAAGCCCGCAAAAATTTCTAGCTGCGATACGCAACACAGTGGAAAACAGAGAGTTTGCTAAACACGCTGCAGCAGATTTGCTAGGTCTCCATTACATCATTGATGCACAGTACAAAAAGCCAAATTTTAGCACGATCAAGGCGATGGCTATGGAGTCCGATGAAGAGACACGAGCACGAATTAACAAAGTCCTGGCAGGAATTGATAAAGCAGAGTTGGAAAAATTTATTGCAGCATTCGGTAACCACAACTATGGCCAGGTCCGTGACATGGTGATACGAGCCGAACGCAGGCTGCAGTCTGTATACGATGAGTTTGAGTTGTTCAAACACCTTCAACAATAAACAAACACCGCCCCGGTGGTAAATGCAAATCTGGTACAGCTACAACGTCAGTACATAAATAGATGTACACAACACTTTGGAGCTGATATGTTTAAAAAATACACAAGGATATCCGACAAAGAATTGCAAGAAGTTGTTCGAGAGTGTGCAACGTATTCGGAAGTTGTTAGGAAATTAGGACGAACGCCAACAGGTAGTAACATATCCAATATTTCGTTTCGGTGTAAAAAGCTAGGGATTGACGTATCACACATGACTGGCAAATCTCATGCACGTGGTAAGGAATCGAAGCGCAGGTTTGAACCACAAGATTGGCTTACAGTTCGCGATCCAAGTTCACGACGTGTTGAACCACGAAATCTGCGAGACGCGTTGCTGGCGGTGGGTGTTCCATATGAATGTTGTAAATGCGGTATTAGCGAGTGGTGTAACAATCGATTAGTACTTGAAGTTGATCATATCAACGACATGTATTGGGACAACAGAGCAGAGAATCTACAGCTGTTGTGTCCTAACTGCCATTCGCAAAAAACTTTGGGAGCGTGACGGGAATATTTGGTATACCTAGCTGAATGAGAGTCAGCTGAATGTGGGTTCGAGTCCCACCGCTCCTACCAATATTTAACTTTTGCGGGTTCGAATCCCGCTCGGGGCACCACAACATCTACACCCTCGTGACTTAGGCGAATTGGTACAGCCAGTCGGCTTAAACCCGACGTCTTTTTGCAGGTTCGAATCCTGTCGGGGGTACCAGCAACGGTTTTTGACGCAGGATAGACGGCAGAATTGAGTCCCAGCAAGCGCTAACCTGTTGGCTGACAGGTGACAAAATAGTATGCGCTTGCAGGTTGCCAAAAACTCTTCTGTATGAGACAATCTGGCGAGGCTGAAAAGATAGCCAGGCGCCTGCGTTGATATTTTTACAATGCCCCTCTGGACAAATTTGGTAAAGTCGGCTCTCTCAAAAAGAGCAGTTCTCTCGGTTCGAATCCGAGGAGGGGTACCAATAAACAGACATCTTATGATCACATCATCCGAATTGTTAGCATTTGCTTACCACCCCGTCGCGTACGAGCAACGGTTAGTCAACATCATCATTCCAGACGGCAGACAAGTTCTGCTGCTCAGCCCCAGCGAACTCGCGTCGCACCCTCTAAACCCCACAAACGCCCCTGTTACGATTAAGATCGAGGGAATGGAGCGTTACAGCAACCAGCTGTGGGAGCAAGCTCAAGAACTTGCGTTTCGATACGGACACGACGGTCCTATCACCTGCCACGCGTTTATATCACCTGTAAACGGCGCCACTTTCGGTATCCATACCGATCCAGACAACGTGATCATCTATTGCGTTGAGGGAACAAAAACAATGGAGATTGGAGGCGACTTGTACCGCTTGCAGCCTGGTGAGTACGTCCACATTCCGTATGATACACCGCACCGCGCAATCAACGAGCACTCCTCTGTGATGTTGTCTTTTGGGCTCGAACGGTACTATAATGACAAAATGTCAAGCGAGGGTCGTTAATGAACTGGATGTTCTATCTCAAAACCACGGAAACGTGTAACCTAAACTGCAAGCATTGTTTCACCAACGGCGTGAACGGTGCAAAAATCTATTGGGATCACCTCAAGGTTGCACAGTGGGTTGAGCACTTCGTTGATACACAGATGCACGAAGGCGACAGTCTGCATTGTGAGTTTCATGGTGGAGAACCGTTCCTTGCTGACATCAACCAGCTTCGTGGTGTTGTCGCAGCAGTCAAACCACACCACCCAAACATCACTTTCGGCATCACAACGAACCTTGTGATCAAGCTGACAGATGAGCACTTTGCGTTTATTGAGCAAGACCTCGGCAAACGAATTGGCACGTCGTGGGATCCAAAAATTCGCTTCGAGAACGACAAACAGCAAGCGTTGTGGTTGAAAAACGTCAAGACCTTGCTTGAGCGCGGCAACGTTGTTCGCCTATTCATCAGCGTCACAAAAGACACGATAGACATTGAGCCGATCATGCTGCTGTCATGGATCAAAGCGCTTGGCGTGCAGGAAGTGTCATTCGAACGGCTGACGCGAAACGGTAATGCAAACCTCCATCCAGACATCTTCCCGTCTAATGTTGAGCAGGACGCTTGGTTCTTGAAGATGCACCAACAAAGCGAGCAGTACGACGCTCGTAGCTGGTTTGAAAACGACTTCCTCGAGACGGTCTACGCAAAATTCGAGACAGGATTCCGTTCAGGAGGCACGTTCTGCCGTGATTGTGAGGAGAAGATTTTCACGCTGAATGCTGATGGTAAGATTTCAGGATGTCCTAACTCCGCTCCTGAGTTCTCGTATGGGACGATTTATGACCCGCTCGATCAAATCCTCAACAGCCCAGTGCGTATAAATAACAGGGCTTGTGAAAAAAGTCGCAACCCTGTATGTTACACTTGCGAGGTTTTTCAATTTTGCGGAGGCGATTGCCACCAGCTGGCGTGGGACGGAGATATTTGCGGGGCACCGAAATCTTTGATGAAACACTTAGCAGGAGTTACAACACCGAAGCAGAAAACATGGATTATAAAGGACATTAGACATCATGCTCACTAACCCAATCAATAATGCAAACCTCGTTAATAGGTTTGCACAATACGTTCAGGCAACAGCAAACAGTGGTATCAGCTGGGGGACAAACGCTGTGCCTTTTGCTGAATTTCCAGCTGGCCATTTCGGTGGCACCACAGCAGGTGCTGGTTTGTCAATCAGCGGTCCGTCTGTCGGTGCAACAGGAACGCCTGTAACAGCAAGCACTATCTTTAACGTGTTGGTTGCAGAAACACGACTGTTTACAAACATTCGCTTGCTTCGCGCCCGCCGTAACGTTACTGGCATTGGTACTACTTACGACCAGACAGCTGTTGCGCATATGAACGTAAACCACCGCCAAGCTCTTGGTGCTACAGCAGCCCCCGGAATTGCTTCAGGGCAAACAATCACATCGAGCGGTCTGGAAACCTTCTTCAACAACCTACGTACAGCATACACCAACGCTAGAAACACTGTTGTACAAATTGATATTAACCTCTGCCACTCCAGCTGCCATGGCAGCTGCCACGGCTCACGCGCTAGGAGATAAGATGAAAACCGTAACGGTTACCGCCCCACTGTCGATTGATGACCTCAAGTTGTTTTATCTTGAGGACAAGAATGTTCTGTACATGATTGACTATGAGAAATCAACCCTAAAAGAGGGCAAGCTGATTACATATCTGTCGAACCTCGATATTCCTGCTGACATCGACCTGTCCAATACTTGCGGACAGGATGTAGCACAACTGCTCGCTGCATACTTTCAGTCTGTAACATTCTGCAACATTAACACACTCGAGCATTTGGCAATCGAAACGGTGTTGACAGCAGCTGGTGTTGTTACAACAGACAATCCTGCCGTTCAGCAAGTTGTTGATCAGCACAACGAACTGGTAATGAAGTGGGTGAAGATTCTACAAAGCCTGTCTGTGTACAACATGTCGATTGTTAAGGATGACAGCTTCAAGGAGTTCGCCAACTCATTCCCTGTTAATGACACGAAGTCGATCAATGGAATCAACTGGATCAGTCTGCTTAAACATCCACAGCTGTACCTGATTTTCTCAAAGATCGACCAGTCAACATTGGAATTCTATCCATACTATTTCAACGAGTACCTGTTCAAGTCTCACAGTCTGTATCACTACTGGGCGAACGAGAACAATCCATTGTTCTTGCTGACATACGGAATCGCAGAAGGGTTGATAAATACCGAAGAATATATTGACATGCGTAAGCAGTCAATTGAGGAGATTGATCGTGCTGCATCTATTTAAACGCGTATACGTCACAACCGACGCTGGTCTTGATATCACAAACAACCGCATTGTCATTTCGGCAGAGCACGGGTTCCCTATGTACCACCCTCTTGAGGAGTTCAAAGACGGCGGCAAGTTGCTCGGATACGGTCCTAACCTCGAGGGTGTGTACGAATCTATGCCTCGCGTGTCGAACTTCCCGCAGCTGATTGAATTTCTGTACAATTATGACGATCGCGTTATCGTCTATGTTGACGGTCAGCAGTTTATGGAGTTCATGGCTCTGTGGCACAAAGCACTATTCAAGAACCCAACGTCCTCGAGCACGTGGGACATTTTGAATGCTTACATTCGCAAACACGATCTGCAGCGCAACTGGAAGTTGAATGAATTCAGCGCAGGCGTTGCGTACACGAATGTTAACGCCACAAGTTATGATGTTGTGTTCCAGCGTGCTGAAAAGCACGATCTGTCAGTTCTGGTGCAGTCTGCATATCAAGACCTCAGCTTTGATATCCTAATTGCTAACTACATCAACAACCCCACGAAGTTCACTGCACCAATGGCAGCCTGTATGCAGACTGTGTTGTTGAGAACCGTTGACGAAACGTTGATTGAAGTCAAGCAAACATTCTACAAAGGACACACAAAGTCAGTGTTCCCGCGGTTTTCTGTTGGTTTGGAGTTTTTCGGCCAGTCTTCTCTGTACGTAGAAGAAGCGGTTGGTCAAGTGGGTTCAAAATCAAGCGTTGATATTCTGGGTGCTACTCAACAAGATGTGGATACCGCTATCCATATCGCAACAACGTTGTATAGAGAGTGGGATCAGTTCAAAGACGATGCGACAATCATTTCTCGGCTCGACTTGGTCAACATCGTTCGCAACCCTCTAACACCGTCTGTCATTGACGCTGTATTGGAAATGGAGCGCTCAACTGGTTCCAACAACAGAATTTACGCGCCAACTGATGAAGAAAAATTGAACACGTTCTTCATTGATCTAGTTTTAGCAACGCCGACTACAGAAATGGCAAAATATGAGATTGTCTGATGATTTGAAAGATCACAACGCTTTTTTTGATACTGGGTACTTTGTTGGAACAATAGATCCGTATGTGATGAAGGCATTGTGGAGAGAAATCGAAATAACAAACTGGATTGAAGACCCTGATAACATATACAAGAAAATACCACACTGGTACTGCACTAACCTAACAACGCCAATTGGTCAACTAGAGGCGTTTAGAGGTAAGTACGAGAAAGAGTTTGCAGAGCGAATTATGGAGAGAGCACCCCGATCGTTGATGGATGTTGCTAGTAAATTTTTTGCTTTTGATGAGAGATTTCAGTTCTTCAAGCGGTACTTTAACGATATTGAATTGACGAGTGTAGATTTGTGGAATGGTGCAGAAAACATCGACTACCACTTTGACACAATCAACGGGTTCGATCTAGCGGTGTTGATTTACCTAACCGATCAACCGCAGTGGGATCCAAAATGGGGCGGTTCTTTGCGAATGAAGCGTGAATATCCACATCTTGGACTGCCAACTACAGATGAGATCGTCTATCCCACTTCTGGAACGTACGTACTATTTAACAACAAGACGCCGTTGTTGACACACAAGGTTGAGCCGTTGACAACCACCGACGTTAACAGGTATACTTTCACTTTCAACTATAACTTAAAATGACGATAGCCCAACACATGCTGGACAATCACGATAAGCGCCCAGCCGCGGGTGAAATCATCGTGATCTTGTTCGAACAGTGCAATTTGTCGTGCTCGTTTTGTCACCAGAAACACGATGACAAGACAGGAATGGACTCGATCGTTGATAAGGTCGATCTTGTCAGACGAACAATTCCTATATTACGGAAGAAAGGCAAAACGCAATTTTCCGTTCACGTGATGGGCGGCGAATTGTTTGCCGATGATATTCCTGACGAATTGTTTGAAAAGTACGACCGGTTTATTGATGATGTAAGAGAACTTCGGTCTGATGGCACTCAGGTTGACATATACTTCGTGTCAAACCTGATTTTTGATAACAGAGCAAGAATGGAGACATTTCTTGATAAACACCAAGACGTTCATCTTCTAACAAGTTTTGACTTCGCTGGAAGGTTCAATGAAGCAAACAAGAAGATTTACTTTGACAACGTTCTCCATTTCGAAGACAGGATCGACAGCGTCAATGTGATCCTGTCAAAACAGAACATTGAAAGGATGATCAAACAGCGCGATCCTGTGTTTGATTACCTGTATGACAAGGTTGAAGTGGTGTTTGATTACTATGGCCCTAAAGGTGCGAATGATCCTCACTTGCCAACAGATGTTCAGTTGAGACAGGGGCTGATTTACTTGTTCGACAACTACCCGAAAGTAATACCGGTAGCAAACTTCACATCTAAAACCAAGACTGTGATGAGCTGCATGGACACGTATACTGCCATGCCTAACGGCAAGGTTGGCGGATGTGGGATGTTTGAAAACACAACCAAAGTGATACCAATCAAACGTTCAATCGAACAAAAGTGGTTCGACAGCTACAATTGTTTTGAATGCGAACACTTTCAACGGTGCTCTTTCGGTTGCTTTATGAGCAACCACATAAATGATATGAGAACCCAGCAACAGTGCTGGCTAAAAGAAGTATATGACTACGTAGACGCAAAGGAAAAGGCATGACAAAGCGACAAGTGTCTCTGATTGAAGAGAACAAAGATTTTCTCGCCGATGAGGCGGTAACCTATTACAAAACAAAGTATCCAGACGTTGAATTTGACAAAGAATTCTGCCGCCGTGATGTTCATATGATTTGCGACATTATCTGCGGTGACCTTAACCTCGAAGGATTCGTCTCGTCAATCACGTTTGCTGCACCTGATGTAGAACATAACTATTATGCTCTGAACCGCTACAAAGGGTCGTTTCTTTGCCTAAGACAACAGAATGTTGTAACCTTTGATGTTGTTGCACACATTATCGGTATGATCAAAAAGGTTGCACAAAGTCAGCCTGTAGAGCCTGTGCTAGGCAAGCACGAACAGACGTTTGACCCTCAACGAAATCTTACTGCGGAACAGATTGCGGAGATTGGCGTGCTCGGCACACTGATCGCAGGTAATGTTGGCAAAGGTAGGCCTCGTACTCAATACACTGTCATGATGGAGGATTACTTTGATAAGGGGTTCATCCACACAACGATCCCATCAGACATATACTCACGACTGTGGGAACAAGTGCACAAAACAAACTGGGTCGATGCTGTTCGGACAACATACAAGAAAAAACCCGACTGGTATTACGAGAACGAGAAGCACTATCTTGATCCTATGCTGCTTGATCGTCCAACACACGAGAAGCTATTTGCGAAAGAAACAATTTCGAACACACCGCCTGATCTGATCAAAATTGCTGAGGACCTGCTGAAAGATCCAATGTTTGATTACATCAAATTGTTCCGTCCGCCTAACCCTGTTGTGAAATGTGTGCACTTCTGGAACGGCAGCGAGAATAGCCCTCACCACAACGATGGTGTTGATGGCACAGACCTGATGATCTTCTGTTACCTGACCGACGAAGAAGGATGGGATGAGGAGTGGGGCGGTTACATCAACATGCTGAAGGAAGTTGGTGGTCAGTTCTACCACACAAAGAACATTATGCCGATTGACGGCACGATGGTTTGTGTCAACAACTCTGCACCAATCTTCAAGCACGGCATTCGTGATTTAAAACGTAAAGACAAAAACCGCTACACATTTATTTTCCACTATACGTGGACGTTCTAACCCCACAGCTGTGAAGGGCTGACAATGGATCTAATCATCAAGCCGACAGAGCGGTGCAACTTCAAGTGCACGTTCTGTTCGAGCACAAAGATTACTGACGACAACACCGTCGAACTTGATCACGAGTACATCTCCCAGTTCCTGAAAAGGTTTCCGGAGACGAAAACGATCATCGTCAACGGTGGCGATCCACTGATGATGCCTCCTGAATATTACTGGAAGATCATCGAGCACCTTGACCTGATTGGGTCTAATGCTACGATCTCTTTCACATCCAACCTGTGGCCGTTTTACAAGAACCCTGAAAAGTGGGTTGATCTGTTCAACCACCCACGGATGGGGATTGGCACATCATTTCAGTATGGTGGTGGGCGACTGAAAGGCGATCTAACGGAGTTTTCTGAAGAGGACTTCTGGAAAGTGTCCGACATGATGCTCGAACGTGTCGGTTATCGCCCCGACTTCATTTCTGTGATTACAGAAGAAAATGCTGATAGAGCGATTGAAAACGTGTTGTTGGCACAGAAAATGGGCGTGGTTTGCAAGCTAAATTACGCATTTTCGTCCGGTCCTCCGGTGAAATTTCGTGGAATTACGATGGGTCAGCAGGGCAAACCATACATGCTCGCTGACATCTATGAAATCTATGTGGAGATCTGGAAGCGTGGGCTAACTGAGTGGGAATACAACACCAAACAGATGGTCAAACGGCTTCGTGGTGAAGGAACAACATGTCCGCAGAACCGCAAATGCGACGGAGGGATCCGGACGCTGCAACCATCTGGTGATTATTACAGCTGTGGTGCTTTTGGTGATGATCGGATATACTCAATCGACTTCAAGCAAGAGATGTCTGGCGCGAAGGTGTTCCCGATCCGCAACGAGATGGAGCTGCAGTCACTGAAGCAGTCGTGCTTCACGTGCCCAATGTTTGAGATTTGTAACGGTTGTCGTAAAACGATCAAAGACTTGAAAGATCACGGAATGGTTGAGAAACACTGCTCAAAGATGAAAACACTTGCCGCTGACATCATTGAAGCAAACGGTCTGATAGGTGTGCTTCTTCCAACGCCTTATGTCAACGAACAAAAATGATGTCATACAACTTCAAAAACGACAACGGTCGCATCAATCAGGGGAGACCAGGGCTGAATGTGTTGATACCCCCCACAGATCCATTATTTAACACACAAGTAGAGAGCGGTGTGCAAAATTGTGTTTTTGCATTAGGTTGTAAAGGGTATATAACTTTGGGCAGCTGTGAAGGACATCCTCCAGAAGCGGATCCAACAAACGACACCTATTGGCACATCAGCATAGCGTATGATAGTGATAGAGTGTTTGAGGTGTTTCAGCGGGCGATGAAGTGGTCATTCGTCTATGTCAAACACGACAGCACTTATCCGGCTGACCTAGATTGGTTCAACAGAGTGTTTGAGCAGCGGTTCAACCAGTTTAACATTCTAACAATATACACGTCATCCAACACCGTCAAACGCAACCAGCTTGCAAAACGGTGTTTTGCAAAACATTGCCTTGCTAGAATCAACAAATTGCCCCTAGCATCACAAATAACATGAATATTTCCATCAACCCGAGTTACTTCTGCAACTTCCGCTGTGACTTTTGCTACTTAACAGAACAACAACTTGGCGACACGAGCAAGATTTCACTTGAGCGTTTGGATGACTTGTTGGGTCAGGTCAAACAGCATACTGACATCGCATGGGTTGATCTGTATGGTGGTGAAATTGGTGCGCTGAAGCGTGATTATTTTGATGGTCTCCGACACACAATCCGTCGTCATTACCACGGCAAGATCAGCGTTATCACGAACTTCTCAATGCTGCATACAGGGTTCTTTGAGGATGACTTCGTTCTCAGCGTCAGTTATGACTTTGAGGCGCGTGAGAAATCTGATCGTGTGTTCCAAAACATGCTGCAAAGCCCTGTGCCAATCGCTGTATTGATCCTCGCAAGTCCAAAAGTGCTGGCAACGGACGTCAACTACATGATCACAATGCTGAATATGTGCACATCTGTGACAAGCGTTGAGATCAAGCCGTACAGCACAAACCAAGCGAACAGTCACAATGTCACACATAAGGACTTTGAGCAGTTCGTGATGAAATGGATTGACAGTCCTGTTGACAAGCGTTTCCGGTTCATCAATGAGGACAAAATCAATGTGTGCTTAGATGGAGAGTACAACGCGTTCAGCGACGATCACGTCTACATCACACCGAATGGTAAATTTGGTGTGTTAGAGTTTGACCTCAATGACCGTGAGTTCTTTCTTGAATTAGACAGTTGGAACGACTATATAATGTGGACGGAGAAAGAAAAGAACACAATCAGCAACATATGCAAAAAATGTGAGTATTTCGGTCACTGTTTAACAGAGCACTATCGCCCTGTTTATGACCTAACAAATTCGTGTAACGGCTACAAAGGACTACTGAACTGGTATGCAAGAGTGGAAAATTAGACAAGATGTGTTCCACAGATTGAACACAGAACACGACGACGACCTGAAAACAAAAGAAGTGACATTCACTGACGAGATCGTTCGCGATGCTGTCCGGTACTTCACTGATAGAAACATTGGGTGGGTGTATCCAAGCAAGAGTTATATGGTCGGGATATGCTACGCAAAGTGGCTGTCGGATGTGTGGGGCGGCAACCCGTACGATTACCTAGATGACCCCGAGTTGCTTCACAAAAACGATCCGTACTTCGTTCCTTATGAGGACGATAAGGAAACGTATGACGCAATCCTGTCGCAAATCAACGGATGGGATTTTGCGATGGAAACAGGGCTTGTGCTGGACGTTCACAAGTACTTCATAGCGGAGTTTATGCTTGAAGAAAATCCTGTTGACAAATAGTCCAACTTGATATATAGTACACATCAACAGTTGTTTGATCAGCGCCTTGCACCGGAAGAAAGGGATAACCGGTGTGCATATTTAGGGACTGCTGTCAAAGACGATAAACACCACCCAGGTTTTGCAGGACAATGGGGCGCTGTTCAAACAACTGTTGACTTTCAACACAAGATGTTGTAAAGTGCACATCAAGTTGTTATTGAAACGCATTCTGCTGAAGTTGGTTCAGTTAGGCAGGGCGCATCCAACAGCCTATGTCCGTTAGAATGCGTTTCAATAAAAATTTGATTACCCTGTTGACTACAAAAACAAAATGTGGTACAATAGGGTCAAGCAAATCGTTCTTTAACAAGTAGTTGTGCATTTTAGGCTGATGGGCGGCAAACCGCCAGCAGTCTGCGTCTTCACTCAGCGACCCCCGTTGCCGCGGTGCTAAGTTGAAGTTCCAATAGGTTAACGGTAGACCAGCCGCCTTGTGGCGGAAAGTTCAGGTTCAAATCCTGGTTAGTGTTTATGAAGCGTCAGCCTAAAATGCACAACACCTGTTGACATCTAACGAAAGTTGATGTACAATGATTTGGACGGTAGTGTAAATTTCTGTTGACTGATTGGTCACTTTGATGTACACTACTATAAATAGATTGACAAACGGTGCATGGGGCACCAAACGAAACAAAGGAAGAATTGAAATGACACGTTTTGAACGCAAACATATGATGGAGCAGGGCTCACGCTTTACAAGCGTCGGGACAGGCTTCGTGCGTTCAGAGTGTGGCTTCAATAACTCCGATCGTATTAGCCAGATCAAGGCCTCTGTGGAGGGCTGTACAGGATAAAAGCGCAAGCTAAAACTGAAACAGCAAACCCCCAAAGAGGCCTGAGATGAAAATCCAGGCCTTTTTGTTGGTCTGAAAGAAAGTAGGTTACGAAAATCGGTAGTCACATAAAACGAACACGAAAGTGGTAGCAGAGACCTAGGTCTAGTTCGCCCACTATAAACAAAATCGATGAGGGTCGCCCCTCAAAGATGCGACAAACACGCTAGGGGGTTCTGGAGAGGGAAACCTCAATAGACAAGCCAACGATGTGTTGGCACATTTTTACAGAGCATTGGCAACAGTGTTCTGCAAAAATGTTAGATTACACGGAGGATTATCCTGGCTGGGCTGGGCGCTGTCTTGAAAACAGATGGATCGGTGATGAGCCGGTTGGAGTTCGAAAACTTTTTGTGGTCGAACTATAAATAATACATGCTGAGGAGGTGTGTATGATTAAAATGTGTTCCGCTTGCGGCAACGAAAAACATTTGTTTGAGTTTCGCAAAGACAAAAATCAAAAAGACGGCGTTCAGTCACGCTGTAAGGTTTGTGCGCGAGCAGCTATAAACGCCGCATATGAAACCAAATATGGCGAGAAAACACGAGCACGTAATCAAAAACGAGCGAGAATAGTGCTAGATAACCTAAAAGAATGTAGAGAAAACAGCGTTTGTGCGTGCTGTGGTGAGGATTGTGCTGCGTGTCTGGACTTTCATCACACAGACCCGAGCACAAAATCGTTTTCTATAAGCAAGGCCGGAAACCGTAGTTGGGAGGCAGTACTTGCTGAAATCAAAAAATGTGTTGTTGTGTGCAAAAACTGCCACAGCAAGATACACAATGGGGTTTTGACGTTATTGTAATGGAAGGTCTACCGTATTGGCGAGCGGCACTGCCTTGAAAGCAGTTTGATCCAGAAATGGGTTTGGGGGTTCAAATCCGTCACCTTCCGCCATATTTTCTGTTGGGGTGAGATGCGACGGGAAGCATACTGGACTTTGAATCCAGGTCTTAGTCGGTTCGAATCCGACCACCTCTGCCACGGAAGATCAAGCTGACCGGGTCAGCCACTGTCTCGAAAACAGATGGATCCGCAAGGGTTGCAGTTCGATTCTGCGTTCTTCCGCCATATTTTCTGTTGGAGATTCGCCAAGTTGGTTAAGGCATCGGATTTTGATTCCGACATTCATAGGTTCGAATCCTATATCTCCTGCCAAAATAATCCACTGCAGGCTTGGGCGCCCGGGACCGCATGCACCCCGAAGAGACGGTTCGATTCCGTCCGAGATGGTTTGCCTGGGTTCGATTCCTGGGGCAGTGGGCCAAACAATTTAATGCTGCTGTAGCTGATGTGGTCATAGCGGTGGACTGAAAATCCACAGAAACAGGTTCGATCCCTGTCGGCAGCGCCAAAACAGATGCGGGTATGGTGCTAGTGGTAACACAAGACCTTGCCAAGGTTTAGTTGAGGGTTCGATTCCCTCTACCCGCTCCAAATTTTATACCCCTGTGGTGAAATAGGAAATCATCAGACCCTGCGAAGGTCTAGTCCCAGGTTCGACTCCTGGTGGGGGTGCCAGATTTAAAGGTGAGATGCGAGAGTTGGTCTAATCGGCCTCCCTGGAAAGGAGTGCGTCGGAAACGGCACTAGGGTTCGAATCCCTATCTCACCGCCACAAAGATTTATTGGCCAGTAGCTCAGTTGGTAGTAGCGGATGACTGTTAATCATCAGGTCGCGGGTTCGATCCCTGCCTGGCCAGCCAAGTTAAAGAATCCCTTCAGCAATCATTTATTCAACTTGTACTTGAAACCAAAAGTGGATTCTGTTATTCATATTGCGTTCGACTTCTGGTGAGGTCACCAGGCTTTCATCCTGGCTAGGCGAGTTCGATCCTCGTACGCAATACCAAAGTTTTATTGTCCAGTGACCGGAGTTTGGTAACGGCCCTGACTGTTAATCAGAGAGATGCGAGAGCATTACGCAGGTTCGATCCCTGCCTGGACAGCCAAACATTTTGGAGCATTCGTCTATCGGTTAGGACGCTGCCCTTTCAAGGCGGAAAGAGGGGTTCAACTCCCCTATGCTCTACCAAACAACACGCTCCTGTCGTCTAGTTGGTTTAGGACGCCACTCTTTCAAGGTGGAAAGTCGGGTTCGAATCCCGATAGGAGCACCAATTTATACCGTAGAGGCCACCTGGGGGTGATATCTCACTGTCTATGAGACTGCGGCGGGTTCGATTCCCGTCTACGGTGCCAATTTTCAATGGTGTTGATAGTGTAGTGGTTCTGCACGGGTGTCTGTGAAACACTCAGTGGCGGGTTCGATTCCCCCTCTTCACCCCAAACAAATGGACCCGTAGCTCAATCGGGAGAGCGCATGCCTGTCACGCATGAGGTAGCGAGATCGAAACTCGTCGGGTCCGCCAGCATATATAATGGTGATATGACGTAGATAGATGCGTAGCGGTTTCATAAGCCGACGAGGAAGGAGCATTACCTTCTATCACCACCAAAAATTTGCCTCGTTCGTCTAATGGTAGGGCCGCGCTTTTACACGGCGCAGACGGCAGTTCGATTCTGTCACGAGGTACCAAGTTAAAGGATGGTTCCAGCAACCAAAAAATGCACTTGACTTTTAATCAAACTAGCAAAAACCCATCCTGTCAATTTTAGGAGATAATTGTGGCACATAAGCAACAAGGAAACCTAACCCCTAGCCCTCAATGGTGGAAACACCTAAAGGACTGGAAACGCGTTTGGCATAAGCGTGAGCGCCAAGCATACAAACGAATGGTTGACAAACAAACAAGTTGACCGTATAATACATTTTCTTTCAAGGAGAACGGCATGAAACGTGGTAAACGTTAGTGTCAACTCTGAATCCCGTAATTGGTTCAGGGTTGGCACGTAAAATCGAAATGAAATTACAAACCAACCCTTGCTAAGCTTTGCTGGCGAAGTATCCGGCTCTTACCCGGAAAAACTCGGTTCGATTCCGAGAGCAAGGACCAATTACGGGAGTATAGCTCAATGGCAGAGCACTCGGCTTTTAACCGATAGGTTGTGGGTTCAAGTCCCACTGCTCCTACCAAACAAAAACGCTCTAATGTAGCTACACTGGAACGACTGAAATACTTGCCAATAACGTTTAGAGCAAGGACCAGCCAGGAAGAGTTAGGGCTATCACAGATTCAAGCACTGGTTAGAGTGTTTCTGTTTGGTAAGATTTTTGCGGTTGTGGTGTAATGGACAGCACATTATAAAGGTGAGCCTGTCAAGGTTACGTTCAGCAATTTTTAATTCTCCTGTCGAAGAGAAAGGACTCCGTTCGATTCGGAGCGACCGCACCAAACACAATGCCCCTTTAGTTAAAAAGTATAACACCGTGCTGATCTGATCTTATAAATATAAGAAGGAGATCAAAAATGAGAAAAACAAAACTTTGTTGTATCTGTGGCAGTGCGGTATCATTGTCTAACTTCTCAAAGCACGAAGGCAGTCGAAAATGTTTATCGGGTGGAAAGCAGACGGCCAACCCCTCGAAAGAATGTAGATATTGTGATCGCCTGTTCGCCACCCCAACCGGTCGAGGAGTGCACGAGGTTCAGTGTGATATGAACCCTAATTACCGCAAGTTAAACGCGGGCAGGGTTGGATGGAATCGCGGGATGAGATCAAAGCCGGATACTCGCAACCCTGAATATGTCGGGAAGCTTGGAGGGTACAGACCTAACGCAGGACGGTCGAAGAAATTTAAAGTTAAAGATTCATACAACAACGAAGTTGTTTTACAAAGCACCTTTGAACTCAGGTGTAGCGAAATACTAAACGCTCTGGGCATTAAATGGATTCGTCCAAAAGCTCTGAAATATGATAGACAGAATTACTTTGCCGACTTCTACTTGCCTGAACAAGATATTTGGCTTGACCCTAAAAACAACTACAAAGCAAAACAGGATAGAGAAAAGATTGATAAGGTGATACAACAGAATAATGTGAGGTTGTTTGTGATACTCGAACATCAACTCACGGAAGAATATATTGGGAGATTAGCTGAGATGGATTAGCAGTGTCTTGATAAGGCACAGAGAGTGGATCGTTACCACTATCTCCTACCAACTTCCCTACAGCCGGAGCGTTACCTCCCAGGGGTACCAACAATGCTGCTTTAGTATAATGGTTAATTACGCTGCCCTTGTAACGCAGATATAACAGTTCGACTATGTTAGGCAGCTCCAAGATTCAACAGAAGAGAAAGTCCGTACTATAGGTATTCGAGCATAGGAGAGACGGACAATGCGCAACATGACGTTGAACAAACACCAGTGAGAGGTCTGGGTGTATAAAGTATTCCTCTCGCCTGCCTCCATAGCTCAGTTGGTTAGAGCAATGTGTTGATAACGCATAGGTCCGTGGTTCGAGTCCACGTGGCGGCACCAAAAACAATCGCGGAGTAGGGGAGTCCAGTCGTCCCCGCTAGTCTCATAAGCTAGAGATCGCAGGTGCGAATCCTGCCTCCGCAACCATTTATGTCGGTAAGTGAAAGACGGCGACTACCTTCGGGTAAAGCCTTGTGGCTATCGTGCGAAATGACCCCGCACCGCTTCTGTTCTAGGAACACCGACGCCAGTTGACAACCAAGCAGTCTTTGTGTATAGTGTGCTATAAATACATACGTGGCAACACATATGCGGGTAAGGTGTTTATGGATACACATCAGTCTTCCAAACTGAAGTAGACCGGCTCGATACCGGCTACCCGCTCCACACACTCACACACAAAGGAGCTACTGCTATGTTTTTCAAATCGAAAATAACACCTGACTTTTACATCAAGCGAGCAATCAAGGCGACTTCCGTTAAGGAACTCGTAGATGCGAACGTAGGGTTGTTTAACCTGTACAACAATCACGCGCGCTACACAATCAACCAATGGTTCGAGCAAGTATCGAAGGTTGTGTCGCAAAGCGTACAGAAGTAAGAATTTTAGAGGATGGGCCGGACGGAAAGGCAGCTGCCTGCTAAGCAGTAGGTCGTAGAAATACGGCCAGTGGGTTCGACTCCCACATCCTCTGCCAAAACCCACCTTAGGGCCGCTGACGTAGCGGTAGAGGGAGCAATCCCTCGGCGTCCGAGTAGTTGCCGTAAGCAACGGGCGCGATTGAACTGCTTGGCCTACATAACTAAGCGCTGGATAAAGTAACCAGCACCTTTTGCCCTTGTCGTATATTGGTATTACACACCTTTGGTATGGGTGAGAATGCAGTCCGATTCTGCACTAGGGCACCACCATCAAAGTTTTTTTTGTTTGCTCGTAACAGATAAATACTCTCACACTTCGTAGAGGGCGAGCATGGCATTACAATCATCAGGCGCGATATCAGCACTCCAAATTAACGCTGTGTTTGGTAGAGGCACAGATTTAAATACGTACAGAGGAACAACCCGTTTTAGGGCTGGGAGCACGATGAGTC
>Ga0075011_10000095_pt1 | contig 43924 bp, 46 predicted proteins | sample TARM_MetaG_T_14_FD_72354 | JGI IMG/M metagenome (GOLD analysis project Ga0075011, IMG submission 72354) | Freshwater microbial communities from Pennsylvania, USA, analyzing microbe dynamics in response to fracking - TARM_MetaG_T_14 | ecosystem: Environmental > Aquatic > Freshwater > River...
AACTATCTCTGTTTTTTATAAACTGAGATTTCCTCTTTATGAGTAGCCCACGACTTCGCGTTCAATTTGAATCCTTATTTGAGCACTTTAACGGCCAAGATGTTGGTGTCCAGCTAGAAGAGATCACCGAGATCCTTTTCTGCACACGCCGTAATGCGCGTATTGTTCTAAATAAAATGGAGGATGAAGGCTGGATAGAATGGCGTCCTGCGGCGGGGCGTGGAAAATTATCCGATCTCATTTTTAAACGTAGTCGCAGTGATGTCAGTGAAAACCTTGCGCGTCGATACTTGGATGAAGGTAAAATTGGCCATGCATTTTCAGTACTGGATCAAGATGCTGCGAAACTGACGCAAGTGATCCAAAGCTATCTTGGTGTTCAGCATCAAGAAGGTCTGCAAGTCATACGGTTGCCTTATTATCGCCCGCTTTCAATGCTAAACCCGCTAAAATCCATGCGTCGATCTGAGCAACATATCGTAATGCAAATTTTTAGTGGATTAACGCGGCTAGATGAGTATGAACAGCTGCAGCCAGATCTCGCACATACATGGGAATCGGTGACAGCAACACATTGGCGTTTTTATCTTCGCCCAGGGGTTCGTTTCCACAATGGTGATTTACTTACCACCGACGGTGTTATCCAAAGTTTGTGGGAATTGCGATTTCTGAATTTATTCTCTCATCTTGATAGGATCAGCTCGCCCTCCAATTGGGTTATCGATATCTTTTTACAAAAAGCGGATAGTCGCTTACCGCTTCTTTTATCTGAGTCATGTGCCAAGATTTTACTACCAGAGTCCAATCGTAGTGATAATTTTGATTTAATGCCGATTGGTACTGGCCCTTACAAAGTCATTTTAAATGATGAAAAACGTTTAGTTTTGCAAGCGTTTGATGGATATTTTGGATTTAGGCCTTTGTTAGACCGGGTCGAAGTGTGGGTGATTGACGAAGTACATTCTTCGATGGTTTTTCCTAGCTTATCGCATCCGATAAAAACAAAGCGAGGTTCATTTACAGAAGACGTGGATCTTGATCCCGGCTGTACTTACTTGTTACTCAATCGAAAAAATGGCGTCGCCGCAGATGTCAATTGGGCTAGCTACCTTACCAATAAGCTCAGTACTCTCAACCTATTTCGTCAATTACCAGAAGACAAAGTGGTCGAGTTGGGGGTGTTACCTGCTTATGGCTTGAAACCGGGCTGGTATCATCAGTCATCGGGAGATGTTGCCGCTACACCGCCGGGTGAGCGTTCGATCACCATTGCATATCATGCTCAACATCCTATGTTTCCAAGCTTAGTGAAAACAATACAACAGCTGTTAAAAGAAGATGGGATTTCGGTGGAGCTTGTTAAATATGATTTGACGGTTGAAGACACCGATGCTGTCGATGTTTGGGTCAAACCGATGGGAATTGCCAACCACAGAGAAGATGCGTTAGCAGGATGGTTACTTGATTACAGTGATATCGAGCATTTAAGCCGCGCTGAAGATTTTTCGTATTGGTGTCAGTTAGTGGATGAATGGCGCGCCGATCCAAATGCCATATTTCCGGCCAAAGAGATTGGCAAGTCTTTGATAGAAAAACAGCAAGTTATCCCGATGTTCCACTGTTGGTTAGGGATAAGCAAAGATCAATGTGGTGCATTACAAAACGCGAAATGCAACGCGTTAGGCTGGTTTGATTTTAGCAATGTTTGGGTTAAACCAGAGTTATAACAAATCACAGTGATACCCAAACGACTTGGAGTTACAAGTAGGCGGCTTGTCAGTGGCCGATAAAATAAGCTAAGAGTAAACAGCAGAATCTAAATTATCCGTTGTTGCCGTCATTTCTGGCGGCAACAAGTATCAAGAATTATGACGTTGGTTTGATTACGCCGCAGCTAACAACTTCTGTTGATGAGCCAAGTATTCATCGTACGTTCCTTGGAAGTAGACCAACTGTTTGTTTTTCACATCAATGATCGAAGTGGCCAGCGAAGAGACAAACTCGCGATCGTGGCTAACAAAAATCAGTGTCCCCGTGTAGGACTTTAGCGCGTTATTGAGCGCCTCAATCGCTTCCATATCCATGTGGTTGGTTGGCTCGTCCATGATCAGCACGTTGATATCTTGCATCATTAGTTTGCCAAATAGCAGACGGTTCTTCTCACCACCCGAGCAGTTTCTTGCTTTCTTATTCACATCATCAGCTGTAAAGAGTAGTCGGCCAAGAATGGCACGCACCATCAAATCATCATGTTTTACGGTGCGCCACTGCGAGATCCAATCAAAGATAGTCAGATCGTTATCAAAATCGACAGTACTGTCTTGAGGGCAATAGCCAATTGAGGCATTCTCAGACCATTTCACCACACCTTGGTTGGCCTGAAGCTCTTTGACTAAGCAGCGTAGAAAGGTCGTTTTACCGACGCCGTTTTCACCAATTACCGCCAAACGCGAGCCCGCCTCAAGCAGCAGATTACCACCGTTGAAGAGCTGTTCATCGTCAAAAGCGTGGCCGAGATTTTGTAGTTCAAGTGCAAGGCGATGCAGTTTCTTACCTTCACCAAAATCAATCGAAGGACTGATGCGGCTTGAGGATTTCACTTCATCAAGCTTGATCTTGTCCATTTTTTTTGCGCGTGAGCTAGCTTGTTTTGCTTTTGAAGCATTGGCACCAAAGCGGTTAACGAAGTCTTGCAGTTCGTTGATCTCGGCCGCTTTTTTCGCGTTGCCAGAGAGTAACTGCTCTCGAATCAAGCTTGACGCTTCAAGAAAATACTCATAATTACCCGGATAAATACGCAGTTCACCGTAATCAATATCAGCCATATGGGTACACACTGAGTTCAAAAAGTGACGGTCATGGGAAATAATAATCATGGTGCATTTACGCTGATTAAGTTCTTCAGCCAACCAACCAATGGTGTGGATGTCTAAGTTGTTGGTTGGCTCATCGAGCAGCAAAATATCTGGGTTGGCAAACAAGGCTTGCGCCAACAAAACGCGCAGTTTCCAACCAGGAGCCACTTGCTGCATCAAACCAAAATGAAACGATTCCTCAATACCCGCTTTTAACAAAATATCACCCGCGCGACTTTCGGCGGTGTAACCATCCATTTCAGCGTATTCGCTTTCAAGCTCGGCGACTTTCATGCCGTCGGCTTCGCTCATCTCGGCTAATGAATAAATGCGGTCACGCTCTTGCTTGATCTCCCATAGTTTACGGTCACCCATAATCACGGCATCAATTACTGTGTATTGTTCGAAAGCAAACTGATCTTGGCTCAGCACACCCAATTTTAGCCCTGGTGTAATGGAAACGTTGCCTGAGCTGGGAGTTAACGCGCCACTCAAGATCTTCATGAACGTCGATTTACCACAGCCGTTAGCGCCAATCAAACCGTAGCGATTGCCGTTACCGAATTTTGCAGAAATGTTTTCAAATAAAGGCTCAGCGCCAAATTGCATGGTGATATTTGCGGTAGAGATCAAGAGAGTTTTCCTAGGTATTCAGTTTAGCGAATCAGTGATGTGCAGACGCCAAATCAACAGAACATAAACAATGGTTAAATAGGCGGCGAATTATACAGAGTTATTACAAAAAGAACAGATGTGAGAGATAGCTCACAGACGGAAATTGCTCAACGTCGAATTGCCTATCGTTATTGGGGAGAAATGGGTGAATAAAAAACACGCTTCACCACATTTTACAGAATGTAGACTAGTATATGCGCATTCACTTTTACCATTAAAGGGATTTTAACAAGGTGCCACCAGCTCACTGTAGCCCGTTTGATTATCAAATTCTCGCTCAAACACTAAGTTAGGGTAGGAATGTAAAATCAGCTCTGCGGTAGTATTGACAAAACAACCATCCAAAAGATGACCACCGATCACTTTGCCTGTTTTATCTGCAACCGCAATGTGCAAGTGTTGATGAGATGCGGTTAGCGTGCCAATCAAAGAGACAATTTCAAATGCATCAACAAGGTGTAGCTCTGAAGATCCATCAGCGAGGCGGATGCGCACTTCAGATAGGCACCCGACACAAGAAGCGATGTTACCCGCTTGTATGTTCTCTTGCTTTATCAACGCGGCAATGGATTGCTTTAAGTCGTGGCCTTTTATTAAGCGAGACACTGTCACTTTTATCATGGAGCATTTCCCTTAAGCAATATCAATAACGATTCTAAGGCAGCATTAATGTCGTCATAACGCTTAGCTTTTCCCATTACACGAATTCCTTGCATCTGGACCAGTACCAGTTTTGCCAATTGATTGGCATCCAGCAATGTACCAATTTGTTTTTGCGCCTGGGCGTTTCGTAGTGCTTGACTAATAACGGCTAGTAACTGGTCAAAAAGTTGTTGGCCTTTTGCTAACACATACTCATCTTGCCCTGCGTGTTCAATCAGGGCGTTTTGCATGAAGCATCCCGATGAACTTGTCTTTTGCAATTTTGCAAATTCTTTAAGAAAAGCAGTCAATTCTTCAAACGCTGAGTTCGTTTGGTTAAGTTCAGCAAGGCGAGGGAGTGGCACTGATACCAGATATTTATCCAATGCTTCGTAATAGAGCGTTTTTTTATCACCATACGCATTATAAAGGCTAAAACGGTTAATTTTCAGCGTATCAATTAGATCGGAAATGGCGGTATTGGAGTACCCTTTTTTCCAAAACAGATCCATTGCCACAATCAGTTTTTCCTCTCTATCGAAATTACTTTTACGAGCCATAATTAAGTTTCTCTACAAAAATTGTTGACTGATCGTTTATAAAACACTTAAAGTTTAACCTGAACGATCGTTCTGAAAAAGTATTAAAAGGAAATAAGATGAAATTGTATGAATTGGCTGCAACGCCTAGCTGTCGTCGGGTTAACATATTTTTGAAAGAAATAGGCATTGATATCCCTCGCCAAGTTATCAATGTAAGGGATGGTGAGAATCTTTCTGATGAATTTCAGTCGAAAAGTATTACTGGGAAGATTCCCGTATTGGAATTAGATGATGGCACCACTCTTTGCGAGAGTATTGCTATTTGCCGCTATTTCGATCATTTAGTTAACCATAAGCATTTTCTCTTCGGCCAAACAGCTCTAGAACAAGCTAAAGTTGAGATGTGGCACCGAGTGGTTGAATTTCAAGGGCTTTATGCAGGATTCCAAGCATTTCGAAATATTTCAGGTATCTATAAAGACCGAGAAAATTGCATTGTTGAATGGGGGTACGAAAGTCGAAACCGTGTTGGTGCATTTCTGCCAATCCTAGATAAACGCCTATCCGAATCAGAATATCTTGCAACCGATGCGTTCACTATTGTAGACATCACGGCCTATATTTTTATTGAGTTTGCAGAAAATGCATTAGAGCTTACAGTATTAAAGGATTACTCAAATATTGCTCGCTGGTTTAAATCCGTTGAGCAACGTCCATCATTTCACGGAGGAGCCTAAGAATGATTGAACTGTATACCGCCGCAACGCCGAATGGTCAGAAAATCTCCATTGCATTAGAAGAAATGGGGTTGCCATACAAGGTCAACGCTTTTGATCTTTCAACCAATCAGCAAAAAGAGCCTGAGTTTACGGCCATCAATCCGAATGGACGCATTCCCGCAATTGTAGATAAAGATAACGATGATTTTCCAGTATTTGAATCTGGGGCAATTTTGCTTTACTTGGCAGAAAAAACGGGAAAATTTCTGCCCGTAGATCCGAAAGCCCGCTCTCAAGTGATCCAATGGTTAATGTTTCAAATGGGAGGCGTAGGGCCGATGATGGGGCAAGCTAATGTCTTCTTTCGTTACTTTCCAGAAAAAATACAACCTGCCATTGATCGTTACCAAAAAGAAGGGCGACGTCTATTTGAAGTCATGGATAGCCAATTAGAGCATCACCGTTATCTTGCGGGTGATGAATATACCATCGCCGATATCGCAACATGGCCATGGGTGAGAATTTACGAATGGAGTGGCATTAATATTGACGGGCTCGAGCACCTACAACGTTGGTTGGCGGAAATAGCGCAACGCCCTGCAGTGATTAAGGGGCTTACCGTGCCACCACCAAGTCAAGAAAGCGATGAACAGCGAGCGGAACGCATTCAGAAAATGGTGACAAGGTAACCTGAGTGATGTGTGTATGACAAAACGGTGGGCTTATCAGTTCAGTTGAAGTATTTAACTGTGGTTCCTAATTTGTGCATTTAGCATTACACTGCGTGAAAATTCGTGATAAGAAAAACGTAATGATTAACGATAAAAACACATTAGAAAACGAAGAAATTGAAATAGAGGCGATTGGTATTGAAGTTTCGTCGCAACCTATTGAGCTTTATAAGGTGCTAAAGATTGCTAACCTAGTGGATGGTGGCGGGCAAGCAAAATTCCTGATTAGCGATGGTTACGTGGCAGTCAATGGAGAACTTGAAACTCGAAAACGACGTAAAATGTACAATGGGGATTTTCTTGAATTTAACCAGGAGTACTACGTTGTATTGTGTGATCAACCCGTGACTGAAGTACCTGAAACTGATGTGACGTCGGTAGTGGCAGCAACAAATGTGCCTAAGCCGAAGCAAAAGGCGTCAAAAACCAAACCGGCTAGAAATAAGCCGACGACCACAAAGAAAGAGAACTCCGATGCATCTAAGAACTCCGATGCACCTAAAAGCAAAGATGCTGAAAGTGGCCGTAACTCAATAGACTTTTTCTAATTTTCTGTTTTTTAATGATCTGATAAATAGACGGGAGCGATATGGCTCCCGTCTTTTATTCAGCGCCATTCGTCATTTGTCGTCGAACCGCTATTTAACCCATTAGGATCATCATCAAAAGGGTGTTGTGCCTTATACAGTAACACTTCCAACTGATGTTCTAACTGATTGACTGTCTCATAGTCACCTTCAGAACAGGCTACATAAATTTGTTGTTCTAGTGCTTCAATGCTGTCGCGTATGGTCATTTGGCACCTCTCATCTCACCCATTAAAGGTGACTTTTATCTGTTTTCAAATCTATTGTAGTCAAGTAAACCAGATTCGACAGGTTGATTTTTTCGATACCATGCATGAACTTTATCGCTGAACGGCCAAAACTTCGAAGAACTGCGGCGAATGGCGAACCTATCGAGCAACTGAACGTAGTCCTGCTCATTTTGCATTTTACTCAATAGCATCACCAATTCTGCGATCTCGTGTTCATGCAGTGACAAGTAAGCAGAAGGGTAACTGCCAATGACACCTCTCACTAGAGTCAAATCATCATTCTCTGGGTCACGGTTGCTTTGTTCATCAAATAGACTTGAAATATTGAGATGGGCGTTATTGTGTAGCAAAGTAAAAAGTTGATCCTCTCCGTTTTCAGCCGTGATCATCAACATCATAATTTGTGGCACAGCCAGCAACCCTTCGCCTTTGATCTTATTAATGCTATTTAACATCTGTTCACTGCGCTTTGAAAAACCAGTGTCAATTATCGAATAACGATTTGATAACACAGGTTGAAGCTCAGACTTCAAAAGATCAAATAACTCAGATTTTGGATCTTGAGTGTGGTAAACAATACTGGTCGGTTGATCAAAAGGGGCAACGTTACGTTGCAAAAAGTCACTGAGCTGAGTGCTTTGATTTTGATACCAACTTGACTGCTCTTGGTGCCTTATCTCTCTAGGCAGCAGAGAGACAAAATTACTTTCACCTTCAAGACGCAGAAAATCCATAAACATGCGAGTAATGAGCTGGTGGCCGAAATTGCCGTAAACATCAAAACCCGCCACCAGTAAATAATGGATTCTTTCTAGTAGGGCATAGTCTAACACCCATGCTGTTTTGGGTTTTTCTCCCACCAAACCTTGCACTACCGATGCACTATCGAAATGCCTAAAAATAGTTAGTGCCGCATTCGGGTTATAGCCATCACCCATCCACAGTACATCCATGGTTAAGTTCTCGCCATTTTTGAACCACTGATTAGTAAATTCAGATTTTGCTTTCAAATAACGTGCTTGTTGATGCGCATAGCGGACCCAATGAGTAATAGGCAACGTGTTACTTTCCAACTCGCTTGGCAGTTTTAGATTCGCGGTTTGCGAGCGATAAAATTGATTCACTTCGGGTAAATCAGCTTTCTCTGGGTCTAGAAAGAACACCCAAAAATGGTCGTTAATAACATTCAGGGCTAGCTGACCACGACACACTGGCCCTTTGATGAAAGCCATGATGGTGTTTTGAGCATTGTCTAACATAAATCGAAAGCGTGCTTTAACCGGAAGGGCATCAAATGCCGTCATCGGATTGGCGGCAACTTCAATATCATAGCTAGGCAAAACCGAGACTTGATAATTAGGTTGAATGAACCATGCCTGCCAATCATCAAGACGTTTTTTATTCAACGCATAGGGTAAATGAGTTTTATCTACGATACTGCCTTGCTCAGGGATCAAACGGTAGTAGACGCGTTCTACACCAGGATTATCGTAAGGACGCCTTGTCGCAATTCGGTTAACCGGCTCGCCCGGGGGCGTTGTCGAACGTATCAAAGTGAAAAATCTAGGCTGACCAGCAAGTTCAGAAAAATAAAGGTGAGAAAGAAAAAGATGCTCGTAGATATAGCGAGCCATTAACTGATTCTTTGCTGTATCTTTATTTAAAAAGTTTTCGTATTGCGCAACCGATTTCTCCTGATCAGAAGTGAGCGGAATATGGCCATTCATGATTGCGCCATCTCTGAGCCACGTGAGTAGCGTATTGTATTCAAGAGGGCTAAGATTTGGCATGCCATAAGGCATTCCCCACGTTGGGTGATCTTGTTTGTACTGTCCGTACTCTTCAATTGTTGGGCAAACTTGTTCGCGATCTATCGAAAAATCAAAACCTTTTAGCTGATCTTGTTCTGGTAACGGATGTTCCTCTTTTTGCATTAATAATTTCGCTACTAATCCTGCTTCTAGATTCGCGGTAGGCGTTTGAGATCTCTCGTTCAGCACAGGATGAAAACCAAAATCTCGCCACTGTTCTGTGTATTGTGCATCTTCAAACAAACGGGTAGGAGCCGACGCCGTCAGACGCGTACCATGATAAACCAACGCTTTACTGGCTCCACGATCAATCCCTTCAACTGAAGACATTTTTAGCTGGCAGGGCGCATCATAACAGGCGTGACAGACCACGCAGCGCTGATCGATGATGGGTTTAACATCATTTAAAAAGAAAGAGGCTTCTTTTGAATCTACTGGCGATTGTCTTGATTGAACGCTTGCTTCACCAAACAGTTGGTCATAGTTCAAGCCCGCATACATTGCACATCCTGAAAAAAACACGATGCTAAGAATAATAAGTCGATGAAAAGACATAACATGAGAAATTTAGGAATATTTGTCCCAATTAAAGCAAAGATTAACAAAATGCACCACAAAACGATAAAAATAGCGCATTAGGGATGATAAATCGCCCGAGTGGAATAAACGCCACAACTGAACGCACAATGCTCAATTTAGGGTTATAAGACGAGTATACGGTAGACTCGCATTGGCTATACGCATTTAATAAACCCATTGAACCCGCTATAGTTAAACGAAGAAAATTTTGAGGAGTCAAAGGATGAAACTCTCGATATCAGGGAAGTTGCAATTAAGTTTTTTATTGCTGGTGGTGCTTCTTATCATTTCGACCTTTTTTACCTATCGCAGTATTACGCAAGTCGAAACTCACACCAATTCACTGCTGCAAACAGATCTGCCAACTGTGAATACTAGCCGAAATATTCAGCAGTCGATGCAAGAGGTTATTTCAACGCTACGCGCCTATTTATTGGTGGGTTCTCAAAGTGCAGTGGGTGCAACGCAACTGACAAAACTTGAAACTATCATTGGACAGATGGACAAAACGGTACCGGTGTTAGAAACGCTGATTCTCAGTGAGCAATACACCGCGATCATAAGCGAATGGGCTGCAATCAAAGCGCATATCCAAGGCATCGTATTACTGAGCCAAAGTGAGGATAATTTGCCTGCCCACACATTATTCATTAACGAGGCCGCCCCCATAGCAGAAGTTGCACTTGACCAGTTACAAGGGCTAATTAACGACGAGTCGACTAACAAAGAAGGAGGGGAGCGGAAACGTCTCTTTAAATTGTATGCTGACAGCTATAATTCGTTAGCTAATGCACTGGCATCGTTGCGAGATTTCTTACTGTATGCGAAGCCTGAACATCTCGAAAAATATCAAGACCTGATTAACTCTCACAACCAATCTGTTGCTGAAATTGTGGAAAAGTCCTCTTTGCTATCGGATGATGAACAGAGTCTGTGGTCATTATTTAATGAGATGCAGCAGCTTTATTTCCCACTCGCACAGCAGGTGATTGCAATACGCCAATCGGAGCAATGGAACGGCGTCAACCAAAAAATGGCCACACAACTTATGCCTGCCGTAGATAAAATGACTAACCGTCTTGAAGATGTTATCGCCACTCAACAATCAAAAGCAGAGCAAAGTGGCGAAAGGATGAGTCGTAGCATTAGTAATGTGATTAACGTGTTATTTATCATGATTGCCGTGACTGTTTCAGTTGCTGTTTTGCTTTCCAATTACTTAGGTAAGAATATCGGCCGCAGAGTGAGTCGAATCGGAAAGAGAGCCGAAATCATTGCGGCAGGAGATGTCTCTCAACCAGCACTTTTGTGTGAAGGTAGCGACGAGCTATCTCAGCTTACCGCCGCGATAAACAATATGAACAACTCACTGCGAACGATCGTTCAGGGAGTCAGTACCAAAGCGCAACAGGTCAGTCAAAACATGGATGAGCTTCTGAACTATAACTCAAACACTCGGCACCAAGTACAGCAGCAGCGAGCAAGTATTGAGCAGGTTACAGTACGTTTGAGCGATGTGGCGCAGTATTCTATGGCGACCGCAGAAAAAGCTGAACAATCTACGCAATCTCTTTTGTTATCACAAAATGAGCTCAAAGAGGGAGCCTCGGCGCTAGAACAAAATAGAAAAAGTATTGATAAGCTTGATCAAACCATACAAAAGGCAACGCAATTGGTGCTCGATCTTAGTCGAGAAAGCGAATCGATTGGGCGTGTGACCGAAGTAATAGAGGGATTAGCGGAACAAACTAACCTTCTGGCCTTAAATGCGGCGATTGAGGCCGCAAGAGCCGGAGAATATGGACGAGGCTTTGCTGTGGTAGCGGATGAAGTTAGGCTGCTGGCGACTCGAACCACTCAATCAACCACAGAAATTAACACTATTATAAACGCCATACAGTCAGCGACTGCGGCTGTGGTCAATGAAATTAACATGAGTCAGAACCTTGCCAATGAAGGTGCGGCGCAGACCATCCACGCCTTCAACAAAATGATGGACGTACAAGGAAAAATAACGGCGTTAGATAAGGAAATGCACCAGTTATCCTCGGCGGCCGATCTGCAACAACAATCAACACACCAAATGACTCAATTCATGCAAGAAGTTGTCAATTCGGTGGAAAGTGTGGCAAGTATTAGCCAAATCTCAAACCAAACGTCAGCGCAAGTAAAAGATAATGTCACTGTACTCAATCAAGAAATGGAAAAGTTCAAAATTTAAACGCAAGAGTAGATATTCAATTGAGTTAAAAATAACCAAAAGCACACAAATCTCAACCAATTGAATTTACTTTGTTTATTTACTGTTCGCTTGAACGGGTTTTGATAAAAAATGGGTTTTCTTTTTTGCTAACTGTGGCATAGTGACAGCGTCAATTCGGTGCGCGGGCATCGTATAATGGCTATTACCTCAGCCTTCCAAGCTGATGATGCGGGTTCGATTCCCGCTGCCCGCTCCAATATTCTCGTATTTATCCAGTCTACTAGAAACAAAAAATCCACCCTAGAAAGAGTGGATTAGAGTCGTTCTTTTTAAAAATTCAAACGGGACTGACGCTTTCTGCTTGTGGCCCTTTTTGACCATCAGTGATTACAAAACTCACCTTTTGGCCATCGACTAAGTTGCGGCGCCCTTCACCTTTAATAGCGGAAAAATGTACAAATACATCTTTGCTGCCATTATCTGGGGTAATAAAGCCAAAACCTTTATCTTGGTTGAACCACTTTACAATTCCGTTTACTTTTTCACTCATAATCTTACTCTTGCTATGTTGTTTTGACGTTGCGAAACAGTTGCAACATGAATAACTTAACCAAAGTATTTTGCACAATCTAATGAAGTTTCTGTGAATGTGATGTGCGCCTTGTTGAGTATCAAATTTTGCGATTTCTATACCAAAATGTGATGCATTAAATCAAGGTAACTGTTTATACTTCAACTCTATTTCTGCCATTTTGTTTAGCTTTATAGAGCGCTTGATCCGCAATTTTTAACACTGCTTCAGGTTTTTCTGAGGCGTAGCTATCAGCAACGCCAATACTAACGGTAATAGAGACGAGATTTGATGGTGTTTTCTGCTCACGCTTCTTGGAACCGAGCTTATCGTCTTTTGGTCTGTCTTCTGCGTTCCTAATAACCATTTGGTACTGTTCAATATCTTTGCGAAGCAAATCTAAGTAGATTGCAGCTTGCTGTGCATTTTTTCCTTTAAATAGGATGGTAAACTCTTCACCACCGTAGCGATAAACACGCGCGTTTCCTTGAGTCAACAATAAACGGCTAGCAATCAACTTAAGCACATCATCGCCAGTGTCATGACCATAGTGATCATTGAACTGCTTAAAATGGTCTATATCTAGCATCGCTATCGCATATTTTTTGCCTAAGTATTTGATGTCAAGATCTAAGGCGTGGCGACCTGGGATACCCGTTAAGCGATCAATAAACGCCATTTTATGGCCCGCCGAAATTAGATATAAGATCAATAAAACCCCGGCTAGAGAGAAAAGTGTGCTTGAGATATAACTCACGTGGAAAAAAATAAAGGTGACGGAGGAGAGTAAAATACTGGCGTAAATGCTGGTGTCTAAGATCTGGTTTCGCGTGAGCACAAATATTGCGGAGACCCCAATTAATGCCAAGAGGTACATCACCAACAAAAATGGCAATTTCGATATTTTCGGTATAGTTACTAACAAAACCTGGCTAAAATTCTCAAATCCGCCATCACTGACGTACATCAAAGTAACAACGGCCCAAAACATTAACAGCAGCAAAATAGCGATGTATAAGCCATAAGTTTTACTCAATACAGTAGCATTACTTCCTAACGCATAAGGTACTAAACACAAAACGGGTAATAACAAACTTAATAACGAAAGCTCTAGCAAGGTTGTTCCCGTAGAAAGGGGCATCTGTAAGCGCCACTGGATGATTGCGTAGGCCACCATCATCGCTGTCGAGATCATAGCCAAACGCCCTTGCTTAAAAATGTGTCCTAATGCGATTGCTACCGTGAAAAGAATATAAGGCAGGTTACTAGCGAAGCCAATATTGGCGCTAGTGATCAGAATGACGTTTTCCATCCCCAACATAATGGCTATTAGCAACCCTATTGGGAATAAGAATCGAAACCAATGAGATGATACAAAACTTGTCGGCATTAATAATACAAATATGACCTTTGTGGCATTTAAAATTAAAATTGATAATAAGGCCCATAGCATACTTTTATTTAATAGATTGCCAAGCTTTTTGCTAGACTTACTAAATGAAAGCGAGCACTTGAACAAAGTTTAGACGACAACGCATCTAAAAGTTGTATAAAATCACCAAGGTACGCTAAGTTGTTACTGCTAAGTTCTATCTAAATATTTTGATTAGTACGAAGAGGAAGGAGTGTAAGGATGCAAATCAGTGTTGATGTACATAATTACATGGAAACACTTGTCGGACGCGTATTGGCTGAAGATAAGTATGTAAATCACTATGATAATGAGCAGCTTGCCGATCTCGCTTGCTTATCCCTTGCTCAATTGAGACCGATCTATATTCGATACGACATAGATTTTCTCTCTGCGCTACCTGAAGAAAAATTGGTCATACTTAAAGAGAATGCACAAGTTGCCGTTGAATCGGCGGAAAGCATGATCGTTAATGATCGACGTAGACACAGAGAAGATGATATTCCTATCATTCTAGGCCAATTGCGCTTTGACGATAACTTAGAACTAGAGTGGTTCGAGAAGCCGATTATTGAAACAAACAAGTCTTAAAGGAGCTCTTGTGGGATTTTTTTCTCGTTTATTTAATCAAGGGTCAGGCAATGACTCAAAAATGAAGCTTTTGGATCCCATTGAATATAAAGGTTTTTTAATTTACCAAGATGCAATGTCTGAATCAGGGCAATATCGTGTCGCTGGTAAAATTAGTAAAGATGTTAATGGTGAAATATGTACTCACCGTTTTATCCGCTCCGATGTCGTAGCTAGTAAAAGCGACGCTGATGAGCTTATGCTTAAAAAAGCAAAAATGCTCATCGATCAGATGGGCGAGAAAATCTTTTCCTAACATCGTCCAACTTGATAAAAATCATAATGAATATCCTCATTAGTCGATACCCTTATTCATTGAGTAAAATACATGGCTAATATCCTGTTTTTATAGAGCTTTGTGATAAGTGGTTCGACCTCTGCTTTGTTTGGATGTCGTTGTGTTTTTGTCTTTCACCTATGACAATCACTCATTACTTAACCTTATATGTAATAGCATTTTGTATTTTTATTACAAAATGCTTGCAGTTATGCTGGTGGTTAGATAAAAACAGAATAATCATTGTGCCAATAGTCAAGGAATAACTATGCAAATTGGTGTACCAAAAGAGACCCTTACGGGTGAAACACGGGTTGCAGCTTCACCGAGTTCGGTAGCGCAATTAATCAAACTAGGCTTCGACGTCTCCATTGAAACTCAAGCTGGGGTTTTAGCCAGTTTTGATGATGCGGCTTTTGAGGCGGCTGGTGCCACGATTGTTTCGACACAAGATGTTTGGAATTCAGACATTATCTTGAAGGTCAATGCGCCGATTGTTGATGAAAAACAATCGATTGATGAGGTTGCTTTGATCAAAGAAGGGGCAAGCTTAATCAGTTTTATCTGGCCTGCACAAAACCCAGAATTGATGGAACAGTTATCAAGTAAAAAAATCAACGTGCTGGCGATGGACTCAGTGCCGAGAATATCCAGAGCACAAGCTTTAGACGCTTTGTCATCAATGGCTAACATTGCTGGCTACCGCGCTGTTGTTGAAGCTGCACATGAATTTGGCCGCTTCTTTACAGGGCAAATTACCGCAGCGGGCAAAGTCCCGCCGGCAAAAGTACTGGTTGCTGGAGCTGGCGTTGCTGGCCTCGCTGCTATCGGTGCCGCAGGAAGTTTGGGGGCAATTGTACGAGCTTTTGATGTTCGCCCAGAAGTAAAAGAACAAGTTCAATCAATGGGTGCAGAGTTTTTGGAAGTCGATTTCCAAGAAACGGCTGGTTCAGGCGATGGTTACGCCAAAGAGATGTCTGACGACTTTAATAAAAAGGCCGCTGAACTGTATGCAGCGCAAGCTAAAGATGTCGACATCATTATCACGACGGCTTTGATCCCTGGACGTCCAGCCCCTAAGCTGATCACCAAAGAGATGGTCGACAGTATGAGCGCTGGTAGCGTGATCGTCGATCTTGCAGCTGCAAACGGGGGGAACTGTGAATACACGGTTGCCGATCAGGTGATTACAACCGCCAATGGTGTGAAAGTGGTCGGTTATACTGATATGGTTGGCCGCTTACCAACACAATCCTCTCAATTATATTCAACAAACATCGTTAACTTGCTGAAATTGTTATGCAAGGAAAAAGATGGGTCCATCAATATTGACTTTGAAGACGTTGTTTTACGTGGTGTGACGGTCGTGAAAGAAGGCGAAATAACGTGGCCAGCACCACCGATCCAAGTCTCTGCGCAACCGCAAGTCAAGACCGCACCAACTAGACCTGAACCCAAAAAACAAGAACCCGTTTCTGCGACGAAAAAAATTACTGGCTTAGTTGCTGCCGTTGGCGCTTTTGCTTGGATCGCATCGGTCGCACCTGCGGCTTTTTTAAGCCATTTCACCGTTTTTGTTTTAGCGTGTGTTGTGGGTTACTACGTCGTTTGGAATGTTACTCATGCTTTACATACTCCTTTGATGTCCGTTACCAATGCAATTTCCGGCATTATTGTGGTCGGAGCTTTATTGCAGATAGGTCAAGGGAGTGGTGTGGTCACTTTCCTCGCGTTTATCGCTGTTTTAATTGCAAGCATTAACATCTTTGGTGGTTTTACAGTCACCAAACGTATGCTTGAAATGTTCCGTAAAGACTAAGGGAGTAATATATGTCTGCAGGATTAGTACAAGCCGCATATATTATTGCTGCTATCTTCTTCATCATGAGCCTTGCTGGATTATCAAAGCAGGAATCAGCAAGAGCTGGTAACTACTATGGTATAGCGGGTATGGCTATCGCACTCATCGCCACTATTTTTCGTCCAGATGCGCAGGGCTTAGCTTGGGTATTGCTGGCGATGGTAATTGGGGGTGGTATCGGTATTCATTATGCTAAAAAAGTAGAAATGACCGAAATGCCCGAACTTGTGGCTATTCTCCACAGTTTTGTGGGCATGGCTGCGGTATTAGTGGGTTATAACAGCTATATCGATGCGCCAATTGTACTCGATCACGCTGAACACGTGATTCATTTGGTTGAAGTGTTCATTGGGGTATTTATTGGTGCCGTCACCTTTACAGGATCTATCGTCGCCTTTGGTAAACTGCGTGGAATCATTTCGTCGTCGTCGCTCAATCTCCCTCATAAGCATAAGCTCAACCTCGCGGCCATTGTTGTCTCCACATTATTAATGATTTACTTTGTTAATAATGGTGGCAGCATGTTTGCATTGATTATTATGACTCTGATAGCGTTCGCGTTTGGCTACCATTTGGTGGCTTCGATTGGTGGTGCAGACATGCCCGTTGTGGTATCGATGCTTAACTCCTATTCAGGTTGGGCAGCGGCAGCGGCTGGCTTTATGTTAGCGAATGATTTGTTGATCGTAACCGGAGCACTGGTTGGTTCTTCAGGTGCCATTCTTTCTTACATTATGTGTAAAGCGATGAACCGCTCTTTTGTTAGTGTGATTGCCGGGGGCTTTGGTCAAGATGTGGCTATCAGCGCAGACGTTGAGTACGGTGAACACCGTGAAATAAACGCTGAAGAAGTAGCCGAAATGCTGAAAAACTCTAAGTCAGTGATCATCACTCCAGGGTATGGCATGGCAGTAGCTCAAGCACAGTATCCTGTTCACGAAATCACGGAGAAGTTACGTGCACAAGGCATTAAAGTTCGCTTTGGTATTCACCCAGTAGCGGGACGTTTGCCTGGCCATATGAACGTACTGCTTGCTGAAGCAAAAGTGCCTTATGACATTGTGTTAGAAATGGACGAAATAAACGATGATTTTACTGAAACGGATACGGTTTTGGTGATCGGTGCAAATGACACAGTAAACCCAGCAGCATTAGAAGATCCGAACAGCCCGATCGCCGGAATGCCAGTGTTGGAAGTATGGAAAGCGCAAAATGTCATTGTATTCAAGCGTTCAATGAATACTGGCTACGCAGGTGTACAAAACCCTCTTTTCTTTAAAGATAATACCTATATGCTTTTTGGTGATGCAAAAGAGAGTGTAGACGCCATCTCAAAAGCGTTATAGCATCTACGATTAGGATAATGAAGAAGCCAGCAAAATGCTGGCTTCTTCTGTTTTTGAGCAATCATTATTGACATGGATATAACACGTGCAATGTATTATTAGTTAATAATGTTATATAGTTTTTAATCTAAACCATTAATGAAAATAAAACTTGTTTAAAGCGATTAAGACCTACTTTTGGACTATTTTAGTTCTAATACCTATTCAAACCTATGCCGATTCGTTGCCAGAACGCATCGACCTTTTTGCGTCGCTTTTTGATTATAGTACCGCTGATGTAAGCTATGATATCCGTACTTTGCAGGTTGATTATCCAACTCGCTTATTGACTCCCGAATCAATGTTACCGCAAACGGCTGAATACCCTTTAAAAGATCTACAGTTGTTATACAAATTATCTCAAAGCTGTACAGGTAAGTTGCCGCTGAGCCCACTAATAACAGAGCCATTAGTCTTCACGAGAGCTATCTGTAAAGGATCTCAATTACCGTCGAAATGGTTTGCGAGAAGCGCTTTGATTCACCCGGGAGGTGGAACATATGCGGCTCGTTATGTGAAAAAATACCCTGAGAAATTTGTAGAGTTGCAACAATATATGCACATACGAGAGCGCACCAAAGCAAGTGTGGATTCTTTGCTTGGCCGCATCCAAAACATGAATGAAGATACGATCTTAGCACTTATATCAGGTGCAACCATGTTTGTAGAGAACAGCGATCTTTGGCTGAGAAAAGGGGATATGTATTACGTTTTTAACGAAGACGTATGGTTAGACAACGCGAGTAAAGCAGGACTCAGCTATAGCATGGCCTCGGAAAATTCGACCTGTTTTATTCAAAGAGGCAACATTTGTTGGAATGTTGAAGATCATTCCAACGTGTTACGGATAAGTATGGTAATTCTTGTCCTAGCTAACATAATACTTGTATTAGGCTGGTCCCTTTATCGTTGGAATTCAAAACGACAGGAAATGAAAAGTCGTATGTTGGTGCTGCAGATTCTTACTCACGAGCTCAGAACACCCATTGCAAGTCTATCGCTAACCGTTGAAGGATTTAGGCGCGAATTTGAAAGGTTACCATCAACTGTTTACGATGAGTTTAGACGGCTATGCGAAGATTCCAGACGTTTACGGCAACTAGCCGAAGCCAGTAAGGATTATTTACAGTCAGAGAGCAGGCCGCTTGCAACAGACTGGGTACCTTCCGTTGAAGAATGGTTACAATACAAAGTGGAAGAAGAGTTTCGTGAAAGCATAGATCTTGTTATAAACAAAGATATTGCAGCTAAACTGAATGTTTATTGGCTTGGGACATGCATCGATAACTTAATTAGAAACGCAGTAAAATACGGTGTTGCTCCAGTTACGTTAGAGGTAACAACTAAACAAAATTCAATCACGATCAAAGTTACAGATCAAGGTCTGTTAAATCATCGAGATTGGAGAAATTTACGTAAACCTTTTGTCAGCAAAAGTGGCTTAGGTTTAGGTTTGACTATTGTAGAATCAATGGTAGGTCGGATGGGTGGTAAGATGACACTCGCAGGACCGCCAACCACATTTATATTGGAGATCCCCTGTGAAACAGACATTGCTTCTCGTTGAAGATGATAAAAACCTTGCCGATGGCTTATTAGTAAGCCTTGAACAAGCAGGGTATGACTGTTTACATGCAGAAACTATTGCAGATGTTAAACAGCATTGGGACAGTGCAGACTTAGTCATCCTCGATCGCCAATTACCCGATGGCGATTCTGTTCAGCATTTGCCAGAATGGCGTAAAATAAAAGAGTTGCCAGTAATTCTTTTAACCGCACTTGTTACGGTCAAAGACAAAGTGGCCGGATTGGACGCGGGGGCAAATGATTACTTAACCAAGCCTTTTGCCGAGGCTGAATTATTTGCACGAATTCGAGCCCAGCTTCGTTCACCAGAATCAGAAGGGCAGGATGACACGAAAGTGGTTACACCCAATCTTGTTATTGATAAAGCCACAAGAGAAGTTTTTTTTAAAGAAGATTCAATTACCTTAACGCGTACTGAATTTGACTTACTCTTATTTTTAGCAAGCAATCTCGGGAGAGTGTTTACGCGTGACGAATTGCTTGATCATGTATGGGGTTATAACCACTTTCCAACGACAAGAACCGTAGATACCCACGTGTTGCAATTGCGCCAAAAACTTCCAGGCTTAGAGATTGAAACCTTACGCGGTGTTGGATACAAGATGAAAGCGTGATGCAGAAATCTCGTTTACTATTGGTAGGCATAGCATTTGTGACTATTCCTACCAAAGCACAAAATGTTGAGTGGTTTGATCAAATCACACCGCTTACCCAAGCGCATCAGAATCTTTTAAATAATAATTTAGAAGCAATGTTTAACTCACTTGTCGAAGTGTGGCAGCTTGAACATAACAAAAACATTCAGAGCCATCTCAATGAATTATTATTACAATCATTAACCGTTGATTGCGGTAAAAGTTTAGACAAAAAACCACTCCCCGAATGGCTTAAATCAATCACCATTAATAGGCAAGAGATCCAGAGCCCAGGAAGAGATGCATTTCATGTTGATATAGAAGTGGACGCTGAAAAACCACTTGCTGATATTAGGCTGGCGCAGTGGGTCGATAAAAGTTTATCAACCGATAGTTTATTAACGACCACTTCGAGTGACAGCGTCACTGGAAAGACACATTACTTAAAGCGTTATAATCTCAATAGTAAAATTACAATGGGTTTATACCGTCTTGATATAACAGCCAAAGATCAGCAATCTTGGAGCGCATGGATTGTGCTTGGTGAACCCAAAGCAAAGCAAATTGTACGCTGGGCTTCGAAAGATCAATGGCAAATTGAAAAAAAAGCGCTACTCAATCCATATTGTCCTTTACCTGAACTCAATGTATCGCTGTATGATTACATCGATGGAAAATACTCTGAAATATGGAGTCAACGCTACGAGTCTGAGTATCCTAATGAACTTGAAATCACTAATTTAGCTGCAGACCGTTATGTACTAGCGGTATCAATGACTCAACAACGTTGGCAAGGGCCGATTATCATTGAGCAATCTCAAGTAATCAGTAAAACCTACGATGTTTCAGTAGATGAATAATTAAAGATAATAGACAATATGCCGTTATAGACATAAAGGAAACGACACGTTTATAACATTATGAAAAATTTCATTAAAATACTCCCACTTGCAGTCGTACTTACACCATCTTTCAGCTTCGCAGCCAATTATGCAATAGAGGCGCGAGGGGATGCGATGGGTGGTGTAGGGGTTGTATCGGCGAACTTTCTCACTGCTCCATTTTATAACCCTGCACTTGTGGCTATTTATCGTCGTAACGATGACGTAGGTATGATCGTTCCCAGTTTCGGGATTTCTTATAATGATGAAGACCACATGGTCGATGATTTAGACAGCATTTCAAACTTCATAGAAAAAAAAGATTACACAAATACTGAACAGCTGCAGAAAAGTTTAGATAATTTACAAAATGATAAACTAAAAGCCGAAATTGGCGGTGTTGTCGCCTTTGCCATTCCTAACCAATTTATAGCGGCTAATTTATTCGCCAAAGCCTATACCGAAACGTTTGTCACTCCTGATATTTACAGCGGCGAAAATACTGCGTCATTAACTCCAGAGCTACAAACTGTCGAAAACGCAGAGCTCAGCGCAGTGAACGCTGTTTCCGTTGGGGTAACAGAAGTGGGTTTCTCGCTAGCCAAGTACCAAACATTTTTAGGCCAACATATTGCCTTTGGTGTAACACCTAAACTTCAACGCATCTACACCTATGTATATTCAGCAAGCGTAACCGATTACGATATCAAAGATGCACGCGATAATGGCCAAGGTGAAACCATGTTCAACCTTGATGCCGGCGCATTGTGGTTTTATGGGCCTTTAAGAGTTGGATTTTCCGCAACCAATTTAGTCAAGAGAGACATTCAAACTCAATCTTACACTAAGAGTCTTAAGAGCCAATTCGGTAAAACACGAGACATCAATATTGGCTACGCATACCAAATGAGGCCACTTTATACAGTAGGCGTAGGTATTGTTGCAGACTATGCCACATTAAGCGTGGATTATGATCTTAATGAAGAAGAGCGCTACACGAATTTTAATGACAATACACAGATGATTCGAGTAGGTGGTGAAATCGATATCATGCGTCAGTTAAAATTAAGAGCAGGATATAAGAAGAACTTAGCATACGATAATGTTGATGGAACAATCACAGCAGGGGTAGGGATCTCACCTCTCAATCTCTTCCAACTGGACATTGGAGCAAGCTATACAAACGATAATGCGATGGGAGCTTACATAAATTTCCTTGCTAGTTATTAACTCGATCTCTATAGTCAGGCTCCTAATCAACCGGAGCCTTTTTAAATGTTTGATGATATTCCAACTTTATCTCACCAAGAACAGCAAGAAGCTGTTGAGAAAATTCAACAACTAATGGCTCAAGGTATCAGTACCGCAGAAGCCATAAAAATCGTTGCATCCCAAATTAGAGCAGAAAAATCTGCAGATAAAACGAATTAATTCTCAACCTAACTATTTCCATTGCATAAGAGCGTTCACTCATTAGTGGACGCTTTTTTGTATCGAGAAAACCCCCAGCTAGGCTGGGGGTTCCGTAAAGCTTACGGCTATAAGTCAGTTATAACCCCTTTCAATTTGATAAAAACGTCTTGTGGTCTGGCAACTGTAAGAGTTAATTAAGAATTGAAAAGGGGTCCCAATTGGGACGAAGAGAGCTTAGCGCACACGCGATGGAATTGTAAATATCATGTGGTTTTTGCACCTAAGTACCGAAGGCCGGTGTTCTACCAGACTTCGCCGGGATATCATCCAAATGCTTACCAACGAGCAAGTGGGTAGCGTATATTCTCGATTTTTGGTGCTTTCAGCGATGTTCTGTTTAACAGGTTTTGTAGCGAAACTTGGCCATTAGTCTAAGTATTTAAGTGAACTTAGCTGATCAGATCGTAGGTTGATAATTTAGTTCCATGATTTAGGAAACAAAGCCATTTTATGTAGGATTTTTCTGGGATTATGAGTCGTCTATTGTCTGCTTTTACTGATGATTATATTGTTAAGTGAATGAAATCTAGTCTAGGAATCTCGGAATGATAACCAATAACATAACTAATGCTCAACTCAGCGGCATTGGCATTGAGCGAAACGCTCCTCAAGTGGGTCCCCAAAACGTCGAGGCTTACCTTGCAACGATTGAGAAAGCCCAGAAAGACCTTGAAAAAATCGATCCTTCCATTGCATCAGTCGATGAGCAATCAGCAGATTCTGAAGTACTAGCTATGGTAGCGGCTCATCAAAAACAAGTTGTCCAGTCTATGGTGGGTAGTAATCCTGAGGATGCTATTGCATTGACACTAGCCGCTGGTATCGAAGCATGCAGTGCTCGACTTGAAGCGATACAGCAGCAAGCTATGGGCTTAGGTGTATTTGTAGATTCCATGGAAGCGATGTGGGAAGACATATCAAAAACATCACCATTAACAGGGTATGCGTTAGAAGACGCTTTTCAACTAGTGCTTATGGATGTATTGATCCACATTGACGATTACAATTTAACTGCGGATGAAAAAGATGCCCTTCAACGTTTTATGGAATGTGGTGGTTCAGGGATGCATGGTTCTCATGAAAACTATGATCAAAATGAATTTGTTGCTGACCTTCCTGGACTTTTTAACAAAATTCATGACCACGCACCCAAGGACAGTTTTGCTTATACAATTACTGATTCTATGAAAAATAATTCTGGTTGCCCCGGGGCTTTAGTAACGCAATTTCAGGATAATTGGGGTACTGCTAGTGAATGGCATTCTAACTGGACTAATGGCATAGGCGATGTCTCTCCAATTATGCGTATGGCATTACTCTCTAGTGTGCTGACTGATTCATCTGTGGAAATCTCCAGCGACGAATATAATATGTTTCTTACTGGTAGCCTGTCTGATATTGATACCTTTATGAACGAAAAGTACGGTAAAAATACCATTGAATACATTAACGAGGATCTTGCTATGTGGAACTATTACTTCGATCCTAGTGAGAATCCAGTTACCGGTTTTGGTATGAATTTCCATTCTTCTAGTGGAATGCAGGTAGACTACTTCACTGCATTATCAGAGAATTTACCTTCTCGACCTCTCACCGACGAGGAGCTGAAAGAAGTCAACCGTATCGGTGATCAGGTAAGAATGCTGCAAGAGACTCTCAAATATTGGTTGCAAATTTGCCAAGACGAGCTAGTGGCCATTGCACGTAACATCTAGTTCAGAGCGGTCAATTAGGTCGGTCGAAATAAAAATGGGTTGTGGCATCTGAAACACATTCAAGCATTCAAGAGGGACTGCCAACGCGTGGCGGCTTTAGTGAAAGTGTTTACAGTGGATTTTTTAGTTCGGCGGTGCGTTGTTAAACACCGCTGTAGCTTCAAGTAGGAAGAGAATATAACAATCTAGAGTTACGGATGTGATGAAAATTACCATTTTTCTGTATTCACGCTCTTTTTGAACTGAGTCGCTAAAAACGTTAGCAATACGTTAAAAGCTGTCTATATTTTTCCAGTCTGCTAGAATTGCTTTGTTTATATTTTAGCCTTTAATTTTACACACTTATTGAGGTTTTATATGGAGCTTGGATTAATCATCGTTTTTATCGTGGCTGCAGCGGTCATGGTTAAGAAAGAGATGTCAGAAAATAAGAAATAGACTCACTCATTGATAACTTTTCTACCCCTTTTTAAATGAATGTGTCTCAAAGCCAGTATTAAACTGGCTTTGTTATTTCTACGATTTTTGGTTCCAAACCAGTTCTCCTCGTCTATTTTCCATCCCGTCAGAGATACCACAACGATGATAAATAAGGCATACTCGTTATTGCATACTCACTGCAATTTCACCAAAGGATGTCCATTTTGCAAAGTCCAATTACCTTAGAAGCGCTTCATATTTTAGATGCGATTGATAGACGAGGCAGCTTTGCTGCGGCGGCAAATGAGCTAAGCCGTGCACCATCATCGCTGAGTTATCAGATCCAAAAATTGGAACAAGATTTAGATATCACTATTTTTGACCGTTCAGGGCATAAAGCGACGTTTACTGAAGCCGGCTTGCTCATTCTTGAGCGGGGTAGAGCCATTTTATCGGCGACAGAAAAATTGGTGAATGACGCAACCTTGTTAGCGAATGGTTGGGAACTGGATTTGACGGTCGCATTTGACGGTATTATCCCTATTCATAATTTTTTCCCAATGGTTGAAGCGTTAGGTAATGTCAGTAAAACACGAATCCGTCTTCAAGAAGAAATTTTAGCGGGGTGTTGGGAGTCACTTTCAACCGATCGAGCCGATTTGCTGATTTGCCCACGTATCGATACGTTACCACAAGATGTAAAAGCAGAAACCATAGGAACTATGTCAATGGTTTGGGTAGCGGCCAGCTCGCATTACGTGCACAAACGAAGCGGTGCATTTGATGAAGAAGCAAGGCAAAAGTATCGAGTGATTGCGATTGCCGATACCGCGCGTGACCAGCCTGCAATGAGCGTGAATATTTTGCAAAAACAACCGCGTCTGACGGTAACTAATTTCAGCGCAAAATGTGCCGCGTTAGTGGAAGGGCTAGGTATTGGCACATTACCGAAACAGATAGCAGAACCATTGATCGCCGCAGGTAAACTGAAAGCAATTAGCGGATCTGAAGAAAAATCGATGCAGATCATTATGGCATGGCGGCGTAATAAAATGGGCGAAGCAAAGTCGTGGTGTGTGCAATACCTCAAGAAAAACTGGGTGCTAAGTTAAAATTTTGGGCGGATCGCAGTGATCAAATCTGATCGCTACGGCTTTATTCTGGTTTATTTAAGATCAAAACCATATCTGCCGTCCCATCTTCGAAATGCACTTCAATCTCAAAACCTAATTTTTGCGCTAGCGTCAACATGCCTCGGTTGGTTGGCATGGTCATGCCGGAAATTTGTAAGGTTCCTTTCAAGCGACAATAGTCGATGATTTTTTGCAGCAAGATTTTACCCAAACCTTTTCCTTTTAAATCAGAACGGATCAAGATGGCGAACTCAGCATCGCTATTCTCAGGGTTAATGAGTGCCCGTGAAACGCCAATAATACTCTCTTGATCATTGGTATGATCCACTGCGACAAAAGCCATCTCTCGGTCATAGTCAATTTGAGTAAAATTGGCTAAGGCTTCATGGTTAAACTCGCCGACATCCGAAAAAAAGCGTTTGTACAAATCTTCTTTTGATACGTTACGGATAAACTCTGCATGATGCGGCTCATCTTCGGGCAAGATTGGGCGTAAGGTAATGGCCGAGTTGTCCTTTAGGATCACACTTTCTTCAAACTCACTTGGATAGGGGCGGATAGCTAATCTACTTTGTCCGTCACCTTGGTAATCTTTTAGGACTAAGTTGGCATCCAATATGGTGAATTGATTGCCATTGGCTAAAACCGGGTGAATATCTAATTCATCTATTTGTGGACATTCAATAATCATCTGCGAGATACGAACTAAAAACTCAGATAACCCATCAATATTCATTGGCTCTGGTAGTTTTTGCAGCCGAATTTTCCCGCTGCGTATTGCTCTGACAATCAGATAACGAGCGAGCGTCATATTCAGTGGGGGTAGTGCGGCGGCGGCATCGATTGATTCATCCCATTCTGAACCACCTTGTCCCAGTAAAATGACCGGGCCAAAGGTTGTATCAGTAATCACTTTGATCCTGAGCTCTTCGCCGCCAGCGAGCTTTGCCATTGCCTGAACCAATAACCCATGAATATTAGCGGAAGGATACGAGATCTGCGTGCGATCCAATATCGCTTGCGCTGCACTTGCCACTTCGTGGCGGTTGCGTAGATTGAGCATCACGCCTTGCACATCTGACTTATGCGCAATATCGGGCGAACGTAATTTCACCACGACTGGGTAACCAATTTGCTCGGCAATATGTACCGCTTCACTGGCATCAGAAGCTATCCAAGTTGGTAATACGTTAAAATTAAAACATTTAAATAGCTTGCCTATTTGGTGTGTATCAAGGTGGCGGGTAGGGTGTATATCCAGTTGCTCCGCTATCCATTGCTGCGCGCTGTGTATTTCTGACACGTGAACGGGTTCTGCGGTCGTCGGCGTTTCCATTAGTTGCTTTTGATTTCGACGGTACTCGACTAAGTGCATGAATGCCACTACTGCACTTTCTGGCGTTCGATAGGTTGGAATGCCCGCTTGGGTAAATATTTGTCTAGCCGGGCGCGCGGTAAGTTCACCTGACCAATTGGTTAGGATGTTAAAACGTTTATGGCGAGGGTGCGCTTTAATCGCGTCGACCACCGCTTGAGCGGTTTGCTCAGACTGCGCAATCGCAGATGGGCTGTGCATAATGAGAATGGCATCGGTTTTATCACTATCTAGCAGCACATTTAGTGTATTAACGTAGCGAGTATGATCCGCATCACCCACCATATCGACCGGATTACTGTGAGACCAACTTTTAGGCAGGCACTGATTTAGTTTTTGATAAGTAGACTCTTCAAGATCGGCAAGCTTTCCGCCTCGATCTAACAAGGTATCGACGGCCATAATAGCTGGCCCGCCACCATTGGTAATAATAGCAAGACGTTCACCTCGTAATGGAACGGAGTGAGTGAGTGTTTCAACAGCGGCAAAGAGTTCATGGGTATTATTCACCCGTAACATACCCGTGCGTTGAATTGCGGAGTCATAAATAATGTCGAGTGTATTGTCTCCACCAGTATGTGCTTGCGCCGCTTTACGTCCAGCAAGCGTTCTTCCTCCTTTTAATACTAAGATTCGCCGGTTACGTGACGCGGCACGCGCTGCCGACATAAAACGGCGAGCATCCTTAATCGTATCAACATAAAGCAAAATGGCTTGGGTGTGTCTATCCGTGCTCAGGCAATCAAGCAAGTCAGAGAAATCGATGTCGCTGGCATTACCAAGAGAAATAAATGCTGAAAATCCGATCTCTTTGTCATTTGCCCAATCTAAAATCGTGGTACAAACCGCTGCAGATTGTGAAATAAAGGCAATGTTACCTTTTAAGGCTGTGACAGGAGAAAACGAAGCGTTGAAATTTAACCAAGGTAGGATCAGCCCTAAGCTATTGGGGCCCAAAATGCGCATTCCTGCCGATTTTGCAATTCTAGAACATTGGGCTTGGATTTCGACTCCTTGAGCATCTTCAGTATACATATCAGATGAAAGTACGATGACGGAGCTGATGCCTTTATCTGCCAATTGCTTAAATAAGGTGACGTTGCGTGTTGCGTGCGTGCATAAAATCGCAATATCAGGGACGATAGGCAGAGATTCGATACTTTTGTAGGCCAATACGCCACAGACGGATGGATAATAAGGCGTGACAGGCATAATCGCACCATCGAAGCCTCCTTGAAGTAGGTTCTTCATCACAATATTGCCAGCACGAAGCGAGCGTACTGATGCACCAACAACCGCGATCGATTTTGGTTTCAGGAATGGATTTAAATTGTTCATGTTGATGAACCTTTCACTCACGAATTACCGTTAGCTTAGCGAACAAATGCTATCCTTGTTCACTATATTGGTTTGATTGTGATCATTACGTCGTGAGACAACTGCGACTTTGTGCCATAAATCACAGTACAAAGGTATATAATCACAAAGCGAGCTTGATTCTGAGCGTCGCTATCGGCATGATTTATAGTAATTTCTACTTAAGGCGTTGAACAATTCATGAAAAAAATCACAATTGTCGGTTTATCAGTGCTTCTGGCTGCCTGTGCATCTGATACATACATTACCGATGTCACCTCTGAAAGCCATCGTGAAGAGTACAAAGTTGCTCCGGTTCAGCAACCAGTAGTTGCTCAAGAAGGCATGGCTACTGGAATTTCTGAGAGCAATGTCGAAACGAATGTGGTGAAGATGTCTCCTAACGATACAGAGAAAAAAGTCGTTAAGATGAGCCCTCAAAGCAAAGCCGCAGTAGCGCTCATTCCACCGACAGCTAAACAGACAGCAATGAATCCGCGTTTTGGCTACACCATTCAGGTCGTTGCTGTTGGATCACAGAATAAAGTTGATCAGTTTGCCAGTAAACTGCCCAATTCTGACGGCCAACCTATTTGGGAAAATTATAAAGTAGTGAATGGAACCAAGTGGTACACCGTACTTTATGGTGACTACGCAACTCGTGCCGATGCTGTTGAAGCAATTAAAACACTGCCAACCGAGTTTCAAGCAATGAAACCTTTTGCCAAAAGTATTGATACCATCAAAAATTCGGAATTTCCGACACTCAATAAGTTAAACTGATTCTGGATTTTATCGCGAATAAATGATCAAAGGGGCTTATGCCCCTTTATTGCTTATAACTTAGCCTGTTACAACAGTAAAAAGGTTTTCCTTGGCTAAAACCGTGTAACTTCACACTGAATTGATTATCATGATTTATAGTTTATTCGTCAGCAGCATGGACAGATTTTAATGACTCAAACAACAATCCTATTATTATGTGGTGGCGGTTCGTCAGAACATGAAGTTTCACTTGTGTCAGCCAACTATTTACAAGCACAACTTGAAAAAACAGAAGGTTTTCAAGTTATTCGCGTCGAAATGCGACCCGATGGTTGGTACAGTGAAAAGGGCGATCTGAGTTTCTTAGACACGAATGCTGCAACGTTGAATACCAATGGTGTTGCCGTCAATATCGATTTTGTGGTTCCTTGCATTCATGGTTATCCAGGGGAAACGGGCGACATTCAATCGATGCTCGAGCTGGCTGGCATCCCATATTTAGGTTGTGGTCCAGAAGCCAGTGCTAACAGTTTTAATAAAATTACATCTAAGCTTTGGTACGATGCGCTGGGTATTCCTAATACACCTTATCTTTTTCTTTCAGAAAATAATGCACAAGCGCATCAGCAGTGTAAGCAGGCTCTGGAAAAATGGGGAAGTGTGTTTATTAAAGCGGCGAGACAAGGCTCATCTGTTGGTTGTTACAAAGTCACCGAGGTTTCCCAGCTCAACAGCGCAATCGATGCGGCTTTTAGCTACTCGGAACAAGTTCTGGTTGAAAAAGCAGTGAAACCTAGGGAATTAGAAGTTGCCGCTTATCAGCTTGATGGTGTTTTATATCTTTCTAAGCCGGGTGAGATCATCGCACCAGAAGACGCATTTTATACTTATGAAGAAAAATACAGTGCGGCTAGCCATTCGATGACTGAAGTACAAGCTCAGAATTTAACCAGAGATCAATTAGAAATGATAAGTGATTGTGCTGCTAGGGTTTTTACCCACATGAAGCTTAGGCACCTTGCACGTATTGATTTCTTTTTAACCCCAGAGGGAAACATTTATCTTAATGAAGTTAACACCTTCCCTGGCATGACTCCCATTTCAATGTTTCCTAAAATGTTAGAGCATAATGGGCATAGGTTTCATGAATTTCTAGCCAATTGCGTGACAACGTCACTCAATCAAAAGGTTTAATGACCTTAAATTTCATCTGTTCACTTTCTGCAATGTCGAGTTTACCAATGTATTGAGCTGGCATTGCAGGGCTTAACCATCGTCCAAATTTCTGAATATCTTGAGTTTTATAACCTTGTTTAGCCAGTTCTTGAGCCGCACCAACACGGGTTGATTGGCCTGAAAACCTCAAGTCAAATATGCCTAAACGTTGCCCTGCATGACGTAAGATACGGAAAATAGACGCATCATTTAAAGATCTATTTGAAATATTGCCATGGCGATCGATTGAACAAAACACAATGTTCGACTCTTTATTGAGTAATTGTAGCCACTTTTTAAGTGCAAGAGAGGCCGATTCAGAAAGATAATAATCGACATTTCCCACGATGATCTTCATTTGCCCATCCACAGTTAAGACTTGTCCTGTACTTAGTTTTTTAAGCTCACTTCGTTTCAAAGCACACTCAAACATCACATAATAGATTGCAAGATCGCGGATATCCTTTTTGTTAGGTGAATGAATAAGTTGTATATCTAGTGCTAATAAATGTTTTTTCGTTAACGGTGTCGCTTGCTTAGCATCATCACCTTTCTCTCCTTTAAGACGAAACAAAGAAAGTTGAGTGAGTCGGTTTTGTGTGGGGTCTTTCATCGAAAGTAGGTGATGGATGATACCAATGGTGACCATGTAACGCCTGATAGTCGCGTATTTTCTCACACGAGCTTCCGTTTCGATAAATTGCCTAACAGCTGTTGTTGAGCCAGGAAGAGGAGTAACACATCTTATTTTGCAAAATGTAACAAAATGATTCCAATCTTTAGTCATGGCCAAAGCGGAGTTCTTCGAATATTGCCAATGTGTCAAATGTTGAAATTGTTCAAAGCAAACTGTGTCGGAAAATTCGGTAAACTTTTGTTTTAAAATCATAGGATCTGTGATGAGAGGGATGTTTTTTTTCATCTTGATGCACTATAACAATATGGTTTATCGATAAATATACTTGATAACGGTGAAGATACAATTATTATTTAACTAACCTATAATTAAAAAGACCAATAACATATGGCTATAGCGACGTATCGAGGATTTACCCTTACATCTGCGCCTAACTCTACAGATATATGGCAAGTTAAGATCAAAAACCATGTTTTGACTGGTAACCTTGCGGCAGTTAAAAAAAGCATAGACTGGTGGTGTGATACTGCCTCTATCATTGATCCTAGAGAGTTCAGTGCGGTAGGTAAGAAGAGAGAGGCTCCAAATGGTAAACAAGAGCAATTTGGCGGCTTTACACTGAAGAATGATACAGGTGAGCTCAATGGGTGGTATTGCTTTTTCAATGGTCGCTTAATCAAAGGTTCAAAAGTGGCTATTCAAAAACATATCGAAGCTTATTTGCTTGCAAAACAGAAAGCAGAACAATTAAAGAAGTAAATGATTTATGACACTTGTATATTCTACGGATTTAGGCCGTATCAAAGCTGAGCCTGAAGTTATAGAACGCCCTAAAGGAGATGGAGTGGTTAGAATCCATCGTCAAACAAAAGGGCGAAAAGGGAAAGGCGTGAGTATCGTGACCGGCTTGGATTTAGATGATACTGCACTAAAGCTATTCGCGGCAGAACTCAAGAAAAGTTGTGGGTGTGGTGGCTCAGTAAAAGATGGTGAAATAGAAATCCAGGGTGATGCTCGAGACAAAATTAAAGCTTATTTAGAAAAGAAAGGTTTCATAGTTAAACTAGCCGGAAATTAACGTATTAATAACTAGAATGAAATCTTCGATTATCAGACTAGTTATTGGGTATTTTATGGTAAATACTGATTATGTTTAATGGCTACATCCCTAGAAAGCGCATAAAGGCATGGCGCTTTCATTTTGTCATTATTTATTTAACATAAGATATATAATGCGTACTGTAATACCGCTTCTTTAGGCGTGCTAATCGCTAGCGCCAATGCTCCGCAACCCATTGATATTGTTCTTAATCCTAGCCCGTTGTGCTTTTTTGCTATGTGTTCCCATAGCTGTTTTATTCTTGGGTTTTCGTTGCGGTCTGAGTGACATCCTAGTAGCGCTAGCTCTGGGTCAATTCCTGCGCTTTCTGCGAGAAAAACTGCTTCTTCATCAGTCATATACCTAACACCACTCCTAATTTTACTTAGCTTCTGTGGTGATAGATTTAAGTCGTGTGCAATCTGCTTGTCTTGTACATAGTTTTTAGCCTTTTTATAGGCATCTAACAGTTCATTGGCATACATAGTCACCTCCATACTTTTCTTTATCATAGCTGTTTAATCCCCATTTTTCGCTATTTACAATCCCCATTAATGGCAACTAGAATCCCCATAAATCGGAATTTGAAGCTCTCTAAGACTAACCACATCGCTTATGCGTTCCGGACATTCGCCGAGAGCTTCACTCATTAGGCCGCTCTGGTCGCTCCCTAAGCTTCTGGGGTGGCCGCTCAAACAACTTTAGGGGGTTGTCATGCAAACACTCAATTTAGAAAACGCTGTTATTCTCGATACCGAAACCACGGGCCTAGACTCTGGCGCTCGTATCTGTGAAGTTTCAATCATTGATGCTCTTTCGGGTGATGTTCTTTACAGTAATTTGGTTTCACCTCTTCGCTCTATTCCTGATGATGCTCAGAAAATTCATGGCATTACTGATGCTGATGTTCAGTCCTCACCATCTTTTGATTATGTTTGGAATGAAATCAAAGGATTGTTGTTTGATAAAAAAGTTATTACTTACAACTTTGATTTTGATTACCGCATGATTGCTCAATCACTTTCTGACTTTGATTATCCGCTTCAAAACCTTTCTTCTTTTGTTTCTGGTGATTGCGCCATGAATTGGTACGCTGAGTTTTGGGGTCATCCTGACACTGTTGACGGTGGTTACCGCTGGCAATCTCTTACCAACGCTTGCAAGCAACAAGGTGTTGACGTTTCAGACCTTAGAGCACATACCGCCTTAGCTGACTGTGAAATGACACGCCGCTTGATTCATGCTGTTAACGCAAAAATCGAGGCTCGTTAATCATGGCTGCTGAAAAAATCTACTACGACTTAATGCCTGACAACTCCGTATCTGTCTACATTTCCGGCGAATGGGATTATTTCAGCTCTTACACTGGCCTTGTTAACTATCTCAACGCTCAAGGCTTGTATTACAAACTGGTTGATATCACCAACACCACACTGACCGAGCGTCTGGTTATCATGGGGATTGAATCATGAAATTCGCCTGTATGGACTGTGGTACTAACTACGAATCTCCGGTCAATTGCTGCTGTCCTGACTGCCGCTCAGGTATGCTTTATCAGCTTAATATGGACAACGTTCAGGTCTTCGGGAAAAAGTCACAAGGTCACAAAGTGCAATCTGACTATGTGTATCGCCCTAAAAAATCCGGCCTACGCCCTGAGTTTGTTAACCATACCGTTAACGAATACACCTTTATCGAGGACTACGAACAATCACCTGTGATTATCGATTACCTCTGTTTTACCGTTAAATTGGCTGACCTGCGCCACTGCAAAAAAGACGCGCCCTACTCTGGTATTCACTTTCCTGAGGCTCCTAAGTTCTCACAACATCATGCGAAAACGATTGATGATATTGAGGCTTATAACCGCTACTTCCGTGAAGTGACAATGGATTACCTGCAAGAAACGTTAAGACGTTTTATTCAATACGTGCTTGGTTTTAACTACGGCTCACCACGTGGTAAAGGCTTCCAGTTCTACGAGGATTCGTTTGTTTTAACTTCCGAATATGGCGATGACTATTGCGGCCAAGTTGGATTCGGCGGAAATCGCGACACTGTGCATTTTCAGATTACAGGCCACGGCTGCAAACATCTGTTTGCGAATCGCTCTTGTCGTTTCTTGCATCATTGGATTTCAACGGTTTTATGCTGTAAGCAACTCTCGCGTATTGATTTAGCCTTTGATGATTACGATGGTTTACATACTTGTGAGGCTGCGGAAAACGTTTCGCGTCTCGGTGGCTTTAAGCGTTCTCGTGGCTTCAGTCCTAAAGTCTCCAATGGTGATGAATGGGATTGGGACGAGAACGGCAATAAAATATTTTCTCGTGAAGAGCGCAATTTCGGCTCTCGTCAATCGCTCGTATATTGGCGCGTTTATAACAAGAAATTAGAGCGTAATATTACGGCTGAGGATTTTTCGTGGTATCGCTCTGAGGTTGAATTAAAAAAATGGGACACGGATATATTATTAAATCCTGTCGGGGGCTTTGTTGCATTAAATGCTTATGCCGCCTCTTTACTCTCAAATACCGTTGAGCCTGTAATAACAAAAACTAAATCTAGAAAGCGCGTTGCTTGTGATGTATTAGCTGCGTCTTATTGGGCTAAGCGACAATATGGCCGCTTGGTTAATTCTTTACTTGAACTTTATCAAGGCGACTTTGAAAAAGTTGTCACCACCTTGGTTAGGGACGATACGGTTTTATTGTATCCCTCTATGCACCGAAAATTAATTAATGCTTTGGAGTAAATTACTATGTCTCGTCCATCTATTTTTGTATTGGGTATTTCATTCTTCAAAAACGATTTTAAAGGCGAATTCGCACAACTTAATATTTCGCGTCCTCTGAAGCCGCTTAATATTGATAACGACAAGTTTAAAATGACTCGTCGTACTGTTGGTGAATCGGGTGAAGTCTCCAAGTATGACCAGCCGCTAATCATTGACTTTAACTATGCGCTTGAGCTTGAGCGTGTTGGTGCTCTCGTTCCACGCCGTGAGTATGAAGTGGATTTAGGCTTAAATATGGATGACCCTCTTTCGGGCTCTATCGTCACGAAATTAATCCCAGTGGATGAAGAGATTAAAGCCCACTTTAAATCGTGTGGTTTAATTAAATAATGTCTAACTGCGTAATACAATACAACGGCTATTTAATGCTTGCCCCGCAAGGGTTTGATTGTACTTACGTCATATTAACGCCTAGTGAGTTGGAACAATTACAAAGCAATTCGCTAGGTTCGTTAAGTATCGACCCTCAATTATATACTGACGTGACAGGTTATATATTATTGTCCTTTGTGTCGGGTCATATTTTGGGTCGTATTTTAAAAGTCCTCGGTCGAGGTTAATCATTAACTTAGTAAAGAGAGTAAATACTATGAAATTTATCAACGTCATGAAAAAACATGCTTCAAAAATCGTAACTGGCGTAACTGCTGCCGTGGCTTCTTCAAGCTCATTTGCTATTACCGTTCCTGAAGCTATTGATGCTGCGGTTACTGCTGGCCAATCAAACTACACTTTAGTCGTTGTTGGTCTAATCGTAATGGCGGCTACTGGTTTTGGCTTAAACATGATCATAAAGGCAATGCACTAACATGGTAGACCTCGTTTCGGACGTCATCACTATTCTTATTGCTCTTTCAACTGGTGGGGCTTTCGTTTACGGGGTCTACACTGGTATCAACGCCTCCTGATTGGGGGCGTTTTTTCTTACTTCTGGGGGGTTACATGCGTAGCGCAATCAATACCGCTCTTTTCATTCTCTTCTTACTGCTCGCGTTCCTGACCTCCGTTGCGTCTCATGCTGCTGTTTGCCCAATTGGAAATACTCCGTCTTTAAAATGGCCGCTTGGCACTGCTCGTATTGCTTCTGCTTGTGTTGATGGCTGTCGAGCCTCTGAGGGTATCAACGGGCAAGATACTTGGACGTGTTCTGATAAACTTCAATATTGTACGGGCTATTTTGTGACAACTGGTGATACCTGTACTGGCTCTGATGATACTAATGGCACTTGTGACGCTAACGGTACTTGCACTGACAACGGCGGTTCTAATCCTGACCCCGACCCTACGGACCCGCATTATAATCACGTTATAGATGGTCAACTTGCAGTTATGCCCGGTGTTATCTCCGGTCTTGATTCATCATCCGCACAATTAGCAAAGGCTTTACGAATTGGTGCTTATATGAATGCTGAGGTGGCTAAATCCACTCATATAATTTCACCTTTACTTGCTGACTTAATTGATGTTTCTCGCGGTCAAAGAAATATACTGTCAAATATGGCTAATAAGCCAACTCCTAATTATTCAGAGCCTTTGTATTCCATTTTAAACACACTTAATAATATTAATAATGGCGGCGGCTCTGGTAATGATTACTCATTTGATATTTCCAATATAAAAGGAAATACAGAAAGAACGCATAGGGCGCTGTTAAATCAAAAATTATCTATTGATATGACCAATATGAATACCCGTCTTACTAAAGATGCGGTGTTAACATCTAATCAATATCTTGATAATATTATGATGACGCTTGAAAACATTGATTCTAATATGGGTTCCGGCTCTGGCGGCGGCGATAATTCTGGTGTAATTAATGCACTTAGCAATCAAACCACTGAAATTAAAGCTGGTTTAAACTCGCTAGGTCAAGGCATTGACAGCCTTAACGATGCGCTCTCCACTGGCTCTTATGTTAGTCGTGAGTTCAAAGGAAAAGTCGATTTTGATACTGTTGGCCTTTATAAGCCTGATTTGCTTGAGTCCGTTCTTGCTGATACTGAAGAGTTAAAACAGCAATATGAGCAACAAATTGATGAGTTTAAAAAGATATTTAGCTTTGATGTGTCGCAATTAAACAGCGGTCAATATAAAGAGCATTCATTAGACTTTGTATTACCCAACGGAAAACAATTAAATTTAAAGTCCGGCGTATTACCTGCTTTTATTGACCAAGCAAACTTAATCGCCGCCGTTATTTTATTTGTCGCATCAATCATCGCGGTTAAAGCAATTCTAGGGAGTCGTAAATAATGGAATCATTATTATTAATCGTTCAGTCAATCGGTGATTTCTTTCAGACTATCATTGATTTCTTTTTGAACATTCCAGATTACTTCGAACAACTAACCATTTTTATTAATGCTTATTATATTAAGTTGAAGCTGAAATGGATGGTTTATTCTTTGGTCTTTGCCTATAAAACCGCCTCATATTTATTAAATGATATTGGATTTACTCAAATCATCATATTAACGTTTAATGCTTTGCCCGACGAGTTGCGCTTTTATGCTTTCCTTTTCAAGATACCACAGGCGATAAACATTATATTTACAGGCTTTACCACTGCGTTTGTTATTTCGGTATCGAGGTTTTAACGATGGCTATCACGATTAGAACGGGTGCTAATGGCTCTTATAAGTCCGCTTATGCTGCTTACTTTGTTATTTTTGAAGCACTAAAGGCGGGGCGCGTTGTTGTCACGAACATTGAAGGGATGCAGCCACTTGATGCTATTCAGAAGCGTCTTGATATAGAGTTCCCGTCTACTACTCGCCTTATTCGTATCTTCTCAAGGGACGCGGAAGGGATTGAACTCTGGCAACACTTTTTTTGTTGGTGTCCTCTTGGGGCGCTGATTGTCATTGATGAGTGTCAGGACATCTTCTCTAAAAACATTGGGTTCAGGATGGATAAAGTATTTTATCGTCCTTTGTCTGAATTCTTGCCAAAACTTCCCAAGGATTACGAATCGTTTTTTTACTCTCGCTATACGCCTGCTGATATGACTAATTTAGACCCGTCTGAGACTGACGACCGAGGTCGAGCAGAATATGACGACCAAGGCCGCATAATCTACCCGTTTTCTTTTAATGAGGGTTTCCAGCGTCATAGAAAATATAACTGGGATATTGAGTTGTTATCGCCTGATTGGGGTCAAATTGATTCAGCAATCCGCGCACCGGCTGAGCAATGTTTTTTCCATAAAGGCCGTGACCAATTCTTTTGGGCAAAGCGCAAGCCTTACATCTATAAGCACGCTAAAAACACATCAACGCCAGTGATACCAAAGGGCAAAGACCCTAATCTTACCAAGAAAAAAATACCGCTTGATGCGTTCTTGCTCTACAAGTCAACAGCGACGGGTATTGCTCGTGCTTCTGGCGCTCTCAATGTGTTAGCGAAAAATCCGGCACTCATTGCGGTTTTTCTAATTATCATTTTAGGCATAGGATACTTAACGTATGGTTTATCCCGTCTGGTTTTTGGTTCTTCTTCGGAGATTCAGGACGCGCAATCGAACTCGACTCAATCTAGCGTTCCTCAATCGTCCAGTGTCAGCAATAAAGCGGATTCTTCGTCTAATTCTTCTGTATCTGATGGTAGGAATAGCAATACGGCTGCTGGTCGTACCGATAGTCCATCTGGTTCTGGGCGTTTAGATGGTCTTCGCTCGATGCTCGGCCTATATGATATTCAAAACTTGTACTACACGGGCCATACCACAAAAAAAGGGCCAAATGGTTTCAAGTTCTTTATTACGCTCGAGGCCAAAACACCCGAGGGAACGTATTATTTTGATGATACGTTTCTCGCGGCCAACGATATCAAATATGCTCACTATGATGATTGCTTGCTCAAGCTGACAAAAGACAACATGAATCTAAACGTATTTTGCAAACCGCGCGCACTGGATACGCCAGTTCCTGAACGCGCCGAAGTCAAACTCAACTCTATTTTTTAAGAGGCCGCTTAGCGGCCTTTTTACTGCCAAGCGATAAATGACATACCGATTTGCGCGAGTATGTCAAAAAATGACATACCAACCCCGTAGGGATAAGAGAGCGCGTGCGCGAACGATGCACCAAGCCGCCCGACTAGGGTTAGTGGTTCTCTAGATTCAATCGGCGCGGTTTCTAACTGCCTATGCTTATCGACATGCTGCCACCCTTCATCCTGCTAGAACATCCCCTCGCAGAGCCTCACCGCATCAGTGGGGCTTTATGCCACTGCAACCCTATGGACGTTCAGCGTTTGGGCTTTGCGAGTGTCGAGCAATGCCCTTGCCTCTTTCATACAGGATCATTTATTGAGAATTAGGATCTTTGCTCGTGAGAGAGCGCGGACGACGACGAGGACTGAGGAGGAGGAGCGAGAGCGAACGAGAACCCCCGTCTTGTACTACGGGGGTACTTTCCACCTAACTATCAGGCTTAGCGGTGTTTTTTCATTATTCTTTTGTAGTAATATGCAACAAAACAAGTAAAGGTGATTTTATGAAAGGTACTGCTTTAGGGCTTGTGGCTGTAATACTGGCGGTCTTAGGTTTAATGACGCCGTTTGCGGGAATTTTTATCTCAGGACTGTCTGGTATTTTTGCTGTTTCCGTATACAAAAATCGTGATTCTTATGCACTTGCTGCACTCGTTTTAAATCTACTTAATTTGACTCTTTTTTCACCACAGACCTTGCTCATGATCATTGGCCCAAGAGATTCAACATTACTAAACAATCTGCTTTTTTCAGATACCGACAATGAAATGATATATATATATTCTTCGATATTTTTTCTGCAAGTTATTGGGTTAGTACTTTACGTACAAAGCTATCGCGTAACTAATAAAGTGGGTAGGCGCACAAGAATCGAGCCCAAGTGATATTTAACTCCCAACACTCATTAATAATATAAATATCAATATTAAGTTAAGATCATATTTTCGATGAAAATCAAAGAAACATAACTCCTCATAACTGATACTACTAACTTATGTATTGCTTAGGAGGAATCTATGGACAATAAAAAACACAGAATTCTATATGGCCACTATTCTAAAGAATGGTGTTATGGGATTAATACAAAAGAAGAACTTAAGGCAATGTCCGAAGAGGTAATACCTGAATCTTTTACGTTAGACATGAAAGGCAAGGTTTTCTGTCCAATTTGTGCCACACCTATCTCTAGAACTCCATCAGATAAGAGTTTTTCTACAAATAGTATAACAGCCCACTTTAAGCATCGAAGTTCAAAAAAATATCCCGAGAGCAAAGATTGTCCTTGGAGAGTCAATCAGCCTCAAGGGTTAAAGTACGTTAATGAGGAAGATGTACAAAAAGCGATAGAGTCGAAAAGCCTTGTTGTAGTTAGTGGGTGGAAAAAAGAACCACCTTCTAACGAAGTTGATGATATAGATGTGAATGGTGAATATACAAAAACAGCTATTGAAGATGAAAATGGTTCGGAAACACTAGTTCCAATTGGGCGGCATACTGGTAAGGAGTATAGTGCTCCTTCGAATATTTCAACAGTTATGTCTTTATGTAAAGATTTTCCAGAAAATCTTAGAAAAGGGTTCTATTTCCCCAATTCTCAATATCCAATGCTCCTATCTGATCAACTCTATCCCACCATCAAAATTAGTGAGGATTTACCAAAGAAAGAAACCCTATTTTTTGGTAAAATACTAGAGTATCGAACACTGAGTTTTAGACATGTTATCGAAATTAGCGCTGGTAAGTATAACTTTAAGATTTATACAAAGCCTGAACATGATGAAAGGAAACATTTAGATGCTACATCTGTAGGTCGATATTTGATATTTTCAACATCACTTTATTGGGAATCAAAAAATAGTACTGTTGCTTGCAAAATTGATGATTGGGGAGCTTATAGTGTTTTACCGAGAAAATACAATCCTTATATTCAGCAACTAGAGAAATAACACTTTTAGTTAAAGCCCCTTTCGGGGCTTTAACTAATCTTTAATTCTACTAATCGCCCTTGCGAACTTGAGCAGTTTAGATAGTGTTTTCACATCGTTGACAGCCTCAATTTCTAACAATGCTATACCTGCTAAAATTTCTTGGGGTGTCACAAGCTGCCCTGTCGGCAATTCCATTCTGTTATAGTGCATTTTGAATTGCTCCCAGGTTGTGCATGAACTGAGTTCGCGTCCTTTCGCCATCCTCATTAGTCGCTTACACTCCCTTGGTATCTCTTTTCCTTTATCCCACCCCTTGACCACGGTCACACTTTTAAAACAAAGTTTTGCGGTCTCTTCTTCACTTAATTTGCACTCAAATTCACGAAAAACAAAGTTTTTGGTCATTTCGTGATACTTCATGGTGATATCTCTCAGAAACGAGAGATATTATAATTAATGCGTATGCAACTGTATTAACCATAACCGCAAATAATGCGCACTTTAGTATTATTAAATTGAAGTAGAAGCAAAAATGCCAAGCGTTGAGAATCCCTCTTAAATTGCTTGTTATGTTACTTGAACCCAAATGGATAACGCTACTTACCTGCCAAGTCATGCGTTACTATTATGGGAACAATTATATCTACTATTTCTTCCATTTGTTCGTCTGAAAATGGAGGTCCATTACGTAGGACCTTATCAATCTGAACCAAGTAATCGGATGAAAACTCAGTATCATCCGTTTCATCTTGCCCATATATGTCTTCAATTAGTCCATCTAATTCAGCTTCGATAAAGTCTTTAAGTGAAGAAACATTATTACGTCCTAAACAAGATTTAATTTCATTCCTAATTCTTACTTCTTCTTGATTTGTCAATTCAAACTCCTAGTTGACTTGGTAACATAACGCCCGGCTAAGGGGTTGACAACGCACCGCCGAACTCAAAAAACACACCGTAAACACTGAACTTTAATTTTGTACTAAAGCCGCCACGCGTTGGCTGATCCGCACCACCAGTTTTGGACACCTAATTAAATGCGCATCTGTAAAAAGTGTCGCACTTCAAACTTGATACTAAGAAAGGCCTCTTCATCCTTGCTGGCTTTTTAGTTGAGTCATTAAGCTCAGCAAGCATCTCTGAACTCATAGAATTAATTAGCTCGGATTGAAATTCTAGTTCATCTAACTGAATCGTTATGACGTTCTCGCACACTTCATCAATTAGAACAGCTCGGATAGGACAAGCTTTAGTCAGTTCAACAAACCTATTATCAAAAGAAGCAAAAAACGGGATACAGAAATCTCCTTCATAACTCTTTGATGCCATAGTCTCTTGATATCGAAGCGCAAAAATGTCCCACGACATACCCCTCAATTTTCCCTTGGTTTTCTTACCAATTTGGCTCACAGGGTCGAAAAATCGCAAACTCTTCCCATATTTCATCAACTTCCAAGCATAGTACAATTCCGTTTTTGGGAACTTCTCTAAGCCCAATATACAAAACTCTATCAATTCACCTAGATTAGATTCAATGCTGGCAGTTTTATTCTGCTTGAGGAGCACTGCCTTCAATAAAACAACATAAAGCAACATTCTCCGTTGCTGAAAGCCTTTAATTTCTGGGCTAGAGTGAAAGGCATAAAGAGTATCAATAGTCCTCTGTCCAGCCTGCGCTCTAGTCTCATTAAAAATTGGATTCTTTATACAAAACGACTCTTTTTCATAAACCAAATTATCAAAGCGTTTCAATGCCCTAATTGTATTAAATGGTCTGTGATTTTCAGGCTTCATGGAGTCATAATAATTTTCTATTATGAAAAATGAGTAGTCGAAGTTAAAGCCACTATCAGCGCCTTCCTTGATGAGTCGAACCAACTTTTAAAAGTCCTGCTCTGATTTATCAAGATCTTTACCATCCTCCCATATACGAAAACGTTCAGCTGCGTTTGAATCTAAACTAAGAGAGTAATCAATGGGTAATTTAATCTGCCCTTCATTCCACGTTCTGTCATACAACTCATCAGAAAAAATAGTAATCCGGAGCCATAAAAGTACTTTTTAAGTGTCGGACACTCATCTTCTATAGATTTTAGAGACATATTAGCAAAATCACCTTCAAGGTGATTTGTTGAATATATTAGTTTAAAACCATGAAATGTATCTCTATTAGGCTCGATTAAATCTGAAAAACTTAGCTCAGTATCGTGATGCACTACTAAGTTAAAAGCTAGTTGTAATCGGTCAAATCGCTCTTTTCTTGTTTCCACTTAACACTCCATTTTTGAATGTATTGCTAACGCCCAATTAAGTAGCCCAAAACGCAACGACCAACTTTCCGCACAACGCCGTAAACACTAAACTCAACGCAAAACGAAAATGCCACGCGTTGAGGGTTTGCTTGAATTGTTTGTTATATTCGTAGCCTATTGATTAAAAAGCTGTTCTACCATTTTCATTGGTAAGAACATACGAATACGCCCATTATGTTCACACAATACTTCAAAACCAAACTTCGTATAGAACGCTTGAGCGGAATCTGTCAGACAGTCCACAACAATTGCGTATACCCTCATGTGGTGATTCACTTCCCACAAGTACTTCAGTGCGCGAATTAGACTAATTTTTCCGAGCCCAGAGCCATGATACTCTTTGTGCACAGCTAATTGAGCCAAAAGAAAAACAGGGATTGGATACCTAGGAAGTTTCTTTGCTAGTTGTACTGGCAATGTTTCTCGACTGATTGAACTCGGTGCAACATTATAAAATGCACAAATAGCGAATTTTTGATTTAACAGTGGTTGAGCACTAGGTAAAACCATTGTTCGGCTAATACCTGCTTGCATGTGCTTTGCAGCTTGAGTTTTGATAAATGTGTTTAGCTCTTGCTCTCCACAGTCAAATGAATCGCGGTCATGCTTTGACTTACTAAGTTCTACAAACTCTTTACCCCAACTCACTTGATACCACTCTTATCTGTAAATTTAACCGCTTCAAGCAAAGCTTGATTCGGTGCTTTTACTTTATTACATGCAGCCATAAATTCGTCAAAAACACTGTCTTTAACCATAATACTTTCATGCTCCTCAATAACATGAGTCGCATCTTCGTCCATAAGTCTCACTACATATTCAGTGAGACTTTTTAAACCAAGTAAAGCCGATGCTTTTTCGGCTTTTGCCTTGATCTCTTCATCAAGGCGGATA
>Ga0075011_10000096_pt1 | contig 43860 bp, 50 predicted proteins | sample TARM_MetaG_T_14_FD_72354 | JGI IMG/M metagenome (GOLD analysis project Ga0075011, IMG submission 72354) | Freshwater microbial communities from Pennsylvania, USA, analyzing microbe dynamics in response to fracking - TARM_MetaG_T_14 | ecosystem: Environmental > Aquatic > Freshwater > River...
GGGTATATATTTATATATACTCTGTTCCTAAAAATATTTTTATTTTTTCTTAACTTAATGACATTGGCTCCCCGCCTGCTTTTTAAATTTCTATTTTTCTATAATTTCTTGAATTGCATCTAGGTCGATAATTTCTATTTTTTTACCATTTTTTAAAATTATATTTTCTTCTTCTAAGTCATTTAATATTCTTCTTAACTGTCTTTCAGATAAACCTACTAGTTTTGCCATTTCATATAATTTGATAGAGGTATTTTTATTTTTGTAAATGAAGTTAAGAACTATTTCTTTACTGTTTAAAAGTTGCTTGAGGGAATATTTTTCAGAAGTTCTATATAGTTTGTTTGCAAGAGTTTTTGATATTAATTTATATAAACTATCTATATTTTTTGCTGTTGCAAAATCTATTTCTAGAAAAGTACTTTTTTCGTTAGTTTGAATATTATAATAAATGTCATTTTTTAATATAAATTCAACATCTCCAAAAATATCAAAGGGTTTTATAAATTCTAAAACCATTTCTTTTCCATCGCTAGATAAGAGTGTTATCTTAACAGTCCCCTCTACGAAAAAATAGAGCTTGTTATTATTAGTTTTTGACATAACAACATAGTTATCTTTTTCATAAGTTTTTATTTCAAATTTGTTATAATCTTGTACTTTAATATATTCTTCTAACTTATACTGTGAAATATATTTTTCTATTTTATTCATATTTAAAAGCTCCTATTTGATATATGGTATTTATGTACATTATAAACCAAAATTTTCTATTTGTCTTTAAAATTCCAAAATAAATACTTCTATAAAATCCACTTTAATGGTATAATTTATAAGGAAGAATGTTTTATGAAATTATTAAATATCGAGGGAGGGTATTTATGAATCAATATGATGTTGTAATTATAGGTGCTGGACCAGCAGGATTAACATCTGCTATTTACATAGCTAGAGCAAATATGAAGGTTTTAGTAATAGAGAAAAAAGATGTAGGGAGTTTGATAAAGGCACATAAAGTTGATAATTATCCAGGTTTTCCAGAGGGAATTAGTGGTATAGATTTATACGGAAAAATGAAAGAACAGGCAAAAAGATTTTCTGTAGAATTTGTAGAAGACACTTTTTTTGAATTAAATATAGAAGAAGATGTAAAAGAAGTTAAGTGTGTAAATAATATATACAAGTCTAAAGTTGTTATTTTAGCTGGAGGTTGGCCTAAAAATAACAGTAAAAAATTGCCAGGAGAAAAAGAATATATTGGAAAAGGTGTTTCTTATTGTGCAACTTGTGATGGTTTTTTTACTAAAAATAGAGTTGTTAGTATATTTGGAGAAGGGAATGAAGTTGCAGAAGAGGCTCTTTATTTAACAAAATATGCCAAAGAAGTAAAAGTTTATACTAATGAAAGCGAACTTAATTGTGACAAAGATTTAAAAGAAGCCTTAGAGAGCAAAGAAAATTATAGTTTGGTATGTAATGCAAAACTTTTAGAAATAAAAGGGAGTGATTATGTAGAAAAAATTGTTTTTGAAAAAAATTCCGAAACAGAAGAGGTAGAAGTAGATTATGTATTTTTATATTTAGGGACAAAATCTAATGAAGAAATATATATGAGTTTTGCAAAATTAGATGAAGAAGGCTATATTATAACTGATGAAGAAATGAGATGTGAGGTAGAAGGAATATATGCTGCAGGAGATATAAGAGCTAAAAAAATTAGACAAGTTACTACAGCAACTTCAGATGGAACAATAGCAGGGATGGAAGCTATAAAATATCTTTCTAAAAAAAATAAGTCGAAATAATAATCTTGAATTTTTTTTTATAATTTGATATAATAAAGGGCTTTATAGACTCTTGTTTTATAGATTTTGAAAAGTATAAAATACAAATTAAGTTTTAATTTGAAAACTAAAAAAAACTGTTAAGAAATTTTACTTGACAAAATATAGAGTCCTTAGTATAATTACTAAGGTATTTTTGAAGAAGGTGATAAATTGAAAATTGATGTTAATGAGTTGAAAAGTAAGAACCAAAATCATTTCACAATGTCAAAAGTTATAGAAGAATTGGAAGATGTAGATTTCAAATTACTGGAAAGCGTAAAGCTTGATTTTAGTATTGATTTTCTAGCTGATGAGGTTCATCTAAAAGGAACTTTTAAAACAAAGGTAGAAGTTAATTGTGTAAGATGTTTAAATCCTTATGAATTATCCTTGGAAGGGGAAATAGAAGGGTATTATTTAGACAAAAAAGCTTTTGCTAAATATGCTAATGAACAAGAAGATGAAGTTGAATCAGATAAAATAGCATATGAAGCTATTATTGATGATGAAATTGATTTGGGGCAACTTGTAAGAGAACACCTTATTTTAGAAATAAATCCATATGGTTTATGCAGTGAAGAATGTATTGGTTTGGAAGAGTTAGAAAAATATTCAGATGATGGCGTAGATCCAAGATGGATAGAATTGTTAGAAATGTCTAAAAAGATAAATTAAATAAGATAGTATATAGGAGGTAAGATAGAAATGGCAGTACCTAAGAAAAAGACGTCAAAAGCTAAAAAAAATATGAGAAGATCTCACCATGCATTAAAAGGATTACATTTAGATAAATGTGATAATTGTGGAGAAGCAAAACAACCTCATAGAATATGTCTAGCTTGTGGAACATTTAAAGGAAGACAAGTTTTAGAAAGTACTAACTAATAATTTTCTGAAAAGCAAGGTAACTTGCTTTTTTTTGTAGGAGGGAATAAGATGAAAATCGCCTTAGATGCAATGGGAGGAGATTTTGCACCTCTAGAAACAGTAAAGGGAGCTGTAGAGGCAATAGAACAAATTCCAAATTTAGAAGTAGTTTTAGTAGGACATAAAGACAAAATAGAAGCAGAATTAAAAAAATATAAATATAATTCAAAAAAAATAGAAATAATTCATACAGAAGAAATGATTCTTATGAAAGAAGAATTACCACCAGCAACAATAGTTCGTAAGAAAAAAAATGCTTCAATGAATATAGCTCTTAATTTGGTTAAAGATGGATATTGTCAAGGCTCTGTCTCTGCAGGAAATACAGGAGCATTGCTTAGTGCAAGTCAAATTATTCTAAAGAGAATAAAAGGTGTTTTAAGACCAGCTATAACTACAGTTTTTCCTAGTAAGAGCGGAAACATGGTTATGTTAGATGTTGGTGCCAATGCTGATTGTAAAGCAGAATATCTTAATCAATTTGCTATAATGGGAAGTGAGTTTAGTAGGTTAATTTTGGATATTAAAAATCCAAGAGTTGGACTTATGAATATAGGAGAAGAACCAGGAAAAGGAAATGAATTGGTTAAAGAAACATATGATTTAATGAGGGAAAATAAAGATATTAACTTTGTTGGAAATGTTGAAACTAGAGATATGTTTGAAAATGTAGATGTTATGGTAGCAGATGGTTTTACAGGAAATATAGTCTTAAAAACATCTGAAGGTGTAGCAAAATTTATGGTAGATATACTAAAAGAAGGTATTAAGGCAAAATTAATTAGAAAAATAGCTGCTTTAATTTTAAAGCCAGTTTTTAATATATTAAAAAATAAATTAGATTCATCAGCTTATGGAGGTGCTATTTTTTTAGGATTAAATGGCATATCAATAAAAGCACATGGAAATTCCAATGCAAGAGCTATAAAAAATGCTTTAAAGGTAGCTAATAAATTTGCTGAAAGAAACTTTGTTGAAGAGTTGAAGAGAGTAATACAAAGGGAGGCTTAAATGAATTCGCTAAAAAAAGTCGGTGTTCTAGGGATAGGTTCTTATGTACCTGAATCAATATTAAATAATCATGATTTAGAAAAAATGGTAGATACCAGTGATGAATGGATTAAATCTAGAACAGGAATAGAAGAAAGAAGAATAGCAGGGACAAATGAATCTACTTCAGATTTGGCGTATATAGCAGCAAAAAATGCTTTGGAAGATGCTAAGGTAGACGCTAGTGAGCTAGACCTCATAATAGTAGCTACAATGACTCCAGATTATTTTACACCAGCAACAGCAGCTATAATACAACACAGATTAGGTGCTAAAAATTGTGCAGCTTTTGATTTGAGTTCTGCATGTAGTGGGCAAGTTTATTCAATGGTTGTAGCTTCTAACTTTGTAGCAACAGGAGCCTATAAAAAAGTTTTGGTAATTGGTGCAGAAACCTTATCTAAAGTTATAGATTGGACAGATAGAAATACATGTATACTATTTGGAGATGGAGCCTCTGCTTTTGTACTTGGAGAGGTAGAAGAGGGATATGGAATAAAATCTTTTGACCTTGGAGCAGATGGTGGAGGAGAATATGCTCTTTTAGTTCCTGGTGGTGGAAGTAGAAAACCTGCAAGTGAAGAAACTTTGGTTGATAAAGAGCATTTTTTGAAAATGAATGGAAAAGAAGTATTCAAATTCGCAGTAACTGTACTACCAGAAACAATGACCAGAAGCCTTGAACTTGCTAGTTTAACGACAAAAGATATAGCTATGGTAGTACCTCATCAAGCTAATTATAGAATAGTTAGTGCTGCAGCTAAAAAATTAGAATTACCTGAAGATAAATTTTATATGAACTTAAATAAATATGGAAATACTAGTGGTGCTTCTATAGGACTAGCTTTGACAGAAGCTTATGAAAAAGGACTTGTAAAAAAAGGTGATAATTTAGTACTAGTAGGCTTTGGAGCAGGTTTATCATATGCTTCATTAGTTCTAACTTGGTCGAAATAGATAAGAAATATAGTTAGGTGTTTTTATTTGACAGCTAACTATTATTGTGATAAAATACATTACACCTGTTATGTATGGAGGAGGAAATATGTCGAAAATAGCATTTTTATATCCTGGTCAAGGAAGTCAATATGTAGGAATGGCCAAGGATTTGTATGAAAATAATGAGGAAGCTAAAAAATATTTTGAAAATATTTTTGAAAGTATAGATTTGGACTTAAAAGAAACTATGTTTAATGGTCCAGAAGAAAAATTAAAAGAAACAAAGTACACTCAGCCTGCAATAGTAGCTATGAGTTTAGTATTAACAAGATTGTTAGAAGAAAAAGGTGTGAAAGCAGACTATGTTGCAGGACATTCCTTAGGTGAATATTCAGCGATAGGTGCTACAAAAATGCTTTCTTTAGAAGAAACTGTAAAGTTAGCAGTTAAAAGAGGCGATATTATGAATAAAGTTGCTAGTGAAGTTAATGGAACTATGGCAGCTATAATTGGTCTTGATAGTGATAAAATCAATGAAGTTTTAAAAAGTATAGATGGAGTGGTAGAAGCTGTAAATTATAACGAACCTAAGCAAACTGTTATTGCTGGTGAAATAGAAAGTATAAATAAAGCTTGTGAAGCTTTAAAGAACGCTGGTGCTAAAAGAGCTTTGGTTTTACCAGTAAGCGGACCTTTTCATTCATCTTTAATGAAACCTGCTGGAGAAGAGTTGAAAAAATACTTGGATACATTAAATTTTCACAAAGGTGAAATAAAATTACTTGCAAATACTAGTTTAGATTTTATAGATGAAAGCGAAAGTTTAAAAGAAGAACTATATAAACAAACTTTTGGACCGGTTAGATGGGTAGAAACAATAGAAAAACTAAAAGCAGAAGGTGTTACAGAATTTTATGAAATAGGTCCTGGAAAAGTATTGAAAGGTTTAGTAAAAAAAATAGATAAGGAATTAAATTTAATAAACATAGAAAAAATAGAAGATTTAAATCAAATATAATAGGAGGAAATTCAAATGATTACTATTGATTTAAAAGGAAAGGTAGCAGTAATTACAGGCTCAGCTAGGGGAATAGGTAAAGCCATTGCTGAAAAATTAGCTGAGGCAGGGGCTACTATTATTATTAGTGATATAATGGAAGAACTTGGAGTAGCTACAGCTAAAGAAATTTCTGAAAAATATAAAGTTGAAACTCTGTTTATTCCAGCTAATGTAACTTTATCAGAGGATAATCAAAATTTAGTAAATACAGCAGTTGAAAAATTTGGTTCAATAGATATTATGGTAAATAATGCAGGGATAACTAAAGATGGTCTTTTTGCAAGAATGAAGGAACAAGATTTTAATTTAGTTTTAGATATAAATTTAAAAGGTGCATATTTAGGTTCTCAAGCTGCTTACTTGAAAATGATGAAACAAAGGTCAGGAACAATTATTAATATGGCATCTGTAATTGGTCTAGTTGGAAACTTAGGACAAGCTAATTATGCAGCGTCAAAAGCAGGACTTATAGGAATGACAAAGTCCATAGCGGCAGAAGCTGCTAAAAGAGGAGTTAGGTGCAATGCTATTGCTCCAGGATATATAAAATCAGAAATGACAGATTTATTAAAAGAAGAAGTTCAAGAAGAAATATTAAAAAAAGTTCCTATGAATAAAATGGGAAGTGTAGAAGATGTTGCTAATGCAGTACTATTCTTGGCATCAGACCTTTCAACATACATAACAGGTAAAACAATTACTGTTGATGGTGGAATGGTAATGCTATAAGGATAATAAAAGTATCAGTTAATTTATAATATAAATATATATAACTTGAAAAATTAAAAAAAATCTGCTATTATCATAGGTAATAGCAAGTATTCTTAGGAGGTAAATTAATGTTAGAAAGAGTAAAAGAAGTAATAGTAGAGCAATTAGGTGTAGATGAAGATCAAGTAACTTTAGATGCATCATTCACAGATGATTTAGGAGCAGATTCTTTAGATACTGTAGAATTGATTATGGCTTTTGAAGAAGAATTTGACATAGAAATTCCTGATGAAGAAGCAGAAAAAATTAAAACAGTAAAAGATGTAGTAGACTATATACAAAACAATCAATAATCTGTTTGGATTTAGGGGTATGTAAATACCCCTTTATTTTGATTAAAAAATTATGAGTTGAGGTGAATTTACACTATGAGAAGAGTAGTTGTTACAGGAATAGGTGTTATTACAGCACTTGGGACTGGTATAGAAAAGACTTGGAATAATTTAATAGATGGAAAAACAGGAGTAGGAAATATAGAGTCATTTGACGCTAGTGAAATAAGTTCTCAAGTGGCAGCAGAGGTAAAAGACTTTGACCCTATTGACTTTGGAATAGAAAAAAAAGAAGTAAAAAAACTTGCTAGATATACACAATTTGCTATTGCAGCAAGCAAGATGGCACTGGAAGATGCAAATTTTATTATAAATGATGAAAATGCAGAAAAAATAGGGGTTTTAGTAAGTTCTGGTATAGGTGGGATGGATGTGTTAGAAGCACAGCATAAAATTTTATTAGAAAAAGGGCCGAAAAAAGTATCACCTTTTACTGTTCCTGCAATGATAGAAAATATGGCAAGTGGTAATATATCTATTTATTTCGGAGCTAAAGGTCCAAATAAAACAGTTGTAACTGCTTGTGCAGCGGGAACACATTCTATTGGGGATGCCTTTGAAATGATAAAATGGGGAAGAGTAGATGCTATGATAGCAGGTGGAACAGAAGCTTGTATAACAAATTTTACTATTTCGTCATTTGCTTCGATGAAAGCTTTATCAACTAGAAATGAAGAACCAGAAAAATCTAGTAGACCATTTACTAGTAATAGAGATGGATTTGTAATGGGAGAAGGAGCTGGAGTATTGATACTTGAAGAATACGAAAGTGCTAAAGCTAGAGGTGCCAAAATGTATGCAGAGATAATAGGATATGGAGAAACAGGAGATGCTTACCATATTACGTCACCAGCACCAGGAGGCGAAGGAGCTGTTAGAGCTATTAAAATGGCACTAGCAGAAGGAAATATTAAAATAGAAGATGTAGACTATATTAATGCTCATGGAACTTCTACCCCGACAAATGACAGACTTGAAACTGCTGCTATAAAAACTGTATTTGGAGAGCATGCATATAAACTAGCAGTTAGTTCAACAAAGGGAGCAACAGGACATGCCTTGGGTGGTGCTGGAGGTATAGAAGCAGTAATTTTAGCTAAAGCAATTAAAGAAGGAACAATACCGCCAACAATTAATCATGATGGAAATGAAGATCCAGAATGTGATTTATATTATGTACCTAATAAAGCAGAAAAAAGAGATATTAGAGTTGCCTTATCAAATTCTTTAGGTTTTGGTGGACATAACGCTGTAATAGCAATGAAAAAAATAGAAGATTAGAATAAAGAAGGTGTGATTGTGGATAGAAAACTTCAGGAACTTCAAAATAGGATAAATTACAAATTTTCTAATATTGAATTATTAAAAAAAGCTCTGATACATAGATCTTTTGGAAATGAAAATTTTGAATTTAAAAATATAAATAATGAAAAATTGGAATTGCTAGGAGATGCAGTATTAGATTTGATAGTAACTGAATATCTATATAATAATTTTGAAAATGCAAATGAGGGAGATTTAGCCAAATTAAAATCTATGATTGTTAGTGAACCAGTACTAGCAGATATTTCAAGTGAAATAGGTTTGGGGAACTATCTTATGCTTAGTAAAGGCGAAAAACTTACTGGTGGAAGAGAAAGAGATTCTATACTAGGAGATTCTTTTGAAGCTTTATTAGGTGCAGTTTATCTTGATTCTAATATTGATATAGTAAAGAAATTTGGACTTAATTATCTTGCTCATAGAATAAACAATATTAATGAAAATGAAGCCCTGATAGACTATAAAACTATATTACAAGAATATTCACAGAGAATATACAAAAAAATACCTGTTTATAAAGTAATTAAAGAAATTGGACCTGACCATAAAAAAAGTTTTGAAATGTCAGTAAGTATTGATGAAGATATTTTAGGTAGAGGCATAGGAAAAAATAAAAAAACAGCTGAACAATTGTGTGCAAAAGAAGCTTGTAAAAAGTTGGAGATAAAAACAAATGAAACATTATAATATTCCTATATTTATAACGCATTATGGATGCCCTAATATGTGTGTGTTTTGTAATCAAAATAAGATTACTGGAAGGGAAACAGACATAGACCCAAAAGATATACCTAATATAATAGATGAATATTTATTAACATTGCCATTAGAAGGTAAAAAAGAAGTTGCCTTTTTTGGAGGAACTTTTACAGCAATTTCTTTAGAGTTACAGGAAAAATTTTTGAAAGAAGTTAAAAATTATATTGATAAAGGTTTAGTAGATGGTATTAGACTGTCTACTAGACCAGACAATATAAACAGGGAAATTTTGGAACTATTAAAGTTTTATGGAGTTATAACAATAGAACTTGGAGTACAGTCTCTTGATAATAAAGTTTTGGAACTATCGGAAAGAGGATATAAAAAAGAAGAAGTTGAAAGAGCAAGTAGTTTAATTAAAGAGTATAAGATACAACTAGGAATACAGCTTATGCCTGGTCTTCCAGGTTCTTCTTTTGAAAGTGATCTTAATAGTGCAAATGCAATTGTGAAATTAAATCCTAATATGGTAAGGATTTATCCGACATTAGTAATATCTAACACTAAGTTGGAACTTATGTATAAAAGAGGTGAATTTAAACCTTTAAGTATTGAGGATGCGGTAAATCTTTGTGCTATATTGATAGCAAAATTTGAAATAAAAAAAATAGATATAATAAGGGTAGGTTTACAACCTTCAGATGAGATAAGAGAAGAAGGAGTAATTCTTGATGGTCCTTTTCATCCTGCCTTTAGAGAATTAGTAGAAAGTCATATGAATAAATTATTTTTTAATTATTTATTAAAACAAGAAAACGAATTACATGTTTTAACTAATAAATTTGATATTAGCAGAGTTACAGGAATTAAAAAATCAAATAAATTATATTTTAAAAATAAGCTTAAAATAGAGCTAAGTGAAGGGGTAGAACGTGGTAATATGTTAATTAATAATAAAAAATATAGTAGAGAAGATATTCTTAGGCATATACTAGGTGATATATAGATGAAAGAAATTATAATTGATGTAAATGATTTAGAAATAAAAGTAGCTTTTTTGGAAGATGGTAAATTAATAGAATTTTTTCTTCAAAAAGAAGATCAAAGTAGAATAAATGGAAATATATATAAAGGGCGTGTAGAAAATATTCTACCTGGAATGGAATCTGCATTTGTAAATATTGGTTTACAAAAGAATTCTTTTTTATATGTTAATGATCTTCGTGAATTTGAAGAAAAATTTTTAGATGGAATTAAAAATAGTGATAGACCTATTGAAGATATATTAAAGATAAAAGATGAAGTTGTTGTTCAAGTTCTAAAAGAACCTAGAGGAACAAAAGGTGCCAGAGTTACAACTCACTATACAATACCTGGGAAATATCTTGTTTTAATGCCTAATAATGATTACATTGGAGTTTCTAAAAAAATAAAAGATGAAGAAGAAAGAACAAGATTAGAAAATATACTAAAAGATATAAAACCAGCATCAATAGGCGTAGTGATAAGAACTGATGCACAAGGAAAAAATGAATTGCATTTTGAAAGAGAAATGGAATATTTAGTAAAAAAATGGCAAGAAATAGAAGCAAATATGTCTACAGCTAAAATTGGAGAAGTGCTTTATGAAGATAATAATTTAATCAAAAGAGTTGTAAGAGATATTTTTTCCAATGATGTAGACGTTCTTACAATTAATCATGAAAAAAGTTATTGGGAACTTATTGATTATGTATCTGCTTTTTCAGATAATTCTTTGAATACAAAAATAAAACTATATAATAAAGAACAGGATATGTTTGAATTTTATAAAATAAATAAAGAAATAGCAAAGGCATTAAATTCAACAGTCTATTTAGATTGTGGTGGAAGTGTTGTAATAGAAAAAACAGAAGCCCTAATTAGTATTGATGTTAATACTGGTAAAAATGTAGGTATACATAATTTAGAAGAAACTGTTTTAGAAACAAATCTAGAAGCTGCAAGGGAAATACCAAGACAGTTAAGGTTGAGAAATTTAAGTGGAATTATTATTATAGATTTTATTGATATGAGAGTAGAAGAAGATAAAACAAAAGTTTTGGAAGAATTAGAAAAAAACTTAGCTAAAGATAGAATTAAAAATAATATAGTACATTTTACAGATTTAGGCTTAGTAGAAATGACTAGAAAAAGAGTTGGGAAACCTTTATCAAACTATTTTTTGATTCCTTGTAGTGAGTGTCAAGGAACAGGCTATGTAAAAGGAGATAGTACAATAATATCTGAAATTTTTGAAGAAGTTAGAAAAGCTACTTTAGAAAAAGATATAAATATTATAAATTTAAAACTTAATTCTGATAGATATAACTATATTATGGAAACTTATGTAGAGTTTTTAAGGGCATATACTGATAAAAAAGGTAAAAAAATAAAAATATTTAAAGAAGACACTAGAAAAATTAGAGATTATGAGTTAATATTAGAAATATAGGAGTTTTTTATGGAAAAGATAGCAGTGTATGCAGGAAGTTTTGACCCCATAACAAAAGGTCATTTAGATATAATTAAGCGTTCAATAAATTTGTTTGATAAAGTAATAGTAGGGGTGCTTAATAATAGTAATAAAAAATATTTGTTCAATTTAGAGGAAAGAAAGGATTTAATTAGAAAATCTTTATTAGATACAAATATTTTAAATAAAATAGAAATAGATAGTTTTGAAGGTTTGTTAGTAGATTATATGGAAAAGAAACAAGCTACAATAGTAATTAGGGGATTAAGAGCAGTTTCTGATTATGAATATGAGCTACAGTTAGCATTAACAAACAATGTTATAACAAAAACTAAAATAGAGACTATATTTTTAACAGCATCAAGAGAACATTTATATTTAAGTTCTAGTTTAGTTAAAGAAATAGCTATGAATAATGGTGATATTAGTGAATTTGTAAGTAATAATATAATTGAAGACATAAAAAGTAAAACAAATAAAAAATAAATGAAATAAAATAAAATTAGGGGGAAAATAGTATGAGAAAAATCTTGATTGCAGATGATTCTTTATTTATGAGACAAATGTTGAAAGAAATTTTACCAAAAGATTTATTTGAAATTGTGGGAGAAGCCAGTACAGGGAAAGAGGCTGTTGAACAATATAAAGCATTAAAACCAGACTTAGTAACTATGGACATAACCATGCCTGATATGGATGGTATTACAGCAGTAGCTAAAATAAAAGAATTAGATTCTAAGGCAAAAATCGTAATGGTAAGTGCAATGGGTCAAAAACCTATGGTAAAAGGAGCACTTGAAGCTGGAGCAAGTGATTTTATTGTGAAACCCTTTGATAAGGATAGAATAATTAATACACTAAGTAATTTATAGGATATGGTTTTGGCTATATCCTTTTTTTAAAAGAGAGGTTATTTTGGCTAAAGAAAAAGTTAAATATGTATGTAATGAGTGTGGACAAAGTAGTTTGAAATGGATGGGGCGTTGCACTTCTTGTGGTGCCTGGAACAGTTTAGAAGAAGAAATAGAAATTAAAGTTAAGGGTTCTAAAAAAGAAATTAAGGATATAAAAGCTTATACTTGTGATGGAGATAAGGTGGAAGATGATTTTAGATATGCAACTAAATTACTTGAATTTGATAGAGTCTTAGGTGGTGGTCTTGTAAAAGGAGAAGTTGTATTAATTACAGGTAATCCAGGAATAGGAAAATCAACGCTTCTTTTACAAGCATCAAATGAGTACACAAAATATGGCAAGGTAATTTATGTCAGCGGGGAAGAAAGTGTAAGTCAAATTAAATTTAGAGCGAACAGGCTTAATATTGAAAGTAGTAATTTATTTATAATAAATGAAACAGAGGTAAGTTCTTTATGTGCTTATATACAAAAAGCAAAAGCAAAAGTCGTAGTTATAGATTCGATACAAACTTTATATAATGGTAATTATGATGCTATTCCAGGAACTCCTACCCAAATAAGAGAATCAACCTTGGAAATATTAAATTTGGCCAAGGGGAATGATATATCTATCTTTATTGTAGGGCATATTACAAAAGATGGGAAGGTAGCAGGACCTAAATTATTAGAGCATATGGTAGATGCAGTATTGAATTTTGATGGAGAAGAAGGTAATTTTTATAGAATTTTGAGAAGTCAAAAGAATAGATTTGGTTCAACTAATGAAATTGGTATTTTTAGTATGGAAAATGATGGAATGAAGGAAATTAAAAATCCATCTGAATTCTTTTTGAGTGAAAGAGAAGAAAAAAATATAGGAAGTTTGATTGTAACAAGTTTAGAAGGTTCAAAAGTATTTCTTTTGGAAGTTCAAACACTTTTGGTAGCAAGTAATTTTGGTTTGCCAAGAAGGTTAGTTCAAGGCTTCGATAAAAATCGTTTAGAGATGCTTTGTGCAATAATAGAGAAAAAAATGGGATTTAGTTTTGCACAATTAGATATATTTTTGAATATTCCAGGTGGAATAAACATTAAGGATACTAGTGCAGATTTGGCAATAGTAATGGCAATATTTTCAGCAATAAAAGAGGTAGAAGTAAGTCAAAAAATTGCAGCAATTGGAGAGTTAGGACTTAGGGGTGAAATAAGAAAAGTCTCTTTTATTCAAAAAAGGTTAAGAGAACTTGAAAAATTAGGGTTCAAAGGTGCATATGTTCCTTATGCAAATAAAGAAGAGATAGAAAAAGAAAAGTATAGTTTAAAGATTATATATTTAAAAAACCTTTTGGAATTAATGGAGAGGATGAAATAGAATGAATGAACGTAATAGAGAGTTAGAAGAAATCCTAGCTTATGTAGCCCCTGGAACAAAAATAAGAGTAGGAATTGATAATATATTAGATGCAAAAACAGGGGGTTTATTAGTTATAGGAGACGATGAAGATATTATGAAATTAGTTGATGGAGGTTTTTATATTAATTGCGAATATGATTCACAAAAGATATATGAACTATCTAAAATGGATGGAGCCATTATTTTAAATGACGATAGCAAAAATATATTGTATGCTAATGTTCAGCTTCAACCAGATTCTAAAATTTCAACTATTGAAAGCGGAACTAGGCATAGAACTGCAGAAAGAGTTGCAAAGCAAACAGGTAAACTTATAATAGCAATATCAGAAAGAAGAAACAGAATTACTTTATACAAAAATAACATTAGATATATTGTAAGGAATATTAGTGATATTATTTCTCAAGCAAATCAAGCAATAAAAACTTTAGAAAGATATAGAGAAGTTCTTGATAAGGCTCTTACAAATCTTACAATTATGGAATATGATGATTTAGTAACTTTATATGAGGTATCTGCAATATTGCAAAGATTTGAATTTATGTCGAGAATCGCCAGTGATTTAGAGATGTATATTATTGAGTTAGGCAGTGAAGGTAGGCTTATAAAAATGCAGTTAGAAGAAATTATGATGGATTTGCAAGGGGAAATATTGGATTTAGTAAATGACTATTATAATCGAGAAAAAGAAGCTTTAAGCCCTAATGCCGTTCTAAAGCAAATTTCAAAACTTAGTCAAGAAGAGTTGCTAGAATTAGAAAATTTAGCATTTGTATTGGGATATAAGAAAAGATATGCTACACTAGATACTAAGATAGTTCCTAAAGGTTATAGAATTTTAGGAAAAATAGTAAGACTAACAAATAAAGATGTAAAAATTATTGTAGAAAGTTTTGATGGGTTAACAGCTATACTAGAAGCTAGTGAAGATGAACTAGCAGAAGTAGATAATATTAGCAGATTTAAGGCTAGAACAATAAAGAATGGAATAAGAAGGCTTAGATTTACTGCGCAGTTAGAGAAAAGTTAGGAGTTGTTTATGGAAAAGAAAGATTTGGATTTAAAAAAATTGATAAATTTCATAAGAAAATTAGGTGGTTTCGGTTTGCTTATATTAGTTGCTTTTTATTTTTCAACAGGAATATATACTGTTGGACCAGATGAAACGGCATTAGTAACAGTTTTTGGTAAGTATCAAAAAGAAGTAGGGTCAGGGATGAGTTGGAATTTTCCAAGACCAATAGGAAGAGTATATAAGGTTAAGTCTACTAATGTATACAGAGAAGAATTAGGTTTTAGAACTGTAAAGCAAAATCAATATCAAAATGTTCCTAACGAATCTTTGATGTTAACAAAAGATGAAAATATAGTTGAAATAGATTTGATTATGCAATATAGGATTATTAATATTAAAAAGTTTTTATTTAATATAAAAAATCCGGTTCAAATGATAAGAAGTGCTGGAGAAGCTAGTATAAGAGGTGTTATAGGAAATGCAGAGTTAACAGATATACTTACAACTGGAAAAGGTCAAATTCAAGAAGAAACAAAAATAATGATTCAAGAATTATTAGATAGATATGAAAGTGGTCTAATGGTAGTTAATGTACAACTTCAAGATGTTCAACCACCGCAACAGGTAAGATCAGCCTTTAGAGATGTTGCTAGTGCTAGAGAAGATAGAATTAGATATATTAATGAAGCTAACGGATACAGTAACGATATTATACCCAAAGCAAGAGGAGAAGCACAAAAGATAATCAATGAAGCACTTGCTTTTAAAGAAGAAAGAATTAATATTGCTCATGGAGACACTAGTAGATTTTTAAATCTTTATGAAGGATATAAAATGGGAGAAGAAGCTAATAAAACTAGATTATATCTAGAAACTTTAGAAAAAACTTTGCCAAATATAGAAAAAATAATTATAGATAGTGATGTTGAAAGTAATTTAATCAACATACTTGGCAAAGGAGGTTTATAATTTATGAAAACAAAAATTTTTAGTTTTATTTCTATATTTGTTTTAATTGGTATTTTCAATGGGATGTATCAAGTTAGCGAAATAGAATATGCAATTTTGCTTAGATTTGGTAAGCCAGTAGGAGATTCAGTTAGAAGTGCAGGATTAAAATTTAAAACACCTTTTATAGATGATGTTATAAAATTTGATAAACGTATTTTAGAATTTGATAGCGAACCTAAAGAATTGATAACAAAGGACAAAAAAACAATAATAGTTGATAACTATTCAAAATGGAGAATATCAGATCCTTTATTATACTTACAAAGTGTTAGAACCGAAGGGGAAGCACAAAAAAGATTAGATGATATTGTTTATTCTGAATTAAGACAGGTATTGGGACAGCATGATTTAATAGAAATAATAGCTTATAAAAGAGAAGAAATTATGGAATTAACTAATAATAACAGTCGTGAAAAATTACAAGAATTTGGGATTGAATTAGTAGACGTGAGAATAAAAAGGGTAGAATTACCTAAGGAAAATGAAGCTAATATATATAGAAGAATGGAAACACAAAGGCAAGAAGAAGCAAAAAGATATAGAGCAGAGGGTCAAGAAGAGGCTTTAGAAATAGTATCTAAAGCTGATAAAGAAAAATCAATACTTTTATCTCAAGCTTATAGAGAATCACAAGTTATAAAAGGAGAAGCAGAAAAAGAAGCAGCTAAAATATATGCAGAAGCATATAATAAAAATATTGATTTTTATAAGTTTATTAGAACTTTAGAGTCCTATGAAAAAATATTAGGTGAAAAAGGAAATGATAAATTGATAATTGGAACAGATTCAGAATTATGGCAATATATTAATAAAAAATAAGTATAAAGCTTGCAATTTGCAAGCTTTTTTGAATATTAAAGTAGATAAATTAATAGACATACAATGAATTTATGATATAATGTATATATTTAATTTTTGGGGGTTAAAATGTCAATAAATAAAGAGAAAATAAAATTTCATATAAAAGGTATTTTAGAGGCTTTAGGCGAAGACGTTAATAGAGAAGGACTTAAAGAAACTCCAACTAGGGTAGCTAATTATTATGAAGAAGTATTTGAGGGAATTAATTATTCAAATGATGAAATAGTAAAAATGTTTGATGTGACTTTTGAAGATGATTTAGAAGTAAGCAGGGATAATCATGATATAGTTATGATAAAAGATATTGAAGTTTTTAGTCATTGTGAGCATCATCTAGCACTTATGTATAACATGAAAGTAGCAGTGGCTTATATACCTAATGATAAGATAATAGGGCTTAGTAAAATAGTAAGAATATGTGATATGGTAGCTAAAAGACTACAATTACAAGAAAGAATTGCTAGTGATATAGTATATATTATGGAAAAAATAACAGGCAGTAAAGATATTGCTGTATTCATATCTGGCGACCACGCATGTATGACAACTAGAGGAATAAGAAATCCTAGTTCTAGAACAATAAGCACTACTTTTAGAGGAAGATTTTTAGAAGACATGATACTAAATCAAAGATTAATATCTATGTATGGAAACAATTAATAAATAACTCGACTTGTGCGTTTTTTTGAATATTTTTTTATAAAAACCGCAACTTATGCAGTTGCATCGCATAAGCGTGACGCTTAACCCATATAAATCAATAAAAAGAATATTTTATGTTTTATTCTACCGAATCAACGTAAGGTAGGTGAGGTGTGCCACAAAACACGGTTTTAAAAGCTTTTATTTAAAAACTCACAAGTACAGTAAATTAAAATAAATGAGGTTAAGATGGGAAATAGATATAGCATTATTAGAGATAAAAATCCAAGAGAAATAGTTTTGCTAAAGAGCTTTCCTTGTAAATATGGGAAATGCACTTTTTGTAATTATATAGAAGATAATTCACTAGATGAAGAAGAAATTAATAAAATAAACTTTATTGAATTAGAAAAAATTACAGGTGAACTAAAAATTTTAGAAGTAATAAATTCAGGAAGTGTTTTTGAAATCCCTAAAAAAACTTTAGAGAAAATAAGGGAAATATCTAAAGAAAAAAATATAAGAATTATTTATTTTGAAGCATATTGGTCTTATAAAAATAGACTAAAAGAAATTATAGAATTTTTTAAAGGATTTGAAATAAGATTTAAAGTCGGCATAGAAAGTTTTGACGAAAATTTTAGAAACAATATTTTAAATAAAGGTCTATATTATAGTTATATAGAAGAGATAAGTAATTATTTTTATTCAGTGTGCCTAATGGTTTGTATGGAAGGTCAAAGTAAAGAAATGATAGAAAAAGATATAGAACTAGCTTTAAGATATTTTAAAAGAGTTACTGTTAATGTATTTATAAATAATGGAACTAAAATAAAACAAAATAAAAAACTTCTAACTTGGTTCTTAGAAGAATATAAATATTTAGAAGAATTAGAAGATGTAGAACTCTTATATGACAATAAAGACTTTGGAGTATATGAACAATAAATTCTTAAAATTATATTATAAATTAAGGAGGAAAAATTATGTTGGTAGAAGCAGTTAAAGGTGTAAAAATAGGAAATAAATTTACAGTAGGTGAAAACAATAGATTTATGCTTATAGCAGGACCTTGTGCTATTGAAAGCGAAGAAATGAGTATAAGAGTTGCTAAAAAAATAAAAGAAATTTGTGATAGATTAGGAATAAATTATGTTTTTAAATCTTCTTTTGATAAGGCAAATAGAAGCTCAATATCATCTTTTAGAAGTGTAGGTATGGAAGAAGGTTTACGTATTCTACAAAAAGTAAAAGATGAGGTAGGAGTACCTGTTATTACAGATATTCATGAATCTTATCAAGCTGAGATAGTAGCTAAAGTTGTTGATATAATTCAAATACCAGCTTTTTTATGTAGACAGACAGATTTATTGGTTGCAGCAGGGAAAACAGGTTTACCAATAAATGTAAAAAAAGGTCAATTTTTAGCTCCTTGGGACATGAAAAATGTAGTAACAAAATTAAATGAAGTTGGCAATGAAAATATAATGCTTTGTGAAAGAGGAGTAACTTTTGGTTATAATAATTTTGTAGTAGATATGAGATCTTTTTTAGAAATGAGAAGATTTGGATACCCAGTGGTTTTTGATGCAACACATTCAGTTCAAATTCCAGGAGGTTTAGGTTGTTCAACAGGTGGGAATAGAGAGTATGTATTTCCGCTAATGAGGGCAGCACTTTCTGTAGGGGTAGACGCTATATTTGCAGAAGTTCATGAAGATCCTGATAATGCTCCTTGTGATGGTCCTAATATGCTTAGGTTAGAAGACTTAGAAGAAATTTTAAAAATAGCTATAACGATAGATGACCTTGTAAAAGGAAAATAATACTTGATTTTTTCATTAAAATACAGTACTATATTTTAAGTACTAAAGTACCAAAAAAACATTAACGAGATAAATATTCAAGTTAAAAATTTTATATAGATGGAGGGGCAATATGAATAAAGTTTTGTATACACCAGGGCCTACTAATGTACCAGAAGACATAAGAAAAGAATTATACAAGGATATGATACATCATAGAACTAAAAATTATGCAGATTTATTGAAGAGTCTAACAAAAAATTTAAGTAAGATTTTTAGAACGGAAGAAGAGGTTCTTACACTCACTAGTTCAGGAACAGGTGTAATGGAAGCTAGTATAGTAAATTTATTTTCAAAAGGTGAAAAAGTATTAGTTATTAACGCTGGTTATTTTGGCGAAAGATTTACAAAAATGGGAGAAGTTTATGGTTTAGAAGTTATTGAATTAAAATATCCTTGGGGAGAGACTTATAAGTTAGAAGATGTTGAAGAAGTAATTGATAAAAATAAAGATTTAAAAGGTATTTTTATTCAATATAGTGAGACTTCTACAGGTGTATTACATAATATAAAAAAATTAGGAGAGTTAACAAAGAATACAGATATTTTATTAACTGTTGATGTTATTAGCGGACTAGTAGTTAATGAATTTGAATTTGATAAATGGGGAATTGATTGTGCTATAGCAGGAAGCCAAAAGGGATTTTTGCTTCCCCCAGGATTAGCTTTCCTTGCACTATCAAATAAAGCAAAAAAAGCTATGGAAAAATCAAATTTACCTAAATTTTATTTTGATTTGAAAAAATATTATGCTAGTTTAGAAAAAGGTCAAAATCCATGGACACCAGCTATTGGCTTAGTTGTGGGAGCTGATTATTCGTGTAAGAAGATATTAGAACAAGGGCTTGAGAATATTCAAGCACATTCTTATAAATTAAGAAATATCCTAGAAGAAGAGTTGACAAAATTAGGTTTTGAGTTGTTTGTAATGGATCCAGATGCGAGAGGAAATACATTAGTCTCATTAGTTAATAAGGATATCGATACAGAAATGCTTAAAAAAACTTTAGATAATGAGTATGACTTTTCAATAGCAGGAGGTCAAGGAGCTTATATAGGTAAGATGCTAAGAATAGGGACTCTAGGAGAATTAACGGTAGAAGATATAAATAAACTCATAGAAGCCATAAAAAAAATTTTAAGATAAAACAGGGTGCATCTGCAACCTGTTTTTTTTCTTCATTCAACATACTGGTTTTCTTTATTTTATTTGATTTGTATGAAAAAAGATATTAAGTAGTGAAAAAACTAGTCGATAATAGTTGTAGATATATGGAGGTGAAATATGATGATGCCAAATAGTGTAAACTTGGCAACTTCTAATATATCTGAGAAAGAAACAAATAAGAAAACTACTGAGAGTACAAATTTAATTTCAGGAAAATCTTTTTCTTCATTTTTTGTTGGCAAAAATTTAAAAAGTCAATTGGGAAATGAAAAAAATCTTGAAGGAAAATTATCTAAAGTAGGGCATAAGTCAGAAAAGGACAGTAAAGATAAAACTCTGTCAGGTGTAGTTGTGCAAGGCAATATACCTAGTTTTGTTATGCCTGAAAAAAAAGATGAATCAGTAGGGAAAAGGGACTTTGGCAACAGAATAGAGAGTGGCAATGTAATGAGTCAATCTAATTCTTTAACTTCTGTAAAAAAGCTTGATAAAAATAAAGCTTTGACAGAGGGGATTTTATCATCTGAAAAATTAGAAGAAAGTGCTTTAATAAAAACAAACTCTAACATGAGTAATAAAGTTACAGGAGAAAGTAATGGAATTATAAATGTAAAACCTTCTAATTTGGATAAAGATATAAATGAACTTTATAAAGTTAAAGAAAAAGAAATGATAAATACAGGTCTAAAGTTTAAAGAACTTGCTAATAAATCTGAAATTGTTGTTGCTAAAGAAATAAGCCCTCAGAGTAAAGGAAGAATCTGTATTAAAAATGAACACGAATTTTTACCAAATAATATAGAAAAAAATACCTTTATCAATTCTAATGTTTTTGAATCAGATCTTAGAAGTGTCAATAATGAATTGAAACTTATTGGAACAAGTAGTTATGGATTGAAAAAATTTAACGAGTTAGAGAAAAAAGGTGGTGAAGAAAACAAAGAGTTAGTAACCAGTATTGGAGTAGGACACTTAAATAAAACAAATAATAATTTTGACAATTATCTATTGAAAACAAATGAAAATCATGTTTTAAAGAATGATTTTATGTCTATAGTAGAGCAAGTAGAAAATGGGATTAAAATGAATTTTAATAGCCAATTGAAAGAAATGAAAATTAAACTTCAGCCAGAAGAACTTGGGGAGATAGATATAAAATTAAAGATAGATAATAATATTATGAAGGCAGAATTTGTTGTTTCTAGTCAACAAGTGAAAGAAATACTAGAAAGTAAATTTGATATATTAAAAAATAATTTACTTGAAAAAGGTTTTAATCCGTCAGAGATAAATGTTTTTGTATCTACGGATAGTAGAAAAGATAAAAGCAACAATAGTAATAGTTTTGAATTTGAAAATTCAAGAAAAATAAAAAATGTAAGAAATTCTGTTAATAAATTAAATGGAATAGATAATTTAGATAAACAGAGTGTTAGAAGAAGAGCGTTAGAAAAAGACTCTTCACTTGATATTTTCGTTTAGGAGGATAATGAATTATGTATATAAATAATCTAGGTCTTAATATACCAAAGGAATTGCAAGAAAGCCGTTCAGTTGTTAACGAATCGCAAGAGCTTGGCAAAGATGCTTTTATGAAACTTTTAATGGCAGAAATGCAACATCAAGATCCTTTAGAACCAAAAAGTAATACGGACTCAATAGCTCAAATGGCTCAATTTTCTTCTTTAGAACAAAGTGCAAATTTAAGTAGTGCATTTCAACAATTTGTTAATATGCAAACAATGAATAGCTTGGCGACAAGTGCCCATGTCATTGGTAAATATGCAACAATACAAGATGGTTCAGAAGAGGTCTCTGGTAGAGTGGTTAGTACTTCTTTACAGAATGGAGAAGTAGTTGTAAAAATTGAGATAGAAGAAGGTAAGCAAATTAACGCACTATTAAGTGGTTTAGTAGCTTTATCAGAGCAAATACCTGAGAAAACAGAATATAAGCAACTCCCAACAGAAATAAATGAAATTGTTAGTCTGTAAGTGGGAGGTGAAAAGTCATGGCAAGACTTATGAATGTAGGAGTTATTGGTGGTTTAAGAGGTAACACAGATATTAATCAGAAAAATGATTCTCATAAAAAAAATAAACCAGCAATAGATTTTGAAGACTTATTAAAATCTGAAAAAAAATTAAAATTTTCAGCACATGCACAGAAAAGAATGGAAAGCAGAAATATAACAATTAATGGAGAAGAATTAAAGAAAATTGAAGAGGGAGTAGCAAAACTTAGGGATAAAGGTTGCAAAGATTCGGTAATTTTATCTCAGGATAGAGCATATGTTATAAGTATTAAAAATAATACTGTAGTAACAATTGTAGATGAAGATACTATGAAAAATAATATCTTTACTAATATTGATAGTATGACTTTAATTTAAGATCTAGATAGATTCATTATTCAATAAGGCTGGACCGAAAAGGAGGCCTTAGTAATCATGGAACGATGGAAATGATAACTAGGAGGAAAGAATATGTTAGGAGCATTATATTCAAGTATAAGCGGGCTTAAGGCTCATCAAACAAAGTTAGATATAGTGGGGAATAATATTGCCAATGTAAATACAGCAGGTTTTAAGAAAGCTTCAGTTAATTTTGAAGAAACAATGACACAAACAATAAAAGGAGCTAGAGGACCTGCAGACGGTAGAGGTGGAGTTAATCCATCAACTATAGGTCTAGGAGTGCAGGTGTCTAGTATAAATACTAATTTCCAATCAGGAGCACAACAAACAACAGGGAGAAAAACTGATTTAAGAGTAGATGGTTCAGGATTCTTTGTTGTGAAAGATGGAAATGCAAATCTTTATACAAGAGCAGGTAACTTTAATTTAGATGCCAATGGGAATATAGTTAATCCTAGCGGACTTAGAGTACAAGGATGGCAAGCTACTGTTAGAGCAGATGGGACACAGGGTATAGATACGGATACTCCATTAGGAGATTTAGCTATTAGAATGGGTTCTACTTTGCCAGGTAAAGCTACAGATTCTGTAAGTTATACAGGAAATTTAAGTCAAAATGCAGGTATAGAAAATGTAACTTTAAGTGTGGATGATTTAAAAGGTGGTAAAGTAGATGTAACTGTTAAATTTAATTATGATTCTAAAAATAATAAATGGAATTGGAAAGCAGAAGGAGAGGGAGTTTCTGGTTATGGTGCATTTGAACTAGATGAAAAGGGAAATATTAGAAGAAGTTTTCCTAATGAAACAAAACAAATTCAAAATGATGCAGGTGTTTTAATTAGTTCGCCTATTACTGGGCAAATTAGTTTTGCAGAATTAGCAGATATGAGTAACAGAAGAACAGCTAGATATGCTGACAACGTTGTTTCTACTTCAGCAGAAGTCTATGATACTTTAGGGAATACTCATACTACAAGTATGAAATATACTAAAATAGCAGAAAACATTTGGGATTGGGAAGTTAAAGTGGCTAATGGTGAAAAAATGGAAAATGGAAAAGGTTTTATGACCTTTGATTCTAGGGGGCAATTAAATGGAAATTACTTATATGTAAATCCTAATGATCCTTTAACTTTTCCAGAGGGAATAACAGATTTTTATTATGAAAATGGAATAGTAGATGCAAATGGAGTAATTAGTTACGGTAATCCTGCTAGTAGCTATAGTTTAGATGCAAATGGAGTAATAAGGTATAAAGGACCTGTGGTTTTAGGAGGACCAGAAACTGGTGAGATTATGAATAAACAATTTGAAGGTCAAGTAAAATTTGACCCAGCAGACAATGGGTCTGCTCCACCTCCAGCAAAAGGAGCATCTCCAGTAGCTCTTAATATGAATTTTAGCAATGTAACACAGTTTGCTGCTCAATCTTCTGTAGCACTAGAAAGTCAGAATGGTTATGGTATGGGTGAATTAGAAACTTTTAATATAGCAGATACAGGTGAAATTAAAGGATTCTATTCTAATGGATACGAACAAACTATTGGACAAATAGCACTAGCAAAATTTACTAATGATGAAGGATTGCAAAATCAAGGTGGAAGTGTATTTAGACAAACTTCTAACTCAGGTGAAGCAATGGTACTTAAGCCAGGAGCAGCTGGTACTGGAAAAGTAGTTGCAGGTGCTTTAGAAATGTCCAATGTTGATTTAGCTTCAGAATTTACAGATATGATTGTTGCACAAAGAGGATTCCAAGCAAATTCTAAAACAATATCAGCAGCAGATCAATTATTACAAGATGTAATTAGTTTGAAAAGATAGAATAGGAAGGGCTTAAACCCTTCCTAAAATATATGGTAATAATCAAAAATAAATGATATAATAAGGGTGGAATATATGATATTAGTTCACAGACTAGGGCAAGAAGAAGGTTTGATTGCTATAAATGCAGATATGATAGAATTTATAGAAAGTAATCCAGATACTTTTATAGTTTTATCAAATAACAAAAAAATAGTAGTAAAGGAAACCATGACAGAAGTCATAGAACTTATAAGAGAATACAAAAGAAGTATAAAATAGGAGGCCTAATTATGGATATTGCTACACCTCTCGGTCTAGTGATGATCGTATTATTAATGTTATGGGGAATGGGGTTTAATATAGGACCTTTTGCACATGCACAATCAGCAGCAATAGTAATTGGAGGAACATTTGGAGCTATATTTGTTTCTTATCCATTACCAGTGCTTAAAAATCTCCCGAAGGTAATGCTAAAAACATTCAAAAATGAAATACCTAATAATATTGAAATCATCAAAAGACTAGTAAAATTTTCTGAGAAAGCCAGAAAGGAAGGTTTACTTTCTTTAGAACAAGATTTAGCAGAAATAAATGATGAATTTTTAAAAAAAGGAATGCAATTAGTAGTTGACGGAACAGATCCTGAGCTTGTAAAAAATATTTTAGATAGCGAGATAAACTTTGTTGAGCAAAGGCATGGTCAGAGTAAGGCAGTACTTAAAACAGGTGCTTCATTAGGGCCAGCTTATGGAATGATAGGAACACTAATAGGTCTTATTATAATGCTTGGGAATCTAAGTGATCCGAGTGCTGTTGGACCAGCTATGGCCATAGCTTTAATAACTACTTTGTATGGTTCGATGCTTGCAAATATTTTCTTTGATCCAATGGCAAACAAATTAGAATATTACAGTAGCCAAGAAATATTAAGCAAGGAAATAACAATAGAAGGCATACTCTCTATTCAAGGAGGAGACAATCCTAAAGTTTTAGAAGAGAAATTGAAGTCTTTTTTACCACCAAATGAAAGGACTAATTTGGAAAAAGAAGAAGGTGCATAAAAATGGGTAAAAAATGTAATTGTCCACCTCCAGGGTTACCTGGCTGGATGGCAACTTATGGTGATATGGTAACCTTACTTTTATGTTTCTTTGTTCTATTATTTGCCATGTCTACTGTAGATTCACAAAAATTTAAAAATGCAATGATGGCCTTTAGGGGAACTTTTGGACTTATGGATGGAGGAAAAACCATTTCTCCAGAAGATTTTATGACAAATGCAAGAATTGAAACTAGAGGAAGCGAATTTAAATATCAAACTATAGCAAAAAATTTAAAAGGTGATTTTGAAAAATTTGCAGGAGAAAAAGTAAAAGATAGTACTAATTTAGAAGAAACAGATTTGTCTAAAATTGCTGATATACAGATAACAGATAGAGGTATAGAAGTAATGTTAGGTAATGAAGTATTATTTGATTTAGGAAAGGCAAATTTAAGACCAGGTGCTAAGGAAATATTAGATATAGTATTAAATACCATTAATACTGTGGATAATGAAATTTTGGTAGAAGGTCATACAGATAATTGGCCAATAAACACAGAAAAATTTCCCAGTAACTGGGAATTATCTGGTGCAAGAGCCTCTAGTGTGGTAAGATATTTTATAGATAAAAATAGGCGTATTAATACTAGAATTTCAATAGCTGGGTATGCTGAAACTAGACCAGTAGCTGTAAATACAACAGTTGAAGGCAGACAGAAAAATAGAAGAGTAAATATAGTTATATTGAAATCTTTAGAGGAAAGAATGGCTGAAAAATTGATTAAGGATGTAGATACAGAAGAATAAAAGGAGGAGCAATGGCAAACGAAGAGAAAAAAAAGAAAAAAGAAAAAAAGGAGCTTCCCTTTTTACCGAAAGTAATTATTATGGCTATAATAGCAATATTAGTAGTAGTTATTTCAACTGGGACAGCATTTTTTGTAGCATCAAAGGTACAAGGGAATAAGCAAGAGAATAAAATAGAAAGAGAAATAGTTAATGTTGAACAAACAGTTTTTGGACAAACAATTAATTTTGGAGAATATACTTTGAATTTAAGAGAAAGAACTCCAAGATATTTAGTAGTTAGATTATTTTTAGAAGTAAACCCAGGATTGAGACCTAGAGAAATAGATAATTTAACAAATGAAATTGCAAATAAAAGAATTATATTAGAAGATAGACTATTATCTATAATGATGAGTAAAAGTATAGAAGACCTTATGGCAGATGATGATTTTTCTAAATTAAGACAAGAATTAGCAAAAGAAGTAAATAGTATTTTAGGAAGAGAATATGTAGTCAATATAAGATTTAATAACTGGCTCATACAATAAGTTAGGTGGTGAGTTAAATGGGTGATGTTTTATCACAAGCAGAAATAGATGCCTTACTTTCATCTATTTCTAGTGGAGATGTAGACATAGATGAAGTAAAGAATAAAGAAGAAGAAAGAAAAATTAAAGTATATGATTTTAAAAGACCAGATAAATTTTCGAAGGATCAACTTAGAACTTTACAAATGATACATGAAACTTTTTCTAGGTTAGTATCTACAATGTTATCAGGTCAGCTAAGAGCAAGTTGCCATGTTCAAGTTATTTCTGTAGACCAAATAACTTATGAAGAATTTGTAAGATCGATTCCAGAATTAACTATTTTATCTGTTTTTGATATGGGTACTTTAGAAGGAAATGCAGTATTAGAACTAAATTCTAATATAGGTTATGTACTTATAGATAGAGTTTTTGGCGGGAATGGGAAAACAGAGTATGGAAAAGCAAGAGAACTTACCGACATAGAGACTACTGTTGTTGAAAAATTTATAGGGAAAATGCTTGGTTTTTTAAGTGAATCTTGGGAAGATATAATAGAAGTTATGCCTAAAGTTGATCAAATGGAAACAAACCCTCAATTTGTTAATATAGCAGGTCCAACAGAAATGGTTGTTCTATTAAGTTTTGAAATTAAGATAGGAAACGTGACTGGAATTATGAATATTTGTTATCCTGCTCCTCTTATAGATCCAGTAGTATCTAAATTGTCAGCTCAATACTGGTTTTCTAATGTAAAAAAAGAAAAAACAGAAGAAAACTTAGAAGCAATAAGAAAGAGATTAAATAAAGTATTTGTACCTTTTGTTGCTAACTTAGGAGAATCCATGCTTAATTTTGAACAGTTTATCGAGTTAAATGTTGGAGACGTTATTCCCTTAAATTCAAATATTAATGAACCAATTGATATTTTTATAGGTAACAAAAGGAAATTCAAAGGAACACCAGGAGTGGAAGGGAAGAAAATGGCTATATCAATAGATAAAATTTTAGATGAAAGGGGTGAGTAGTTATGGAAGGAATCTTATCACAAGAGGAAATAAATGCATTATTATCTGGTTCAGATATTGATGAAGAAGAACAACAAGAGGAAGAAAAGGTGGTAGAAGAAGAAACTTTTATACCAACTATTAGTTTAACAAAAGATGAAGAAGATGCCATAGGTGAAGTTGGGAATATATCTCTTGGTTCATCTTCAACAGCTTTATCAACACTTTTATCTAAAGAAGTGCAAATAACTACTCCAAGTGTAGAGGTACATAGTTATAATACTTTCTTGAAAGTTGTAGGTAATGATGAAAAAGTATTGATACAAATAGAATATAGAACAGGATTTGTAGGTTTGAATGTTCTTTTGATCGATAAAAGAGATGCAGCCTTAATAGGTGATTTGATGATGGGAAACGATGGAAGTAGCCCACCAGAAGAACTAGATGATTTATATTTAAGTGCTGTAGGAGAAGCAATGAATCAAATGATGGGTTCTTCAGCAACAGCTTTAGCAGGAATGTTTTCTAAAGAAGTAGATATTATGCCACCGAAACTAACGGTTACAGGTATAGAAAATTTGAAAGAAACGACTGCATTTTTCAGAGAAAATCCAGAGTTTATAACAGTAGCTTTCGATATGGAAGTTGAGAATTTGATAAAAACAAAAATTTATCAAGTAATGGCAGTAAAATTTGCTAAAAATTTAATTAACGAATTATTTGCAGCAATGAATGCTGAACCAGTAAAAAAAGTTGAAGAAAAAAAATCAGAAAAAACTCAAAATCAACAAGGAAAAAATGAAAGTATGCAGAATAATAGTTATGCAGCCAAAGATAACAACGATTTTAAAGAACAAGCAAATATGGGTGGAAATATGAACTTTGACCCGCAAATGATGCAACAAATGATGCAACAAATGATGATGCAACAAATGATGCAACAAGGCAACCAAAATGTGAATGTTCAACCAGCAGAATTCATGAATTTTGGTAGAAACAAAATAAAAGAGATGCATTCAAATATTGATATGATTATGGATGTACCTTTACAAGTTACTGTAGAATTAGGAAGAACGAAGATGTTAATTAAAGAAATACTTGACTTAGGGCCAGGGTCTATAGTAGAATTAGATAAATTAGCTGGAGAACCTGTAGATATATTAGTGAACAATAAGTTAATTGCCAAGGGTGAAGTTGTTGTTATCGATGAAAGCTTTGGAGTAAGAATTACAGATATAATCAGCAAAATGGAGAGAATTAATAAAGTACAGTAAGGAGGAATATAATGGGAGCGAGAATACTAATTGTTGATGATGCTGCTTTTATGAGAATGATGGTTAAAAATATTCTTGTAAAAGAAGGATATGAAGTGGTTGGTGAAGCAGAGAATGGAGTACAAGCTGTTGAAAAATATAAAGAATTAACTCCAGACTTAGTGACAATGGATATTACAATGCCAGAAATGGATGGGATTTCAGCAGTAAAAGAAATTATGAAAACTAATCCAAAAGCTAAAGTTGTAATGTGTAGTGCTATGGGTCAGCAAGCTATGGTTATAGATGCAATACAGGCTGGAGCAAAAGATTTTATAGTAAAACCATTTCAAGCAGACAGAGTTATTGAAGCGATTTCCAAGGTACTAAAATAGATGACTTCTAAAGAGTCAAGTTTAAGTGTTTTATTGTCTTTAAGTCTTTTTATTTTTATCTTAATAATTTTAGCTTTTATAATTTTATATTTATTTAAAAATAAAAAAAGTTTTTTTTATGATACAAAAATAAAAGAAATGTCTAGATATTATTTTACTAATAAAAATTTTATATCTATTGTTAAAATCGAAGAAAAGTTTTATATTTTGGGTATTAGTGAAAATAATATAAATAAATTAGATGAGATAGAAGATGAACATTTTATTTCGAAAATTATGGAAGAAAGAAAGGTGGATTTGTCAAGTTTTTTAAAAAAAAAACAGAAATTTGATTTTATCTACAAAAAAATAAAAACTAAAAAATATGAGGGAAATAAAGATGAGAACAGTCAGTAGGTTATTACTAATGTTAATATTATCCACAATAGCTTATGCTGAAATTAATATACCTAAAATTGATTTTAGTATAAGTCAGAGTGCAAGTCCTACTGACTTGGTCACTAGCTTGCAATTATTAATAATATTAACAGTACTTGCATTAGCACCATCTATTATAATAATGACAACTTCTTTCGTTAGAATAATCGTCGTTTTTCATTTTGTTAGGCAAGCTATAGGATTACAGCAAATGCCTCCTAATCAAATTTTGGTAGGTATGTCTCTTATACTTACCTTTTTTATTATGAAGCCAACTGTAATAGAGATAGTAGATACCGGGATAAAACCTTATTTAGAAAGGGAGATAACGCAAGAAGTTTTTTTTGAAAATATACAGAATCCTTTAAGAGAATTTATGCTAAGACAGACAAAAGAAAAGGATTTAAAATTATTTTTAAATGCTTCTAAAGAAGAATTCCCAGAGAGTAGACAGGAAATTTCTTTTTGGGTAGTTTTACCATCTTTTATATTAAGTGAATTAACAAGAGCTTTTGAAATTGGCATATTAATATTTATTCCATTTATAATAATAGATATGATTGTTGCGACAGTATTAATGTCTTTAGGAATGATGATGCTACCGCCAGTAATGATTTCTATGCCATTTAAGTTACTAATCTTTGTAATGGTAGATGGGTGGAGTTTAATAATAGAATCATTGATAAAAAGTTTTGCTTAGGAGAGTATTATGACGGAAGAATTAATTATAAAACTAATTATAGATTCTCTTGCAATGATTTTAAAAATTACACTACCTATATTAATAGTAGGTTTAATAGTAGGTTTAATAGTAGGGATATTTCAAGCGACAACTCAAATTCAAGAGATGACTTTGAGTTTTATTCCGAAAATTATAGCAATATTCTTAGTTATTTTTATAATGGGTCAATGGATGTTAACAATACTTGTGGAATTTGTAAGGGAATTGTTAAATCTTATTCCAACCTTGGGGTAAATGATGGAAAGTGTAAATAGTATATTAATATTTTTTATTTTAATATTTTTTAGAATTAGTGGGATATTTTTCTTTAGCCCTTTTTTTAGTAATCAAGCAATTAATGCTAAACTGAGGGTAGGTTTTTCATTTTTTGTATCTTTTTTGTTATTAAATATAGTTCCAAAAGATGAAACAATAATTTCTAACATTAATTTTTTATTATTAACAGTTTTAGTATTGAAAGAATTAATGATAGGAGGGCTTATTGGTTTTTTTTTATTAATAGTTTTTTCTATTGTTCAAACAGCATCACAAATATACAGTATGAATATGGGGCTTATGATGGCCAATGCCTTTGATCCTATGAACCAAAGTCAATCACCTGTGTTAGGACAAATGAAAAATTTATTTCTGCTAGGTATTTTTTTTGCATATGGCATACATAGAATAATAATATTCAGATTGATAGATAGTTTTTATCATTCTCCAGTAGGAGCTATTACTTATAGTATAGATAATATAACTTATTTCTTTATAAAGAATTTTTCATATTATTTTTTATTAGCTGTTCAGTTTTCTTTGCCAATAATCGGAGTGCTTTTATTGACTGATTTCATTTTGGGAGTTTTATCAAGAATAGCTCCACAGATGAATGTTTTTTTTATAGGAATGCCTTTGAAATTATTAATAGGTTTTTTTATTCTAATAAAATTTGCACCTTATTTCGTTAATTTCTTTGTTATTATTTTTGAAAAGATTAATTTGAATTTATTAGAATTAATAAAAGTTATCTCAGCCTAGGAGAAATTATGGATTTTATATATGAAAAAAAAATACAATTAAATCTCCAATTATTTTCTGATAGCTCAGAAAAAACAGAAAGTGCTACACCCAAAAGGAGAAGTGAAGCAAGAAAAAAAGGGCAAGTAACTAAAAGTCAAGATTTAGCACAAGTTACAACTTTATTAGCTGGGGTTATAATTGTAGATATATTATCAAAAGTTTTTTATGACAAGATATATGTTGCTTTTTATAACCATTTTTCCGATTTAGCGGTAAAAACATTGAGTGTAGAAACTTTTTCAGAGCACATGTTGAAATTTTCTTACTTATTTTTTTTGATTGTTGCCCCAATATTAAGTACGATTTTAATAATAGGTTTATTAAGTAATTATTTACAAGTTGGTTTTTTGTTCTCCTTAGATCCAGTTAAGCCAAGTTTTGAAAAAATTAATCCTTTAAAAGGCTTAAAACAGTTATTTTCTATGAAAAAATTTGTAGAACTACTCAAAACAGTTTTAAAAATAATGGTTATATCTTACTATACTTATTGGGTCATAAGTACAAAATTAGAAGAATATTTAAAATTGCCTTATACAGGTTTTTTAATAGGATTTATTTATATTTTCAATACAGTATCAAGTATAATCATTAAGATAGCAGGAGTATTATTTGCAATAGGGGTATTAGATTATATATATCAAAGACTAGAATTTGAAAAATCTATAAAAATGAGTAAGCAAGAAATAAAAGATGAGTACAAACAAACAGAGGGAGACCCTCAAATAAAAGGTAAAATAAAACAAATGCAAAGAGAAATGTTGAAGAAAAAAATGATTGAAGATGTACCTAAAGCAACAGTAGTTATAACTAACCCTACACATTTATCTATTGCTTTAAAATATGAGCGTGGAATGGGAGCACCTGAAGTAGTGGCTAAAGGAGCAGATAATATGGCTATGAGAATAAGGGAAATTGCTAAAGAAAATAAAATCCCTCTTATGGAAAATAAGCCACTAGCAAGAGCAATGTATCCTATGGTAGAAGTTGGAGATGAAATTCCAGAAGAATTTTATCAAGCTATAGCAGAGATACTTGCTATAATTTTAGATTAGAAGAGATTAAGGAGTTATGATGGTAGATAAGCATATAATTGGAGGAAAATTTAGTATAGTAGTACCAATATTGGTTATAGCAGTAGTTTTGATGTTTTTTGTTCCGTTACCAATTTTTTTGTTAGATTCTTTTCAGGCTGTAAATATTACTATTGGGGTAACAATTTTACTATTATCTTTATACGTAAATAGACCGCTTGATTTTTCAATTTTTCCTTCAATATTACTGGTAACAACATTATTTAGATTGGCTTTAAATATGTCATCTACAAAACTTATTTTGTTGAAGGGAATTAGTTTTGATGGTAAATTAATTAGAACTTTTGGAGATTTTGTTGTTGGTGGAAATTATATTATAGGAATTATAGTTTTTATTATTTTAGTAGTTATGCAATTTTTAGTAATTACAAAAGGATCTGAAAGGGTTGCAGAGGTAAGTGCTAGATTTACATTAGATGCTATGCCAGGAAAACAAATGAGTATAGATGCAGATTATAATGCTGGTCTTATAAGTGAAGATGAAGCTAGAAGTAGAAGAAAAACTGTACAAGAAGAAGCCGATTTTTATGGTTCAATGGATGGAGCTTCAAAATTTGTAAAGGGAGATGCTATTGCAGGTATAATTATAACGATAGTTAATATAATAGGTGGATTGACTGTCGGTCTTTTAAGAGGAGAACCCCTAGCTGCTGCCGCACAAACGTATGTTATTTTGACTATTGGTGATGGATTGGTATCTCAAATACCAGCTCTTTTAATATCAGTTGCAACAGGTATGATAGTCACAAAATCTGCTACAGAAATAGATTTTGGTACAGATGTTATTAAGCAATTTTTTCAAGAGCCTAAAGTTTTATATATTGTATCAGGAACTTTACTCGTGATGGGTCTTATTCCAGGAATGCCGAAAATCCCATTCTTTTTATTATCTTCATCTTTGGGACTTTTAGGATATACTGTTGCAAAAAATTTAGATTCTTTAGAAAAAGAAATAGAAGGACATGAAGATACTACTGAAATTAGTGATGAAGATCGCAATGCACAGGAAGTTAGAGATTTATTAAAAGTAGACCCTATGGAGTTGGAATTAGGATACAGTCTAATACCAATGGTTGATAAAGAACAGGGTGGAGATTTATTAGAGAGAATAACAATGATTAGAAAACAAATAGCAATGGAATTAGGAATAATAGTACCTTACATGAGAATACGAGATAATATGCAATTAAATCCTAATGAATATACTATTAAAATAAAAAATTCTAGAGTTACTAAAGGTGACTTGATGATAGGTAGTTATTTAGCGATGAACCCAGGAAATGTAATAGAAGAAATTGGTGGAATACCTACTGTAGAACCTGCTTTTAACCTACCAGCTTTATGGATAGGTGATGATCAAAGAGAACGTGCAGAATTATTAGGTTATACAGTTGTAGACCCTACAAGCGTATTAGCTACCCATATTACAGAAACAATAAAAAAACATTCTTCAGATATATTAGATAGAGAAGTTGTTAAAGAACTTATAGATAATGTTAAAAGTGAATATGAAGTTATTGTAGATGAAGTTTATCCTAAAAAATTTGATTTAGGAGAAATACAAACGGTATTGCAAAATCTTCTTTTAGAAGGAGTTTCAATAAGAAATTTACCTTTGATATTAGAAGCAATTGCAGATGCAAGTAAATTAACACAAAATTTAGATACTTTATCTGAGTATGTTAGAAGTGGTATTGCACGTCAAATATGTAATGGACTTCAATCATATGATGGTAAACTAAGAGTACTAACTCTTAATCCTTCTTTAGAAGAACATTTTAGAGAACATTTGCAAGAAACAGATTTAGGAAGCTACATAGCTTTAGATCCTAAAATTAATAATAGTTTTGTATATTCAGTAAGTGATGAAGTAAAAAAATGCACTAGTATGGGTTACCCAACGGTTTTACTGGTAGCACCTGAATTAAGAAAACCAATAAGGCGTTTATTAGAAAGGGATTTGAGAGGGGTATCAGTATTATCCTATAATGAAATAATCGCAGACATTGAACTAGAAGCAATAGGGATGGTGAGTGTTGACTAATGGATATTAATAGTTTAAAAATAAAAACTTATATAGAAGATGAATATAAACTTGCATATGCAAAAGCTAGGAAGGAATTAGGACCTGATTTAGTAATAGTTGATAAAAAAGAAGTAAAAGAAGGCGGTATTTTTGGACTTTTTGGAAAAAAAAGAATAAAAGTAACTTTTGGTATAGAAAAATTTAAGACTAAAAAATTAGAACAAGAAAAAGAAATGATAAGTGCAATAAGGGATATTGCAAAAAAACATATGGATGATTCAGAAATAAATTTGAATAAAATAGAAAATAAAGATTCTTTTCAACCTTTATTTCAAAAAGTAGTAAAAGAGAATAAATTAAGAGAAAATTCAGAAGAGAGTAAAAATATAGGGACATATTCTCCTTTTGTAAAAGACGAAAAAAAATCTATTGAAAATATTCAAAAAGAATTGAATATTAATATAGGAGAAATTGAACCTTTGAAGTATACTAATAATAAGTTATATAAAAAAAATGATATAGAATCAGAGGATATTCAAGCTTTAAAGAGAGAATTAGAAAAGGAATTAAATAAAGATAATTATAAAAATCAAGAAAAAAAACTAGATTTTCAAATTAATGACTTTGATTTAATAGAAAAATTAAGGGATAATGACATTCCAAAAGAAATAGCATATGACATTAATATGTATTTTGAAAAAAATAAATATGACAAAAAAGAGATGTATACAGGTTTAAAAAATTATTTTAGACAATATATAAAGGTAAAACATGAAAGAAAAGATAAAAAATTTGTTATGTTAATTGGTCCGACTGGCGTAGGTAAGACAACAACTTGTGCTAAGATAGTTGCTAATAATTGGAAAAATGAAAAAAAAGTAGGTTTTATTACTGCAGATACTTATCGTTTAGAAGCTGTTAGTCAATTGAAAGCTTATGCTAATATAATGCGAGTACCAATAGAAGTGGTGAAAAAACCAGAAGATTTAAATTTAGTTATAGAAAAATTTAGGCATAAAGATTTAATCTTAATGGATACAGCGGGTAGAAGCCCTAAAAATAAAGAACAGATGAAGGAATTAAAAGCTTATGTTGAATCTAAAGGCGATAACATGGAAACTATTTTAGTTTTAAGTGCAACAAGCCACTTGAGTGTTATACTAGAAACAATAGAAAAATTTGAAAAAATTGGGTTTGATAGTATTATAATGACAAAATTAGATGAAACGAGCAATACATCTTCTCTTCTATCAATAATGAAAAAATATAATTATCCATTATATTATGTAACAAATGGACAAAGTGTTCCAGATGATATAGAAATTTGTACAGAAGAAATGCTAACAGAAATATTTATTAAGGGGATAAAATAGATGGATCAAGCTGCAAATTTGAGAAGTATAGTTAAGGACAAAAAAGTTACAAATAAAATAATTAATGAGTCAAATGCTAGGATTATATCCATAACTTCAGGTAAAGGTGGAGTAGGGAAAACAAGCATTAGTGTTAATATGGCTGCAACAATTTCAAGGGAAGGTAAGAAGGTTCTTGTGATTGATGCAGATTTGGGCTTATCTAATGTGGAAATTATGTTGGGAGTTACCCCTTCTTATACTATGAGAGATGTTATTAAAGAAGGGAAAAGCATAGAAGAAATAATAATAAATGGTCCTTTCAATATAGATTTTATTTCAGGAGGAAATGGTTTTTTAGAATTAGCAGAACTTTCAGATATAGAAAGAGAAGAAATTTTATTAAAAATTCAGAAAATTGATGAATTATATGATATAATTATTATAGATACTGGTGCGGGGATATCTAAAAATGTTACGGCATTTCTTGAAATTAGTGATGAAGTTTTGGTAGTAACAACATCTGAACCAACAGCACTTACAGACGCTTATAGTATAATAAAGGTATTGCATGAATGTAAAATAAAACAAGAGATAGGACTTGTTATAAACAGGGTTAAAAATAAAAATGAATATCAGCAAGCTTCAGATATTTTAATAAATACAGCAAAAAAATTTTTAGGGGAAAATATAAAAAATATAGGATATGTTTATGAAGATCCTAATGTAAGGAAAACTATATATAAGAAAACACCATTTGTAATATATTATCCAGACTCAAAAGCTAGTGAATGTGTAAGAGAAATTATAAAAAGTTTGAATTTACATAAACATGAAGAAATTGGTAGGACAATAATAGATAAATTTAGAAAACTTTTTAAGACAAGTAGGTGAAAATAATATGATAAGGGTAATGGTAGTAGACGATTCAGTATTTATGAGAAAAATGATAACAAAAATGTTGGAGAAGGAAAAAGACATTGAAGTAATAGCTACTGCTAAAAATGGCAAAGAAGCTATAGACTTAAACATCAAAATGAAACCAGACGTAATTACTTTGGATATTGAGATGCCACAAATTAATGGTTTAGAAGCCTTAAAAGAAATTATGGCTACAAGACCTACAAAGGTTATAATGCTTAGTAGTTTAACTACTGAAGGAGCAAAAGAAACAATAAAATCATTAGAACTAGGTGCCTTTGATTTTTTATCAAAGCCCGACGGGAAAAGTATATCTTTAAATATTGAAAAGGTAGAAGCAGACTTATTAGAGCTAGTGAGAACAGCTTTTTATGTTAATGAAAAATTACTGATATCTAGTCCTAAAAAAATTATCAAGGAAAAGCTTGGTGAAAAGATTTTAGAAAAAACAAGTTTTACAAAAATTTTAGAAAAAAAAGCTTTTTCAGAAATGCCAGAAAAAATAATAGCAATTGGAATATCTACGGGAGGTCCAAAGGCTTTACAAACTATTTTGCCAAATATTCCAAAAGATATTAATGCTGGGATATTAATTGTTCAACATATGCCACCCAAATTTACGAAATCATTAGCTGATAGATTGAATGAATTATGTGCAATAGGGGTTAAAGAAGCTGAAGAAGGTGATGAAATAAGAAAAGGATTTGCTTATGTTGCACCAGGAGATTATCATATTGAAGTAAAACAAACTTCTAATAACAAAAAAGTAATAACTTTAAATAAGAATCCAACTTCGCAAGGTCATAGACCATCAGCAGACATAATGTTTGATTCAGTTAAAAAAAATTATAGCCCAAATGAAATTATTTCTGTTATAATGACAGGGATGGGTAAAGATGGTGCTAGAGCAATTAAGGAAATACGAGACTATGGCGGTAAGACCATAGGTCAAAGTGAAAAAACTTGTGTAGTCTATGGAATGCCTAGAGTAGCTCAAGAATATGGTGGACTAGATTATGTAGTAGACTTGGAAGAAATACCAAACCAAATAGTTAAATTGCTAAAATAGGAGGGGTTCAAAATGAGTATGGCTCAATACATGTCAGTGTTTATAGATGAATCGAAAGAACATTTACAACTTATGAATGATTCTTTGCTAAAGTTAGAGCAAGAACCAGAAGATTTAAAAATAATAGATGAGATATTTCGTTCAGCTCATACTTTAAAAGGTATGTCAGCTACAATGGGATTTAATCGTTTAGCAGAATTAACTCATCATATGGAAAATATTTTAGATAATATAAGAAATGGAAAAGCCGAAGTCGATACTAATTTGGTAGATGTTCTTTTTGAATGTTTAGACACTCTAAATGCACTTGTAGATGAAGTAATTGACAATGGAGAAGAAAGTACTGGAATAGATAATTTACTAGTAAAATTAGAAGAAATTGGTAAAAATAAATCTGAGATAAAACCTGTACCTTCTAATAATGATGTTGTCTCAAAAACTATAAGTAGCACTTCAGAGACTAGTACCAACAATAAAATTACTTTTGATTTTAATGAGTTTGAAACAGAAGTTATTTTGGTAGGACAAGAAAAAGGAATGAAACTGTATTTAATTGAAATAAATCTAGATGAAGCGTGTCTTCTTAAAGCAGCTAGAACTTATATGGTTTTTAGAAATTTAGAAGAAATTGGTGAAATTATAAAATCAAATCCGAGCGTTCAAGCTTTAGAAGAAGAAAAGTTTGATAATGTATTTACAGTTGCTTTTTTATCTTCTAAGAGTATGGATGAAGTAAAAAAAGAGGTAGAAGATGTATCAGAAGTAAAAACAGTTATAGTTCAAGATTTGAGATTAGAAGGAATTTCTCAAGAAATGAAGGATAAAAAACATTCAGAAGAAAATAAAGATTCTAGTAAAAAATCAGAAAAATCTAAAGAAGATAATTCTAAGAAGAAAGAAAAAACTACAGAATCTATTAAGAAAACTGCTACAGTTCGTGTGGATACTGAAAAATTAGATGCTTTAATGAATCTAGTTGCAGAATTAGTAATAAATAAAACAAGATTAGCTCAAATAGGTAGTGAATATAACTTACAAGAATTATCAGAAACTTTATCTCATGTAGACAGAGTTACTTCAGATTTGCAAGCTGTTGTAACAAAAGCAAGAATGGTGCCTATTGAAACTGTATTTTCAAGATTTCCTAGAATGATTAGAGACCTTGCAAAAAATTTAGGTAAAGAAATTGACTTGGTAATACAAGGAAAAGAAACTGAACTAGATAGAACAGTTATTGATGAAATTGGAGATCCTTTAGTTCACTTGATAAGAAACTCAGTGGACCATGGAGTGGAAAAACCAGAAATAAGAGAAAATAATGGAAAAAATTCTACTGGTTTAGTTCTTCTAAAAGCAGAGCATGAAGGAAATTCAGTAGTAATTACAATAAAAGATGATGGTAAGGGTATAGATGCTGAACTTATGGGTAGAAAAGCTGTAGAAAAAGGCTTGTTAACAGAAGAAGAAGTTGAAAAACTAACTAAAGAAGAGAAAATAAAATTAATATTTGCATCAGGATTTTCAACGGCAGAAAATATTACAGATGTTTCTGGTCGTGGAGTTGGAATGGATGTTGTTAGAACCAAAATAGAAGCTTTAAATGGTTCAATAGAGGTTTTAAGTGAAATTGGGGTAGGTTCTGAAATCAAAATAAAACTTCCATTAACATTGGCTATTATAGAGGCGTTGATGGTTAAATTAGAAAATGAAATTTATGCTATTCCTTTAGCAAATATAGTTGAAACTATTGATATATCAAAAAATGAAATAAAAGTAGTACAGGGAGAAAATGTTGTTCTTCTAAGGGGAGAAATAGTTCCTATTTTGAATTTATCAAAATTACTAGATGTAAATACGGAAAAACCAGAAATAGAAGATAGTAATACAGTAGTTATTGTAAAAGTTGGGAATAAGAAAATTGGTTTAGTAGTTGACGTACTAATTGGACAACAAGAGATTGTTATTAAATCATTAGGGAAATTATTTACTGGGACTAAAGGTATTACAGGTGCAACAGTACTTGGAAATGGTGAAGTTGCATTGATTTTAGATGTGCTAACATTAGTATAGGAGGGGACTTGGTATGATAGACACAAAAAATAAAAATCAAACTGTACAAATAGTTGGATTTAAACTAAATAGTGAAGAATATGCTCTGGAAATAGAGAATGTTCAAGAAATAATAAAAAAAATTAAAACTACTAGGGTTCCAAGAAGTAAAGAATATATTAATGGAGTAGTCAATTTAAGGGGTATTGTTATACCTATTATAAATTTAAAATATAGGTTTAATATGTCAAATCAAGATTATGATGATAATTTAAGAATAATAATATTAAAAGTAAATGGTATTTCTGCAGGGATTATGGTTGATTCGGTTTCTGAAGTTATAGAAGTTAAGGAAGAATTAATTTTGCCTAATCCAAAACAGACAAATGCAGAGATAAGTGTTGATTATTTAAATGGTGTTTGTAAAGTAGATGAAGAAAGACTTATGACTCTTTTAAATATAGAAAAAGTATTGGAGATAAAAAAACATGACAATTATATTAAATAGATTAAGTTTATTACAATTAGATGCACTTAAAGAACTGGGAAATATAGGAGCAGGTAATGCCGCAACGGCATTATCTCAAATCCTAAATAAAAAAGTAGATATGAGTGTCCCTAGAGTAAAAGTATATCCTATAGAAGAAATTCCTGAATTATTTGGGGGTTCAGAGAATATAGTTGTAGGAGTTCTTTTAAGAATGTTTGGAGATATGCAAGGAAGCTTGATGTTTCTTCTTGACGAAGAAAGTGCACTTAAATTATTAGATATGATGATGATACCAGATGTTCAGCATGTAACAGAGGAAATAGCAATGTCAGCTATTATGGAAGTTGGAAATATCATATCAAGTTCATATTTAAATTCCTTAAGTTTCTTTTCTAGTTTAACAATAGTACCTTCTACTCCTGGTTTTGCTTATGATATGGCAGGTGCTATTTTAGGAACAATACTTTTTGAAGTAAGTGAGATGAGTGATCAAGTTCTTTTAATTGAAACCGATTTTCTGGGAAATGGTGAAGCTATAAAAGGGCATTTTTTTGTACTGCCTGACTTACAATCATTGGGGATATTATTAAAATCAGTAGGAGTAGAATGATGAGTCAACAAATAAAAGTGGGAATGGCAGATTATAAAGTTGGCAATGGCCCAGATAAATTAATAACTTTAGGACTTGGTTCTTGTATAGGAATAACTATATATGACAAGAGAAAAAAAATAGGGGGAATGGCTCATATAATGTTACCTAAAAATCCTGATCCAAGTAAGGCAATTGCTAAATTTGCAGATACTGCCATAGATGCGATGACAAAAGAATTAGAAAAAATGGGTGTTAATTTAAAAGATGTAGAGTCTAAAATAGCAGGTGGAGCTCAAATGTTTACTTTTAGTAGTTCTAATGAAATGAATAGTATAGGATTTAGAAATGCAGAAGCTGTAAAACAAGAGTTGAAGAAGAAAGGCATTAGACTTATAGTAGAGGAGACTGGTGGAAATTCTGGTCGTACAATTGAATTAGATTTGGATAACGGAAATTTGAAAATAAAAACTATGGGCAGTGGGGAGAAGTATGTATAAACTGTGGAGGTTAAAATGGTTGAGGAAAAACAGCTGTGGATAGAATATAAGAAGAGCGGAAATTTGAAAATACGAGAACAGCTAATTGTACAATACATTCCATTAGTTAAATATGTTGTTGGAAGAATGATTACAAATCTTCCCAAAAATGTTGAATATGATGATTTAGTAGAGTATGGTATTATTGGACTTCTTGATGCAGTAGAAAAATATGATGTTACTAAAGAAATTGTTTTCAAGACTTATGCAGTAACGAGAATTAGAGGTTCTATATATGATGAACTTAGATCTCAAGATTGGGTACCTAGATCTGTAAGAAAAATGGTTAAAGATGTAGAAAGAGCTTATGCACATTTGGAAAATCAACTAGACAGAATGCCTAATGAAGAAGAAGTTGCAAATTATTTGGATATTACTGTAAAAAAATTAGATGAGCTTTATTCCAAAGTAGACATGGGGAATATGAATTCTTTAGATGATGTTATATATGATAATGGTGATGGGACTACTACAGTTTCCTGTGTGGTAGAAGATAAAAAAGCTGTAGATGCACAAAAAAGTCTTGAAATGGGAGAATTAAAAGTTGCTTTAATGGAAAGATTAGATGAACTTAAAGAAAATGAAAGATTAGTGATAAGTTTATATTATTATGAGAAACTAACTTTAAAAGAAATTGGAAAAGTATTAGAAATTTCCGAATCAAGAGTTTCGCAAATTCATTCAAAAGCAATACTAAAATTAAGATCAAAATTAATGAGCAAATTCGGAGATTATGCAGATATAATATAGATCTTTAAATCTTAAAATTATGACAGGTTATACCTGTCTTTTTTCTAGGAGGTTGCCATGAATAGAGCAATAGATATGTCTGTTATTATGAAAAATATAGATGAAGTTTCTAGAATTATGAAAAATAAAGAAATGAGTTTATCCTTGCAACAGTTAGAAGCAAATAATAGTTTAATGCAAGAAAGTAAAATGAATAGTGAGAAGGTAGTTCCAACGCAAGGGAGTTTGATGCAAGGAATAGATTCTAATAAAAAAAATGAAATACACAATAAAACAAATAAAAAAGAAAATAAAAAAGAAAATAAAAAAGAAAATAAAAAAGAAAATAAAAATATAAAGAAAAAACATAATGGAAAAGATTTGAACAAGGGAAGATGGCTGGATATTAATGGATAAGGGGGGAAAAATGAGTTTAGTAGCCTATTTTAAAATGTATTCAGAAAAAGATAGTTATTTAGGTGGGATGATGATAGTGGACGAAAGAGGAATACCTCTAGAATTTAAGTATACAGATATTATTAATCCTAGCAAATTACAAAAAATATTGTATGGAGATGTATTGGAAAAATATTTGAAAGAAGAAGTTATAATGGGAAATTTAGTAGAAAAAATAGAAAATAAACCAGATATATATTTTGTAGATAAATTAGAAAATCAAGTATTAGAAAAATTTGTAGACGTAGGAGTTGTAGTTATAAGAGACTCACAGAACCAAGCATTAGAAAATATAGGTGAATTTCAATTTATTAAAGAAAATGAAGCAATAATACAAATTGATGAAAGACAAAGTCCTGTAAAAGCAATTTTAGAAGACAATAGAGGGGACGAATTAGTTAATAAAATCATTTCTTTAAATTTGGAGGGAAATATTATAGAACCATTTGAAAGAGTGGAGGAGGCTCTAAGACTAATATGCAAGGGGGATTTATAGGTAATATAAAAAAAACATTAAAAAATATAAAACAAGAAATAAAAGGTGCAGATATTCATAATGTTGACTTTATTCCTAGGGTCTTAGAAATCAGAGAAAAAAATAATCTTAAATTGCAAAGTTTGATTAATTATCAGGAATTAGGACTAAATATTGAGGTTTACAATAAAATTTTTCATCAAAACTACAATGTATATAAATTAAGTGTAGTGAAAACCTTGATAAATATCAATAAGAAAGAATTGTTTGATAAAGTTCAAATTAAAGAATTAAATTTATTTAAAGAAAATGATAAGTATATAGA
>Ga0075011_10000097_pt1 | contig 43797 bp, 37 predicted proteins | sample TARM_MetaG_T_14_FD_72354 | JGI IMG/M metagenome (GOLD analysis project Ga0075011, IMG submission 72354) | Freshwater microbial communities from Pennsylvania, USA, analyzing microbe dynamics in response to fracking - TARM_MetaG_T_14 | ecosystem: Environmental > Aquatic > Freshwater > River...
ACCAAGGTAATGCTTGGTCACTTGTTCCTAAAGGCACTTGTGAACAAACCGTATCTCAAACCTCACCAACTGGATTTGGTCAGTTAAAAGAATTTAAAGAGAAAAATTCGTAATAACATGATGAATTTGAAGACTATCTCGCGTCTTCCAGCATCTATCGGGGTTGGTTTGAAACCTGAACATGTTCAAACCATCCTCGATACTCAGCCTGATATGGGCTTTTTTGAAGTCCATGCTGAGAACTACATGGTGCCAGGAGGACCCTTTCATCACCATCTTGAACAGATCAGAGCAAACTATCCGCTCTCGATTCATGGTGTTGGTCTTTCTATTGGTGGTGAGGATCCGCTGGATGAAGCCCATTTAGATCGGTTAGCCACGCTAATAAAACGCTATCAACCAGAGGCCTTTTCCGAACATCTTGCTTGGTCCAGCCACCAAGGTGCTTTTTTAAACGACTTGCTGCCCGCCCCCTACCATGAAAAAACGCTGTCGCGTGTCTGTGAACATGTTCATCGTGTACAGGAAAAGTTGGGTTATCGGATGTTACTTGAAAATCCAGCGACTTATGTTGAGTTTTCTTGCTCTGGCCTTTCTGAAGAAGAGTTTATCTGTGAAGTAATCAAGCGCACGGGATGTGGTTTATTGCTGGATGTGAATAATGCCTATATTTCTTGTGTGAACCACGGGCGTAACGTGGCGTCGTATATCCAAGCACTACCATTGTTTGCTGTTGGGGAGATCCACCTTGCTGGTTATGCCGAAGATGTTGATTCGATAGGATCGCCACTTTTAATTGATAGTCATGGAGCACCTATCAGTAAAGAAGTATGGAGCTGGTATCGTTTTGTGATTGAACGCATCGGACCAAAACCGACCTTGATTGAACGCGATAACAATATTCCAGCGTTTGCTGTGTTAGCTGCGGAAGCCAAGCAAGCACAAGATATTATGGATAAGGTTAAAGTGAAATTATGAACAGGGAGAGGCAAGCACAGTGGATGGCAAATATTTTGGCTTCAGATGAATCTTGTCCCGAAGGTTTAACAACCTGGAATGGCTCTGATCCTGAAATGCGCTTTGCCGTCTATCGTAACAATGTGATTGTGTCGTTAATTGATGCCCTCACCGATAGCTATCCAGTCGTTCAATCTTTGGTAGGTGAAGCCTTTTTTCAAGCAATGGCACGCGAGTTTATCAAAGGTCATCCTCCTAGTTCTCCTGTTTTGGTTTGGTATGGGTCTGAATTCCCTGATTTTATCACTTCGTTTATTCCTGCTTCGGGTGTGCCTTATCTTGCTGATGTTGCTCGGCTAGAGTGGATGAGAATTGAATCTTGGCATGCTGCTGATGCTGAGCCTATATCTCAGGAAACATTAGCGGCATGGCTGTCTGATGAGGTCGCCTTAGAACAAACTTGTTTTATATTGCATCCCTCTTTAAACACTTTTGACTCTCAATATCCAATCGCCTCTATTTGGTCTGCTCACCAAAACGAACGGGTTAACCTTAATAACATTGATATCTCGGCTTCGGAAGCCGTGGTAGTGATTAGGCATAATGTAAGTGTAGCGATCACATGCTTAGATCATCATGCCATTCATTTTATTAAGTTGTTGAATGATGGAGTTTCATTTGCTGAGGTGGTCCAACAAGCGGGGGAATTTGAGCTTTCCTATACGTTAGCTTGGTTAATACGAAACCAAGCCATCATCAATATTGTCTCCATAGGGAGTAGTCCATGTTACTGAAAACTACTACGTTGATTCAATCATTCATCAAGTTGCTCACTCGTATACCCGATACTATCATCGCTTTACTGGCTCGTTTTTCTATCGCGGCCATTTTCTGGAAATCGGGACAAACTAAGATCGAAGGGTTGTCTATCGATATTGTCGCTGGCGAATTTAAACTTGGGTGGCCTAGTTATTCGGATTCCTTACTCGATTTATTTCGTTACGAGTATCAATTGCCACTTATCCCACCAGAGATAGCCGCACCCATGGCGGCTTTTGCCGAGCACTTTTTCCCACTACTTATTTTGATTGGCTTTGCTACTCGTTTCTCTGCACTTGCTCTACTTGGCATGACGACTGTGATTCAAATATTTGTCTACCCAGATGCTTACGCAACACACGGCGTTTGGGCGGCTGCTTTACTCTTTTTGGTCGCTCGTGGTCCAGGCTTTATTTCTGTCGATAACCTTCTAACTCGGTGGTTTGTGGTGAGGTAAATTATGCGTATAAGGTCTCGGCTTTCTTTAAGTTATGCTGTTTTGTTGGTTTTTTTGGCGGCCATTGCTGTGGTTGCTGCATTACGTTTAGAGAATTTAGCAGCGAATACCCTCACGTTGGTTGAAAAAGACTCTCGCCGTGCAGAGTTAACCCACGCTATTAATCTCCATTCAGAAAGTGCCGCAGGGCGTCTATTGTTGCTCTTTATACTCAATGAACGTGACCAGCGCGTCAATATGTATAAGGATATTGATCGTCATAACGCGTCAATTAACTCCGCTCTTGAAGCGTTGAGACCTCTCATGACGACTCAGCAAGAGCAGAAACAGTTGAAACAACTGTCAGTTTTACGAGCGCAGTTTGATGAGCACTTTACGGCCACGGTCGAGGCTCTGGAGTTTGATGATCGTCCCGAAGCGATAAGACTCATGTCAGGACCTACTCATCAGTCGTTAAAAAGCTTGCTTTCATTAACCTCAGAGCTGGCTCAATACCAGCAGCAATCCATGGAACAACGCCAAACCGAAACGCTTGAACTCGTTCATACCTCGATTCGCACAGTCCTGATATTGGGCATCTGTGCACTCTTTACAGGGGCGTTTATGGCTTGGTTTATGACCCGCTCAATTATGATGCCACTTAGCCAAGCGGTGAAAGGAACGACGGCTATTACCCAGGGAGACCTGAGCAATATGCACATGGTCACACGTAAAGATGAGCTTGGAGACTTATTGTCTGGGATGACGAACATGCGCGAACGCTTACGAGATATGATTACCGCCATTAACCATAGCTCAATACAAGTTAATCATTCAGCAACGGCTTTGCAAAGTGCTTCATATAAGGTTAGATGTGGCTCTGCGGAGCAAAATTCACTGGCACAGGCTATTGAATCTTCTATCGCGACTTTCTCTGAAGGTATTTCTTCTTTAGCCTCTAATGTTCAAACCACTCGTGATGAAGCCAGTAAAGCGCATGATATGGCCTCTCAAGGTTCGCGAGAGATCGTAAGAGTATCAGACGAAATTGTCACTATTGCCGCGACGGTTGAGAAGTCGGCACAAACGGTCGCCAAGCTTGAACAGAGCGTTTTAGAAGTCACTAATACGGTGAGTGTGATCCGTGAGATAGCAGATCAAACCAATTTACTTGCCCTTAACGCGTCGATTGAAGCGGCGCGTGCAGGAGAAAGTGGACGTGGTTTTGCAGTTGTCGCTGATGAAGTCCGTACGTTAGCGACTAGAACTGCCGATGCAACAGGAAAGATCGATCTTGTGATTGCACAAATCACTCAACAAGCTAAAGAATCTATCCTTGAAATCGAACGAGGTAAAAGTGGTATGGAAAAAGGAACAGTCTTAATTCGTGGCATTATCACACCGTTGGATGAGTTGCGTGTGGGCGCTCAACATTCATTAGAAAGTTTAGATAAATTGAGTTTAATTGTGAGCGAACAAGTGAGAGAAAGTCACTCGATTGCGGCTCATGTCCAAGAAATAGTCGAAAAAACGAGAGCAAACCAAAGTGCTGCTGATGAAGTGGCAGAGATCACCAAAGTATTGGGTGATACGTCCCAACAACTTCATAATACCGTAGCGAGTTTCCGCACATAGCGGTGTATTAATGAGAGGTTAATATGAGTCTATGGAAAAACTTATTTACTTCCAGAACAACCGATAGGGAAAAGTTGCTAGAAAGCTTATTGATCTTGGCTTGGGTTGTGGAAGCAAAAGATCCTTACACAGGAGGTCATCTTTGGCGGGTATCGAAATACGCCAACCTATTAGCTAAAGCAATGAGCTTAGACGGAAAAACTATAGCAAGGGTGACTTTGGGAGGGTTCCTACATGATCTTGGTAAAATCAGTGTTCCCGATAATATTCTTACTAAACAAGGTGCTCTAACAGACGAAGAATACTCTGTGATAAAAACGCACCCTACCGAGGGGGTGCGCTTAATATTCAACCATCCACTCTCTTCAATCGTAATAGATAGTATTGGGTTACATCATGAACGGTTTGATGGAAAGGGTTATCCAAATGGAATGGCGAGAGACGCCATTCCTATAGAAGCTAAAATTGTTGCCCTCTGTGATGCTTTTGATGCGATGACAAGCCAACGTTCTTATCGAAGTGCAATGAGTAAAGAAAAAGCGTTAGCGATCATTAAAGACAATTTAGGCTCTCAATTTGATCCTACCGTTGGTCAACTTTTCATTGAGTTAGGTAAGGAAAGCAAATTCGATGAGATTATCCTACATAGTGACGACCAAATACCGCTGCATAATTGCCCCACATGTGGTCCTACGATTACTCGGTATCGAAATGATAAAGTTGGCTCTACTTTACACTGTCCAGTGTGTTTATCTCAGGTTGAACTGATAAATGAAGGGCAAAAAATCAATATTAAACCGACAATGAATACGGTATCAAAAGACCAAAAACGCGAGCCAGATTATCAACTGATAAAAAATGTAATTGTTAAAACAATCAAAAACACTCCAATCGAGGACTTACTTTAACCCAAAAAAGCCTTCCGCTAGGAAGGCTTTAGATTCTATCGTATCAGTAGTAAAGGCACCGTCGTGTCGGTAATAATCCTCGTCGTATTACTTCCGACGAAGAACTGACGAAGAACTGACGAAGAACTGACGAAGAACTGACGAAGAACTGACGAAGTTTAGAATGCCCATTAATAAATAGTCAAGTTTCTGATTAAAAAGCGGATTCGCATTACGCAGATTAATTCATTACTTTCTAATGTAGAGGAGTCGCTGACAAGGAAATGTCCAGAGGCGTGCTGGCGGGGCATGAAACACGAAAATGCCCCATTTCAAGTTAGCGCGTACTCCATGAGTATCTCTAATATCAGAACATTGACCAAATCTTCGTAATGCGACAAAGTAACTTACGATCTACTTTCTAACCAATTAATAACTTCATTAGACTCCACACGACAGGATAGTACCAGCGTGAATAAACTCTATATCATTGGCAATGGATTTGATTTGCACCATGGCTTGCCGACATCATTAACAGGCTTCCGAGACTATTCCAAACATAGTGAGTTCCACCGATTATATGAAAATGGTGTTTTTATGATGTCTGCTAACCAGACATTAGATGAGTACTGGCAACAGTTAGAGACAAATCTTGCCAATTTTGATGTCGATGCACTCATTGAATATGCTGGCCAATATTATGATGATGACCCTCATGAAAATCAGTTTATCTATGAAGTCGAAAATGCTATCGGTGCGCTTACAGTGGGGCTTAAAAAGGACTTAAATAGCTATTTGTCATTGGCTGAGAGTCGTACAGTTGAAGACGGCAAAGTATTGCCAATAGATACTAGTGCTCGCTTTCTATGTTTCAACTATACGAACACCCTTGAGCGGATTTATAACATATCTTCAGATCGTATCTGTTACATTCATGGCAAACTAAACAGCACTGACGCCCCAATTGTTGTTGGGCATGGTATAGAGGCTTCAGATTATAAAGCTCCGCCCTCAATTGACATATCAACCCTCACAGAAGAAGAGGTTGAGGCCTTTTCTGATTCTTACTCACCTGATTATGAATACGCAGTTAGTGAGGCTCATGGATACTTTAAACAAAATCACAAGGACACTGCTGCTTGTGTCCAAGCATCTAGCACGTTCCTACAGTCTTTAGTAGATATTGAGAGAGTGGTAATCCTAGGTCATTCTCTAGCATTAATCGATAAACCTTACTTTGACTATGTAAACAAAATAGTTGGGCCGAACTGTCAATGGTGGGCGTCTTACTATCCAAGCTCCGAAGAAGAAGCAATACGTAGTCGACTTGAGGAGATTGTTGATGACGAAAACAGGATGAAATTGATAGATATGTCCCTGTTGACTAAATAATCTGAAGCTATCAATTTTTCTAAAACTATTTAACGTGACGATATGCCCCATTGTGTTAGTTAGAGTTTAACCCATTCATTTATGTGGGCATTTTCAATACTACTACTTATGCGAGAAGGTAGCAGTAGTCTGTTCCATACAAACACATCAAATAGCAACTTTTACGTGTGATTACTCATATAACTGCATAATAAAAAAGGATATAGGCGTAGTTCTGGGTTAGCATGTCTGAACAATCATCGGTTAATTGGTTTGGTCAAAAAATCATGTATTTATCAGAATTGAAGGCACAACATTTTAGACAGTTTGAAGATTTTTCTATGGCATTCAACAAGGGGTTAAATTTACTTGTTGGTGAAAATAATGCGGGTAAAAGCTCTGTTATAGATGCAATCCGACTCGTCCTTGATACAACTTCAGCCGAGTGGGTTAACCTGAAGAGTACTGACTTCCTAAATGGCAAAAATGAGTTACAAATTCAGTTAAAGTTTGAGGACTTATCCCTACGCGAGTCTGGCTTATTTTTAGAATATTTAACAAATGAAGAAGTAACCCCTGGAGTTGATAAATCTGTTCTATTCATAACTCTTTCAGCAAAACTCGCCCCAAGCCCTTTCAAAAAATCTCAATTTATAAAGACCGAAATCCGTTCTGGTATCAATAATGATGGCCCTATAATTGAAAGAGACGTTCGTGAATACCTCGCTGCTACTTATTTAAAACCCCTACGTGATGCCGAAGCTGAACTCTCTGCTGGACGCTCGTCTAGGCTATCTCAAATTTTAGGAAGTAACGCCAGTTTAGCAGGGGACACGAGCGCCACTCAGCGTATTATTGAACTACTTACTGGTGCAAGTAAGGAAATTCAGTCAGACGCAGCAATCCAAACTGCGCAAGGCAATATAGCTACCTTGCTGAACTCTTTAACATTCAGAGCGAATGTATTTACTCCAGTCTTAAGTTTATTAGGAAGCAAGGACTACGCAGACATGAGCGAATCAGAAAAATCATTCGCTCTTAAATCCATTTTAGAAAAACTAACCCTTGAACTCGATGCTTCAGGTATTAAGCACGGATTGGGTTATAGCAGTCTGTTATTTATGGCTACCGAGCTAATGCTAATAAAGCAAGAGGAAGAGCAATACCCTCTGTTGCTAGTAGAAGAGCCTGAAGCTCACCTTCACCCCCAGTTACAGTTGAAGTTTATTAATTATCTTCGGACTGAAAATAGCCAACTACAGTGCATTTTATCGACTCACAGTCCTGTACTTGCATCAAAAGCCCCTTTAGAGAGTTTAATCCTAATGCAAGAAGGCCAAGCTTTCCCTCTAAGAAAGGGATGCACCGCACTCGAAGACGAAGATTATGTTTTCCTTGAGAAATTTTTGGATTCCACAAAAGCAAATATGTTTTTTGCAAAAGGTGTATTGCTAGTTGAAGGGGTTGCAGAGGTAGTTTTAATCCCCAAAATAGCGGAATTACTTGGACGGCCTTTAGAAGACTATGGAGTGTCGCTAGTAAGCGTAAATGGCTTATCAAGGAAGCGCTACGCTAAGGCTTATCGATCCAGTCCTACCTCAGCAAATCCAAAACCACTACCTATCAAGGTAGCTTGTATCACGGATTTAGATTTGTGGCCAAATGAAGCCGAAGATACTGGTGATAACGATTATGGTTTTAAAACCAAAAAACAGCCAAAACCAAGTGGTAAAGGCGGAAACTTGAAGTATTGGCTTAATGAACTCACTCCTGCCGAAATAGATGAAAGAAAAGCTAAGAAGTCCGAGTTTGATGGAGAGCTAGTTAAAACGTTTATATCTAATGACTGGACGTTTGAGTTTTGTCTTGCAAAGTACGGACTGAGCGAAGAGCTATACCAAGCGATAAATAACAGCATGGATGGCTACGACGCACTAAATACTGATGCACAAATAAGAGCTGTCCAGCTGTATGGCGTTATCGAAGGTAAAGGAGATGGGAAAAGTGAAGTTAGTTATTCACTGGCTGAGATCCTATCTAAGTATAAAGACCGCCCTCTAGATCTAAAAGCAAAGTTACCATCCTATATTGTTGATGCTATTGAGTATGTAACAGAATCGTTTCCTACAGAAGTGGAGCCGCTACAATAATGATCGATATTAATGATGCGGATATTAGCGCGGTCGAAGCAGAGTTAGGGGTGACGTTTGATGCTGCAAGAAAGCAGATAATCAAGACATTCAATGATGTGCAGGCTTGCCCTGGTAGTGGCAAGACAACAATGGTTGCAGCTAAGCTCCTTATAATTGCCAAAAAATGGAAACAATCGCATCAAGGAATATGTGTTTTAACTCATACCAATGTTGCAAAGGGTGAAATAATTGAGCGCCTTCAGCAGAGTATTGATGGTCAAAAACTATTATCCCATCCTCACTTTATTGGTACAATTCAAGAGTTTGTAAATAGATTCCTCGCAATACCATATCTACGTTCAAAAGGCTTTACCGTAACCCAAGTTGACGATGAGATATGTTGTACTAAGGGTTGGTCTCTTTTGTCTAGAGGGACAAAGAACTTCCTGAGACAACGACATATTTCATCATTGCAAGATCTTCAATATAAATTCATAGATGACGAAGTTAAACTATCAGTACCTGGCTTTACAAGGGTATCCACATCGTCAAGCTATCAGGATTTAAAGTCAGCAAAAAGAACGTTGGTGACTGATGGTTACTTCTATTACCATGAAATGTATGCGTTTGCTAAGAAGTATATTCTAAAGAATTCATCGATTAAAGGCGCACTTAGATCTCGCTTCCCTGCTGTATTTATTGATGAAATGCAAGATACTCAAAGATTCCAAGATGAATTGCTAAACGATATATTCCAACATGAGACTGTAAGCTTCCAAAGATTTGGTGACCCTGACCAAGCTATTTATAGTGGTGGGGAAGAGGGGAATCAAACTTACAATCAAGTTGCCTTAGAGAAAGTCGAAGACAGTCACCGCTTTAACAATTCAATTGCGCTGCTGGCAAAAAATTTAAGTTACAACCGTATCAACCTGAACTCAGATACATCGGCACCAGAACAAGCCTTACATACAATTTTTTTGGTTGATGAGAACTCACGAAGTAACGTTTTCGATAGGTTTGCAGAATTGTGTTCGCAAGCAATCCCCGAAGACTGTAAAAGACCAATTAAAACGGTTGGTGCAGTTGGTGTTAGAAAGGATGATGGATTAACCATTTGCAACTATCTCGACTCATTTGATAAGAGCAACTCAACAAATGCGTTTAAACCAAGCAAACTTATTCATTACTTTTATGAAGGGAGTCGCTTAAAAGGTGAACATCAAGCATATCGTCTAATTCTTGACGGGATGGTTAGATGCGGTCGAATATCTAATTCCAAACTATCACACCAAGATGGTACTCAGTCTGGGTACTCAACCACATATATACGTAAATATTTAAGAGAATCGGGTTTAATTATCAATTTCAATGTCCTGATTAAGTCATTGATTGAAAATGACATAACAGAGGATATATGGAACGAATCAGTGACTACTCTATTAAGTTATTTGAACTTGCATAACTTGACTCAAATTCAAGAGTTTATCTGTTTTGAAGGTAATAGGCCTCACGCAGCTACTGTTAACAATGTCAGCGCTAACAAGGTTTATACAGAAGTTTCAGGGAGAACAATCGAAAATGAAGTGGCAACAATTCATGCAGTTAAAGGTGAAACACATGCAGCCACGCTAGTCTTGGAAACAAAATTCCGTTCAAATGATTTAAAATCATTAATTGACTATATTCTAGCCGAAAACACTACGAAACCGACAGCCGCTACAAAAATCAAGTTCATGAAACAGTTATATGTCGCCTTCTCAAGGCCTGAGCACTTGCTTTGTTTAGCTATGGATAAATCAGGGTTTCCTACAGAGCACCTTGGGAAGCAGGATTATGCAGGCTGGAAAATTTGTGACCTTACAATGATGTAAATTTTTCTTGAAAAGTCGATGAGATATTTTGTTCTTGGATTTTGGATTACTTTTCCTAATCCTAGGCGGAAGAGTTAGATATTTGTAACTAACTTGTTTGTGTCCATAGATTTGCTTGATTCGTAGTTTGCTCACCAGAAAGTACTAGGGGGCACTATGCTGTGTCAAATTACCTACTGAGAGATTATGGTGGGCTTACAATTGAGAATAAATATTCATGTGCTTTATCTTCAATATATCACCCTACGAAGTTTGTAGCTGATAAGCCATAGCTTTTAATCGATTCTATTAGCATTTCTGGAACTTACACTTTGACTCCTTTTATGAAACGCATTTAGCATGACGCTCTACATTTAGTTCGTATGCTAATCTGCTGTGGAGTCAAATAAATGGGTAAAAGGAAGGAAAAAGGCAATCTTGAATCTCATAAAAAAGTAGGCTCAAAACTGGTCGCTCCTTTTAATGATATACCGAATCGCACTTCTATGTCTTGGCTGAATGATCGCTTACCTTGCATGATGTGGGGTGGTTTACTTATACAACGATTAGGACGAGATGCAGCTATAGAAGTATTCAGACAACTCTCTACTGAGCTGGGTGAGATGTACCTTGCCGTCGAACGTCAAGATAATCTAATTCCTCGTATAGGTCTACATGGCCTATCTCGTTTGGATAATGATATGGTAGACAAGTACTTTGAAATTCTGGGCAATACTCCAGAATCCAAGGAGGCTTTGAAGCCTCTGAAGCTGTTTGATTGTTTACCTTTGGCTGAGAAATGGGCTGAGTTTCTTGATGGCACTGAAGTAGACGATAATGATTGGAATGTTCTAGCCGCAGCAGCTTCTTCTATCCTTGATCATCAATCTCAAGAAGCCACAGACTGTCGATGGGCTTATTTACTCACAGCTATTAAAGCGGATCGAATGCGTCTTATGAACGCAGAGCAGTATCAAGAGTTCGAAGAGTATCCTCACTTCGGAGAGCAAAGGGCAGTGCGTCCAATGATACGCAGTACTGAAATGTCGTTGGGCGGAGGACTAGGAGACGAAGGGTACTTAGATGGGAAGAAAAAATTTGCAGATATATTTTGGGCAGAGTGCAAAGCCAAAACAGATTGTGTCATTTCAAAACCTGTTAAGTTTCAACCTAGTTACGACGTGCCTGCTACTGTTAGTAATGTTGATGTTTGTTGGAGAGAGTTAGCTGCACACTTCCTTAACACAGACACAATGACCCAAGTTCAAGCCAAGCGTGATGCCAGTTTTGGTTTCGGCTTTTATGCACTTGCAGTAGCAAGAGAGGGACTAGTTACTTCAGGCGTAATGCTGACCTCGAAGATGTCACTGCGGATGTTAGCTGAGATGTATATAACATTCTCTTATCTGATAGCGGCAGGTGATAAGAAGCTGTGGGATGTTTACCGCTCTTTCGGTTCGAGCCAAGCGAAGTTGACGTTTTTGAAGTTAGAAGAAGTAATCGAAGATAAGCCAGGGTATTTGAAGAAAGAACATATAGAACAGTTGGCAAATGAAGATATCTATATGGACTTTCAGGATATACCTTTGGGTAACTGGGCAAACATTGACTTGCGTAGAATGTCTATAATCGGTAAGTGTAAAAATATTTATGACTCATACTATACTTGGCCATCTACATTTGCTCATGGTCAATGGTGTGCTGTTAGAGATACAGCGTATACGACATGCCTAAACCCATTACACCGTTTACATCGAGTTCCTCTACCGTCTCCAAGATATGAAGACCAAACAGGTTCAGATATTGTTTTACTAGTTAATAAGATATTCGAATTGGTAGACTCCTTATATCCTGGGTTTAAAATTCAGCTTTCACTAGAGGAAATAGAAATTAAAGCTGAAGAAACGGTGCTTGAAGATTAGTTACAGGAGAATCGCTCTTCGTTTGAGGCAGTCGTGGTAGGCTGCCTTAGTGCTAAATGATTTTAACCATCGAAATTGCTCATTGATTTAAGTTAACCGTCCTTGCCATACTTCTAGTTATTCTTAACTTCCTAATTTAGAGAAGCCGCTGACACGTTAATGTCCATCTTCGAGCTAGCTGGTTGTAGCTAGATCAGATTTGTCCATCCAGACTCATTTTTTCAAAGACCGCTATCCCCTGATTGGCTAGAGCTTTATTTTAACAAGCATCCGAAGAGCGTTGCTGACAATGGAATCTATGATATGAGCAGGAAAGTCGTTGGGTAGCTGGTTAACTACTTGGTAAATAGCATTCGGAAAGGAGTCAATAAATTCGTGAAGTATCTCTTGCATTCGAATTGTGCAGAAACCAACGGTTTCTGCTGTTGCAATAAAGTGACGCGGATAGATTTTTTCTAAATGCCACTTATTGCCACTTGAAGTGGATTTGAGAGACATTGCTAATTTTAATTTACGTGTGTTAATACCTCTACCACTTGATGAGGGGAAGGCAGACATAATGTCGTAGAATGGTGTTAATCGATACGTACTGTCCGCTTCGATAAAAATCGAAAAGTTCTTTGCATGCCCGTCGGTTGCACCGATCAACCATTGAAATACTTGAAAGCGCATAAAATCGTCGCAGTCCTTGTCTGCGCATCTAGAACCACTCAGTAGTTGCATGATTTCTTTAATACCAATGCCACCATCACTCTGATATTTCAATCGTGAGGGCAGCGAGAATACTTGGCACATGTCTTCTTGAGCCAATCGAATAAGTGTGCATTCATCTTTCGACCAGTGTCTATCGAAACGTTCAATAATTAGAGCTTTCATTCCTTCAACTTCTAAGATCTCAATCTTTGGAACTTGGAAGCCCATTGCTTCTGCAAGTTTTATACAGAAATACTCATTTTCAACGCTCCTCGTCATATCAAGTGTTGCCGCTGGCTGCTGAATAAAGCCGATCGGAAATTTGAGAATGTAAGTGCTTGGGTAATCCAAACTGGGTAAAAACCAATCATTTTTGATTTTAACTAGTGCAGTTTTCTCTTGCGCCCCAGATATTGTGATGCGGAAGTCGTGTTTATTGGACATGCCAAGAGGGAACTGATACTCATGAGCCGTAACTATATTGTGTAAATTACGAACTGAAAGTGGTTCCAGCTGCGTTGAAGCAAGACCATTATGCACTTCATTTTTTGGCAGTAATGAAAGTGAGCCAACGCAATCGCGCCCGATTACATGTAATAAGTCAAACACGTCAGTTGAGTCGGTGTCATAGCGATGTTGTATATTCTTACGCGCCGAAGAAAGGTCAGGTAGCAGATTGTCAAAGTAGTTTAAAACAGGAGTACCGATGTACGGCTGACTTTGAAGTGGGAGAGATAGCGAAATTGGGTAGGCGTTCTGCTGTTCTAACCATTTCTTATCGTAGCAAAATTGCAGTTTGCCATCAGTAAGCTTGGTTAAATGGGCAACTTTGGTGCTGTTGATGTATGCAAGTAACGTAGTCATCTGTTTCTTCTGAAGGAAAAAGGAGATGGAGAGGTGTTACCTAAATCATACAATTAGTTGACAAAAAAGCTAGAGCCAATTTTACAACACAGTGAAACTGACTATTGAAGGAGAGAGTTAGCTATACAGTAGCCAGCAATATTATTGCTGGCTATCAATTTTGTTAGCAGTAATTACATCTTTGCGTGGCAGTAAGTCCGATACCCACCAATCAAATTACGTGCTTTAAAACCGTTGTTGACTAGTTGGCGATAAGCGACGTTACCGCGTAACCCAACTTGGCAGTAAATAACAATTTCTTTGTCTTTTGGTAGTTCGTTCATACGATGACGTAATTGATCGACAGGAATATTGATTGCACCTTCAAGGTATCCTACCGACTCAAGTTCACCTGGATTACGTACATCAAGAAGGACTTGGTCTTCAGATAAATTATCAATTTCATCATAATGAATCACAGTTGCGTCACCTTTGATGATGTTGTTTGCGACAAACGCAGCTTGGTTGATCACATCTTTTGCACTGCCGTAAGGTGGCGCGTAAGTCAATTCTAAGTGTTGGAGTTGCTCTACCGTCATACCTGCGCGTTGAGCAACCGCCATAACGTCGATGCGTTTATCAATACCGTCTTTACCGACTGCTTGAGCACCGTAAATTTTGCCAGACTTAGGATCGAACAACATTTTGAATGAAACAATCTCAGCGCCAGGGTAGTAACTCGCGTGGCTTGCGGTGTGGACGTAAACTTTTTCGTATTCAATGCCTGCGCGTTTAAGCTGTTTCTCATTTTTACCAGTGGAAGCCACAGCAAGATCGAAGATCTTACAAATCGCCGTACCTTGTGTACCTTGATAAGTCTCGTTCCGACCTAACATGTTATCGGCCGCCATACGACCTTGACGGTTTGCAGGGCCAGCAAGAGGTACTAAGGTTCGGCCACCAGTCACAAAATCTTTTTCTTCAACAGCGTCACCCACTGCGTAGATGCTTGGATCGCTCGTTTGCATGTATTCATTAGTATAGATACCACCAAGTGCCCCAATGTCTAATTCTGCTTCTTTTGCTAATTTAATTTCTGGGCGAACACCAATAGCCATGATTAAGATATCAGTGGTTAATGTTTCACCGTTGTTGAGGGTAAGATTCAGTTCACCCTCAATATGTTGTTTATTTTCATTCTCACCAGAACTAAAGCTCGCGATATGTTCATTCGGTACATACTCAATAGCTTGAAGGGCAACTCCCAATTTTAGGTCAATGCCTTTTTGACGAATTTCAGCATGAGCAAAGCCCGCCATTTCTTTATCAACAGGTGTCATCACTTGATCTGCCATCTCGATGAGAGTGGTTTTAATGCCAAGCTGGTGGAAGGCTTCCATCATTTCTAGACCAATGAATCCACCACCAACAACAGTCGCGTGTTCGGGCTTGTTCATCTGAATCGTTTGAATGATACGATCCATGTCTGGAATGTTACGCAATGAATGAGTAAGTGGGTTATCAATGCCTTTGATTGGCGGAACAATTGGGCCTGCACCTGGGCTAAGTAACAGGAAGTCATAGTTTTCTTCATACTCACTACTATCAATCAGGTTCTTAACAGTAACGAGTTTGTTGTGGCGGTCGATAGATATGACTTCATTCATTACACGAACGTCAACATTAAATCGAGCTAAAAAGCTTTCTGGTGTTTGTAGTAATAATTTACTGCGATCTTTGATATCGCCGCCTATGTGATAGGGCAATCCGCAGTTTGCGAACGAGACGAAGCTTCCTCGCTCAAACATTATGATTTGGGCATCTTCACTAAGCCTTCTGGCTCTTGCTGCTGCTGAAGCTCCGCCAGCGACACCACCGACGATTAAAATTTTAGTCATATCTTAATATTCTCTACTCTGTAAATTATTACTAAAGTGAATTTAGGTTGGAAAACCGTTAGTTGCTAGCTGTGACCACAACTATCAAATTGCAAAATGTCGTCAATCATACAGTTGACTAATGAAACGAAGGGGCCCCGCTCAAACATAATGATTTCAGCTTCTTCGCTGAGTCGACGAGCACGAGCCGCTGCGGATGCACCACCCGCGACACCACCAATAATCACAATCTTAGTCATAAATTACTCCAGTAAAATTAAACAAAAGCGGCATGGTAAGGTAATTAAATCCTCAGTGCAGGCCAAGCTTTTTCAAGAAAAAGGCCGCTGGACAAATCCCTGTGAAAGCGCTTTGAATTAAGTTCACTCCAACAAATACCGTTAGCCAAATAAAGTTTGAATGGACAAACGTCGTTAAAATGATGGACAGCAGTACCATGCTGCCCGCCAATATTCTTACCCCATTTTCAATCGTCATGTTGTTACCCTCCGTTGTAAATTAAAGTCACTATAAATTTATTGATTAGCAATGTCTAATGTTAATTTGTCTAATTTTGTATAAACTAAATAAGCGTTGACTAAATCTTGTTTATTAGTATTATCTAATTAAATGCAATGCGGAGGGGGAATGATGGAGATCACATCAGTCAATGTGGAGCAAATGAAAACAAATGCGATAGAGGTTTCAGAGTTGCTTAAAACGATGGCCCACCCTGAGCGTTTGATGGTGCTTTGCCAGTTAATTAATGGTGAGGTGGGCGTTGGAGAATTGCAGCAAAGCTCGATGTTAAGTCAATCAGCCTTTTCGCAACATTTAACCGTGCTTCGTAAGCAAAATATGATCAAAGCAAGAAAGGAGTCGCAGCAAGTCTTCTATTCGCTATCGGATCCGCGGGTTGTACAGCTTATTCAAAGTTTGCAGACCGTTTTTTGTAATTAGTTCATTTGTCATAGGTTAAAAGGATAAATAATGTTGTTTTCTATTCCTTGGGAATCGTTGTTAGGTGGTGTTTTACTAGGGATATCAACTTCACTCATGTTGCTGTTTAACGGCAAAATTGCTGGGATAAGTGGGGTATTAACGGGATTGATGACGCCTAAAACGCGTGATTTTGCATGGCGTTTGTTATTTGCACTTGGCATGGTAACTGGTGGTGCTATTGCCGTTTGGTTTTTAAATGCACAAGTGCCGCAAACTTTTAACTTTAATAACGGTGTTTTGGCGCTTGCTGGCCTATTAGTTGGGGTAGGCACTCGATTAGGAAATGGTTGCACCAGTGGCCATGGCATCTGTGGTGTTGGTCGACTATCCACTCGCTCTATTGCGGCGACAGGTACCTTCATGGGCGTTGCTGCCATTACTGTGTTTGTACGCCTTCATCTTCTATAAGTGAGTCAAAATGAATCAGATGTTGTTTAGATTAACCTCGTTAGTGGCAGGTATTTTGTTTGGTGCGGGTATGGTTATCTCAGGAATGGCCAATCCAGCCAAAGTCGTAGGTTTTTTGGATGTGGCTGGTTCTTGGGATCCAAGCTTAATGTTTGTGATGGGAGGCGCATTGGCCGTTTTTATGCCGACCTATTTCATCGTTATTAAAGCAAGACAGCAGCCTATAAACGCAGAAAAATTCTGTTTAGCGACGACTCGCAGTGTTGATACCCGGCTTATCTCTGGTGCTGCGATTTTTGGGTTAGGTTGGGGATTAGTGGGCATCTGTCCAGGGCCAGCACTATCAAGCCTTGCACTGGGTAATATTGAGGTATGGCTATTCTTTGTCTCAATGATGGTTGGGCTTGGTGCAACTAATTTGTTGATCTGCATTAAGAATAATAAACAACAGCAAACGCAAACGGTTTAATCTAACTAGAATTCAATAAGCAAGTGGAATCGTAACGATCAACATGAGGGATGGGTATGAAAAGGCGAATTTGGATTGCGTGTATTGCCTTAATCACGAGCGGTTATTGGGCCGTTGGCTATGCTGATGATCGTTATATCGTGACCTATGAGCAGATACCACAGCAGATTGCATTTGAAGGTGTTGTCCAGCCAGTTAACAAAGGGACAGTTGCGGCTCAAACCTCTGGTCGAGTCGTTGGTGTGTATGTCGACGTTAACGATTTTGTTAAAAAGGGCGACGTGCTATTAGAAATCAGCGCTATTCAGCAATCGGCTTCTTTAGACGCATCTCAAGCTCAGTTAACCAGTGCAGAGGCTCGAAATCGTGAAGCTCAAGCTCAACTAAAGCGTTATCGACTGCTGTTTCCTAAAGGTGCGATTTCACAAGACCAAATGGATGGCGCTGAAGCTCAAGCTCGAAGTGCTGCTGCGGCCGTCAAGGCGGCAAAAGCCGCAGTCGTGCAGGCGAAGGAGTCACTTGGATACACCAATATTACCGCCCCTTATGATGGTGTCGTGACGGAGCGACATGTAGAGCTGGGTGAAACGGTGGCTCCGGGTACTGCGCTGCTCAGTGGTTTCTCATTCAATGAGTTGCGTGTTGAAACGGCCATTCCGCAGCGCTATCAGCCTGCAGTCACCAATGTTGCTCAATTCCAAGTCATTATGCCTACGGGCGATAAAATAACCCCAATCGATTACAGCTTATTCAGTTATGCAGACCCTCAATCACATACATTCAAAATCCGTCTTGAGCTGCCTCGTGCAGATCAAACTAACAAGTCCGGGCAAGTGATGCCAGGAATGTGGGTCAAGACAGAGTTTAATTATGGTCAACGTGAGGTGATGCTCATTCCTGTTGCCGCTGTGATTCGCCGAGCAGAACTGAGTGCCGTATATCGCATCGTTGATGATAAACGACTGCTAAATCCAGTGCGATTAGGGCAAACCTATGGTGAATATGTGGAAGTATTATCTGGCTTGGAACAAGGCGATACGGTTGCAAGCCGTGTATTTACACAAGTAGGTGAGTGATATGGATAATCGTTTAGGCGTCTCAGGACGTATTGCCAAAGCTTTTCAGACTTCAGCGATGACGCCGTTGCTCGCGATTGTTGGGTTACTGATGGGCGTTTTTGCGGTAATGGTTACTCCTAAAGAAGAAGAGCCGCAAATCGATGTGACCTTTGCCGATGTGTATATTCCTTTTCCCGGAGCTTCTCCGGCGGAAGTGGAAAGTTTAGTGACGAACCCAGCAGAGCAGATCATCTCTGAAATTGAGGGAATTGATAAAATTTACTCTTTTTCACAACCCGATGGTGCGATGATTGTGGCTATCTTTGATGTCGGCGTTCCTAGAAACGACGCCGTGGTTCGTATTTATAATAAACTCTATTCCAATAAAGATTGGATGCCAAAAGGCGTTGGGGTGGGCGAGCCGATCATTAAACCTAAAGGCATTGAAGATGTGCCTATCGTCAGCATTACGTTATCCGATAAAACGGGTACTTTGGACAACCAGCAGTTAACGCAAGTGGCCCATGGTTTAGAAACAGAGCTCAAACGCATTGATGGTACACGAGATATTTATACGATAGGTCGCCACCCTACTATTGTTGATGTACGTTTAGACCCCGTTAAAATGAACAGCTTTGGCATCACGTTAGATCAACTGAATCAGCATCTTCCTGCGGCGAACCACAGCTCTCCAATGTTGAAACTGACGCATGAAAATCAGCAGTTTCCCATCCAAATTGGTCAGTTTTTAACAAAAGTTGAAGAAGTAAAGCAATTGGTGATTGGGCTGCATAACCAGACACCGGTATATTTAGCGGATGTCGCTACGGTTCAATTGGGTGTTGATACATCAACCCAACAAGTTTGGACCAGTGATAAGCAAGGTATTTATCCAGCAGTTACCTTAGCCATCGCTAAAAAAGGAGGTGAAAACGCCGTTCGTGTGGCTGAGATGGTTGAAGCTCGAGTTGCAGAACTTGAAAATCAGTTAATTCCACACGGAATCAGTGTTGAAATCACGCGTGACTACGGGAAAACCGCCGCCGATAAAAGCAATACATTGATCGGTAAATTGATTTTTGCAACCACTGCAGTCGTTATTTTGGTGGTTATTGCGATGGGATGGCGTGAGGCTATCGTGGTCGGTATGGCTATTGTTGTCACCTTGATGATGACACTGTTTGCATCATGGGCATGGGGTTTTACACTCAACCGGGTCTCGCTTTTTGCGTTAATTTTCTCTATTGGCATTTTAGTGGACGATGCCATTGTTGTTGTGGAAAATATCCACCGTCATATGGCGTTAGGTAAGCGTAAGCTGGTGGATCTCATTCCTACGGCGGTTGATGAAGTGGGTGGACCCACAATCCTTGCCACCTTAACCGTGATTGCCGCACTATTGCCAATGGCCTTTGTCTCTGGGCTTATGGGCCCGTATATGAGCCCAATTCCCATCAATGCTTCGATGGGAATGCTGATTTCATTGGCGGTTGCATTTGTCTTTTCACCTTGGTTAGCGGCCAAGTTTCTTAAGCCTTCATCGCATCAAGCACAATCTCAATCAACTCAAGGCATCTTTCACCGAATCATGAATCCTTTCGTGGTCTCGGCTGCACAAAGACGTAACCGCTTTTTCTTGATGCTTGCGGTATTTGCGCTTATTGCTGGCTCCCTATTACTGCCAATCACAAAGGCCGTGGTTTTAAAAATGCTGCCTTTCGATAATAAATCAGAGTTTCAAGTGGTATTGGATATGCCTGAAGGGGCGTCGCTTGAGAAAACGCAACGCGTTTTATTTGAACTTGGCGCGGTGTTAAATAGCGTGCCTGAAGTCAGTGGGTATCAGATTTATGCAGGTACAGCCGCACCGATCAACTTCAATGGCCTTGTGCGTCATTATTTTATGCGCAATCAAGCCAACCAAGGCGATATTCAGGTGAACCTGTTAGGGCGAAAAGAGCGCGATAAAGATAGTCATACGATTGCAAGTGAGGTACGCCCCAAGCTTAATGAGGTTGCCAGCCGATTTGGCGGTAAAGTCAAAGTCGTTGAAGTTCCACCGGGGCCACCCGTTTGGTCACCTATTTTAGCGGAAGTTTATGGTCCGACACATGACATTCGGGCACAAGCGGCAAGGATGCTACGCGGGATCTTCCACGAAACAGCGGATATTGTCGATATCGATATGTATCTACCGGAAGTGCATCAAAAATGGCAAGTAGTGATTGATCGCAGCAAAGCGTCACACTATCAAGTACCTTATGCTTCGATAGTCGATGCTTTGGCGACGGCCGTCGGTGGAAAGCCGATCACCTATTTGCACAGTGAGCACAGCAAGTACCCAATCCCCATTCAAGTGCAAGCTAGTGAAAATGTCAAAGTCCGATTAGATCAAGTGTTGAACATGAAAGTAGGGAGCACTGCGGGCAGTGCATATCCACTGTCTGATTTAGTCACTATTCGCCAAACTCAAATGGATGACTACATTGTGCATAAAAACCTGTTACCAATGGTGATGGTGGTGGCGGACATGACGGGTGAAATAGACAGCCCCTTATACGGTATGTTTGAAATGGTGTTCAACATCAATGCACTTGGCCTACCTGTGGAACAGTATTATATCCACCAACCTACAGGGTTAAATGGTGTCGAAATCTTCTGGGATGGTGAATGGACGATCACTTATGAAACATTCCGCGACATGGGCATTGCCTACGCGGTTGGGATGATCCTTATTTACTTACTGGTTGTCGCGCAGTTTAAGTCCTACCTTGTTCCGTTGATCATTATGGCTCCAATTCCACTGACGATTATTGGCGTCATGCCCGGCCATGCGTTACTTGGTGCTCAGTTCACCGCCACGTCGATGATTGGGATGATAGCACTCGCGGGGATTATTGTACGTAACTCCATCTTGCTGGTTGATTTCATTAATCAGCAGGTTGAAGAAGGTGTGGCATTTTCCGAAGCGGTTATTCAGTCGGCGGCTGTTCGTGCTAAACCCATCATGCTTACCGCTTTAGCGGCCATGATCGGGGCGGTATTTATTTTAGATGATCCCATTTTTAATGGCCTAGCCATTAGCCTGATTTTCGGCATCTTTGTTTCTACCGTCTTAACTTTATTGGTTATTCCTGTTTTGTATTATACGGTTATGCGTCATTGATCTTTCTGTTCTAACTATTCCCTTGCTCTAACTACAAAAAGGGCGCTGAGTAGTCAGCGCCCTTTTTGTCAGCTTTAAAATGTCAGCAGGCAATGGATATTAAAAATGCAGTTTTAAATAGGTAGATTACGGATAAATTCGCTATGATTATAACTAAAGGTGTTTCATAACAAGAAAAGCGGTGCGAGCTTAATCGTGTTTGAGTCAACTAAACTCCCCAGTTAGGAAAACATGAAACTGAAATCTGCGTTATTGATAATATTTTCTCGAGTGATGGCTGTATTGGCGCTGCAGCTTCCAGTCATCGCTTCTACGGCAGAAGTCGGCGAAGCGCTCTCCAGCGAGCATGATCTTTCTCAACCTCTGGTCATTACAAGCTCAGCCAAGTGGAAACCGTATTCGTATATTAATAAGCAAGGAGAGCCTGCCGGAATCTTAGTCGATTATTGGAAAGTCGTTGCTGAGCAAAGCGGGTTCGATGTTGAATTTAAACTAGTAAGCTGGAACGAATCACTAGAGCTGGTTAAACATGGGCAAGCCGACGTTCATGCGGGTCTAATTCAATCACCTGAGCGAGATCTGTTCCTCGATTTTGGACCTGAAATTATGGCGATCGAGACGCACGTATTCTTAGATCAACACTTACTCGGTACGGATTTTGACAAAATATTTTCAGGTGAAATCGATATTAAGGTTGGCGTTGTATCGGGTGGCTATGAGGCGTATTACGCAGCTCAATATTTACCTAAACTAAACTTGGTCCACTTTGCCACGAATGAAGATATGTTGTATGCCGCTTCCAGTGCAAAATTAGAAGGGTTTATTAGCGATTATCAAGTCGCTAATCTCTTTATGTTTACAGAAAATAGCCCGAAAAAATATGTGCCAGTTAAGTATCTCTATTCTGAGCCGTTGCGCTTTGGGGTGAAAGAGGGCAATGACGTTCTTTGGCAGAAGCTCGCAAATGCGACAGATAAAGTATCTGATGCCTCTAAAATGCAGTTATTTAGTCGCTGGATCTACATGGAAACGGTTTACCCAAAATATTTTATCCCGATCATCATTAGCGTAGCTCTGATGGTTCTCTGTATTTACATCTTGATGTTAAGACGCGCAGTCATACATAAAACCATCGATTTAGAGAGAGCAAATCACTTGCTAGAGAAATTGGCGCAAACTGATGAGCTAACAAAAATCAGTAATCGCCGACACTTCCAATCAAAGATAGCAGAATTGCAAGGAACTCCCGTCCCCTTTACCTTATTGGTGTTTGACATTGATAACTTTAAGCTAATCAATGATCAGTTTGGTCATGAAGTGGGTGATCAAGCCATTATTCATGTGGTTAGACATGTACAGAGAAAGTTATCCAATAATGACTTTATTGCTCGTTTAGGTGGAGAAGAGTTCGCCATTATTCTTACTCTCTATGCCTTTGAAGAGGTCAAATTGAAAGCTCAATATATCTGTCAATCTGTCTATGAAAATCCAATGCGAGTAGCCAGTGATACCATCACGCTCAGTATCAGTTTGGGTGGCGCCTATTACGATCTTGTTCCTGATAAGGTCTCACTTACTGTTGCGGACAGTTTAATGTACCAAGCCAAGTCGGCGGGTAAAAATCGTGCTGTAGTTGTTAAAGTCGAACAATGTGCGGATTGATCATTCCTATTAACTTCATTTCGGCCATCTATTATCACTTGTCTCGCCCGAGGACAGTGTTTCAAGAAAAGCCATTCCAAGAAAAGTATGGATGATGTTTTTTGGCAACGAAATGACCTCGATTAATCATGAAATAGTGTGCTGGAATTCGACATTTCATGTCGCTAATGTGAGACTTTGTGCCCAAGTCGCGAAAGAGGGAATAAAGAGTATTGCTGCCGCTAATTGACATACACATTTTGATTTTAACATCGCAATACCTCACTGATCGAATCCGAAGGCTTAGCCTATCAGGTTCGGTGAAATTTCAAGAGGAAAAATCAAAAATTTGCAATTTTCATCGTTTCTTTTCTAAGTGAGATCTACTACTCCAAGATCGCATTGATCTTGTTCAATGCTCGGTTTTTATTGATCCAAATCAATACCCTAAGTTGGGAGTTTTCGTTAAATGCACCACAATATATTGTGTCAGTCGGATAATAAACTGCTCTATATAGTGTATTTGTGGATAACTCTGTGAGTATGCTAGGGGTAAGGAGAAATGGTGAAACCTATCGTAATCAAACGTGACGGATCGAGAGCCCCGTTCAACCGTGATCGCATTCAATCTGCCGTGGAAAGTGCAGCTGAACATATTGATAAAGAGATCGCTATTTACGCACTCAATGTGGCGTTGGCGGTAGAACTGAAGCTCAAAGATTACGATGAAGTCCATATCGCCGAGATTCAAACCTTAGTAGAGAACGAGCTAATGCAAGGGCCCTATAAAGCATTAGCTCGTTCATACATCGAGTACCGACACGATCGTGATATCGCGCGTGAGAAGCAAAGTGCCTTGACGCAAGAGATTGAAGGCCTTATCGAAGAAAGTAATGCCGATCTGCTCAATGAAAATGCGAATAAAGACGGCAAAGTGATCCCAACGCAGCGTGACTTACTGGCTGGTATTGTGGCGAAACACTACGCTAAAACCCGAATTTTACCGCGTGATATTGTGCAAGCGCATGAAGAGGGTGATATCCACTATCATGACTTGGATTACGCTCCCTTTTTCCCAATGTTTAACTGCATGCTGATTGATTTAAAAGGCATGCTCACTCATGGCTTTAAGATGGGTAATGCGGAAATTGATACGCCAAAATCAATTTCAACCGCCACCGCAGTGACCGCGCAAATTATCGCTCAGGTTGCGAGCCATATTTACGGCGGCACCACCATCAACCGTATCGATGAAGTGCTTGAACCTTATGTGACAGCCAGTTACGACAAACATTTAGAAATAGCAAAAGAGTGGGATATTCATCATCCCGAAGCCTTTGCTATGTCCCGTACAGAAAAAGAGTGCTACGACGCATTCCAGTCACTTGAATATGAAGTCAACACTTTGCATACCGCGAATGGGCAAACTCCGTTTGTCACTTTCGGCTTTGGTCTAGGGACCAGTTGGGCCTCTAAATTGATTCAACAGTCAATTTTGAAAAATCGCATTGCTGGCTTAGGCAAAAATCGTAAAACGGCTGTATTCCCTAAGTTGGTATTTGCCATCAAAGATGGCTTAAATCATAAAGCGGAAGATCCAAATTATGACATCAAACAACTCGCATTAGAGTGTGCGACCAAACGCATGTACCCGGATATTCTCAACTACGACAAAGTAGTTGAAGTGACGGGTTCATTCAAAACCCCAATGGGTTGCCGCAGCTTCTTAAATACATATGAAGAAGGTGGTGAGCTGATTCACGAAGGGCGGAATAATTTGGGGGTAGTCAGTCTCAATTTACCTCGTATCGCGCTGAAAGCGGGCCGAAATATTGAACAGTTCTACACATTACTCGATAAAAAATTAAAACTGGCTCGCCGTGCTTTAGAAACTCGCATCAGCCGCCTTGAAAAAGTCAAAGCACGCGTCGCGCCTATTTTGTATATGGAAGGGGCATGTGGTGTTCGATTAAAAGCCGATGATTCTATTGCCGATATATTCAAAAATGGCCGAGCATCTATCTCTTTGGGCTACATTGGTGTGCACGAAACCATTACCGCGCTCTATGGCAGTGACACACATGTTTATGATGATAGCGAACTGCGAGATCGCGCGTTAGATATCATTAAATACCTGAAAGGGGCCGTTAACCAATGGGCGGAAGAAACCGGTTACGCGTTCAGTTTGTACGGTACGCCAAGTGAGAACCTCTGCAGCCGTTTCTGCCGTATCGACACCAAAGAATTTGGTGTGATTGAAGGCGTAACGGATAAAGGTTATTACACCAATAGCTTCCATTTGGATGTGCAAAAGAAAGTTAATCCATACGATAAAATTGATTTTGAGATGCCATATCCAGAGGTTTCAAGTGGTGGCTTTATCTGTTATGGAGAGTTTCCGAATATGCAGAAAAACATAGAAGCGCTTGAAAACGTTTGGGATTACAGTTACAGCCGTGTTCCTTATTATGGGACCAATACGCCAATTGATGAGTGCTATGAATGCGGTTTTACTGGCGAATTTGAGTGTACGAGTAAAGGGTTTACCTGTCCTAAATGTGGTAATCACGACTCATCCAAAGTCTCCGTAACCCGCCGCGTGTGTGGCTACCTTGGTAGCCCAGATGCTCGTCCGTTTAACTTCGGTAAACAAGAAGAAGTTAAACGTCGCGTTAAACACTTGTAAGTGATAGTGAGTAACCTGTTGGCATGAATTATCACCAATATCATCCGATTGATGTTGTGAATGGCCCGGGGACGCGTTGTACGCTGTTCGTCTCCGGCTGTGAACATCAATGCAAAGGATGTTATAACAAAGGGACTTGGTCGCTGCATTCTGGCCACACTTACAATGAGCAACTAGAGCAGCAGATCATCACCGATTTGAACGACACGCGCATCAAGCGCCGAGGATTATCCTTGTCGGGTGGCGATCCCTTACACCCGCAAAACCTTACTTCTATTTTGCAATTGGTTAAACGAGTAAAGACTGAATGTGTGGGGAAAGATATCTGGTTATGGACGGGATATACCCTAAACGAACTCAGTGATGCTCAAAGACAAGTCATTGAATATGTTGATGTCTTGATTGATGGAAAATTTGAACAGGATAAAGCCGATCCAAGCTTAGAATGGCGAGGCAGTGCCAATCAAATAATCCATCAATTTAAACTGTAAAAATTATGTATCTAGTGCTAACTTGAAGGTCATTACTTGAATTTCAAAGGGTTGTGACCTTCATGTTTTCACATTTACCAACACCAACACTCGATCCAATACTTTCATTATCGGTTGCATACCGCAACGATCCTCGCAGCGAAAAAGTTGACCTAGGCATTGGCGTTTATCGTAATAGCCAAGGAGAGACGCCGATTATGCGCGCCATTGCCAAAGCGCAAGAGCACGTGATTGCCACACAAACCACTAAATCGTATGTTGGGCTTGCTGGGTGTGAAGAGTTTAACCAAAGCATGGTGAACTTATTATTGTCTGGCACTTCAGTGCTTGATCGTGTGGCTGCGATTCAAACGCCCGGAGCAAGTGGTGCGCTGCGTATGCTCGGTGACTTAATGCACGTAGCACAACCAGAAACGACGGTGTGGATTACTGACCCAAGTTACGTCAATCATAAACCTGTGATGGAAGCGGCGGGTTTAAAAGTGAAATATTATTCTTACTTCTGTCGCGAGACTAAACAAGTCGATACTGCACGGATGCTTGATGATTTATCGCAAGCAGGGCCAAAAGATGTGGTGCTTATCCATGGTTGCTGCCATAACCCAACTGGCGCGGATATTGATTTCGCCGCATGGCAAGCGATCACCAATCTTGCGCAGAAAAATGGCTTCATCCCTTTTGTTGATGTTGCCTACCAAGGGTTTGGTGAAGGTCTTGAAGAGGATGTGAAAGGGCTGCGTTTTATGGCAAACAACGTCGAAGAGATGTTGATCACCACCTCTTGTTCAAAGAACTTTGGTCTCTACCGAGAACGAACTGGTGCCGCGATTGTTGTCGGTAAAAATGCACAAGATGTAGCGAATGCAAAAGGTAAATTACTAACGTTAGCCCGTTCGACCTACACTATGCCGCCCGATCATGGTGCTGCACTGGTGAAAACTATTTTACAAAATCAAGCATTAACCGCGATTTGGAAGCAAGAGTTAAGTGAAATGCAACAGCGTTTGTTAAACCTGCGTCAAACCTTGTGTAATCATTTGAGAAATCAGCACAATACTTCACAATTCGATTTTATCGAAAGTCACAAAGGGATGTTTACTGTGCTAGGCTTTACTCCAGAACAGATGGCTCAGCTACGTGATCAATATGGAATCTATGGGGTAGGTGATGGCCGAATTAACATTGCAGGCTTATCAGAACAACATATTCCGTATGTTGCTCAAGCCATAGTGAATGTCTCTTAAATATTTATCAGTTTGATTAGGTGGGTCAATGAAACAACACTTGAAACTTATTGCTCTTTTAATGTTGAGTACTGGTTTGATGGCATGTAGTACGCTAAACCAAACCTCAACACAACCAGAGCAAAAGCCAAAAGTTGAAGAGCCAAAACAACAAAATACTGAGGCACAAAAACCGGTTGAAAAACCCTCAAAAGAGCCAGTTGTGGTGAAGGCCAAAAAAACCTCTGATGGTAAGCTTATTTTGGGCGAAAAAGAGTGGGTTTATGTGCCGAGTTTGAACGAAAGCTTCAAAGCGCGTATCGATACCGGGGCGGCCACCTCTTCAATTAGTGCCGTGGATGTTGTTGCTTTTGAACGCGATGGAAATGATTGGGTCAAGTTCAGGATTGAACACGATGACATCAAAAGTGATGAGATAAGTTTACCTGTTGAACGCTGGGTTAGAATTCGGCAATCCAGTGCAGAGGGTACACAAAGACGTGCGGTCGTTGTCGCTTGGATTGAAATTGGTGATCTCAAAGAGAGAACCGAATTTACGCTTGCCGATCGTACACATCTGACTTATCCACTGTTACTTGGTCGTAGTTTCTTTAAAGATGTAGCGCTTGTTGATGTGAGCCGAAAGTACGTGCAGGATAAACGTAAATAGAGATACCTCACTTCTTAGCTCAACCTAACAGCCAGCACTTGTTGCTGGCTTTTTCTTACCTCCAATTCCCTAGTTGTAACAGCAGTCTTCATTCCTCATTACTTTATTCGATATTTGCTCAATAAAATGATGCGCTGTGTTGAATAATGTTTAAAAACCATTGTGTTAAGTTTGTTAAAAAGACGATGGCGTCTAAAATGAAAACATACCACCTGCATTGGTAAACCTAAAAGGTGTTAACTCAGGATCTGATATACAAAACACTGCTTAAACCCACGCCGAGCAGTGATATGACTGCTAATAAGGAAATTGTCTATGTCTGAGCATCAACAAGCTGAAAGTAAATTTAGATTAGTGACACGCAGCGATTTTGATGGGCTGGTTTGTGCCGTGTTGCTCAAAAAACTCAACCTAATTGACGAGATCGTATTTGTTCACCCAAAGGATATGCAAGATGGGAAAGTGACGACAACTGAGCGTGACATTGTCACTAACCTGCCTTACGTCGCTAATGCTCACTTAATTTTTGATCATCACCTATCGGAAACTATTCGCAATCAAGGTGAAAGGCCGAATCATATTATTGATCCAAACGCGCCGTCTGCCGCGCATGTAGTATGGCAATATTATGGCGGACTGGATACGTTTCCCTCTCAGTGGCAAGAGATGCTGATTGCTGTCGACAAAGGTGACTCCGCGCAGTTTACTCGGGATGAAGTGCTTGATTCTGCGGGATGGAATTTACTGAATTTCCTGATGGATGCAAGAACAGGTTTAGGGCGCTTCCATGAATTTCGTATCTCCAATTATCAGTTAATGATGGATCTTATCGACTACTGTGCGAACCACTCCATTGCTGAGATTCTTGCTCTGCCGGACGTTCAAGAGCGCGTTACTTTGTACCGTGAGCATGAAATTCTATCTAAACAGCAGATTCAACGTTGTGCCAAAGTCTATAAAAACCTTGTCATTCTTGATTTGACGGGCGAAGAAATTATTTACGCGGGGAATCGGTTTATCATTTATGCCTTATTTCCCCAGTGTAATATCTCGATTCACAAAATGTGGGGCTTTCAGAAGCAAAATATCGTGTTTGCTACGGGGAAATCTATTTTTGATCGTGGCTCTAAAACCAATGTGGGCGGATTAATGCTCAAATATGGTGGTGGAGGCCATCAAGCGGCTGGAACGTGCCAAATTGCTCTTGAAATGGCCGAGCAGGTAGAAAAAGAGCTGATCAGCCAAATTACCACAGATGGTTAAAGCCGATGAAGCCCTGCATGGCAGGGCTTTTTATCTCATCGCGGCGTTTTCTATACGTTTCGTTCCTAAAACCACAAAGTTACCAATTCTTATTGCGACGCACCACTTACCAGCAATGCCAAGTTGTTTCGTTATAATTGCAGCTTGGGGTTTCGTAAATCTTATTTTTCTCTATACTTACCCAAGTGACTGAATTATTAATAGTTTACACCGATGGAATGTCGCGAAGTTATCAATGGAAGGATTCTAGTATGAGAAAAATTAAGCCTACGCTGTTAGGTGTGACTGTGCTGCTGATGAGTGCTTTGGCGACTGCGGATGTTGTAGAAACCACAACATTATCCGGCGTTGGGCAAGCCAAATATCCCGCCAATTTTTCTCATTTCGATTATGTTAATCCAAGTGCGCCTAAGTACGGAAAAGTAACTTATGGCGAGGTGGGTACTTACGACAATTTTAACCGCTTTGCTTCCCGAGGCGCTCCGGCGGCAGGCAGTGGTGAGCTTTATGATTCACTGATGTTTGCGCCCAGCGACGAAATTGATACCTATTATCCATTGATTGCTTCTAAAGTTCGTTATTCTGATGACTATTCGTGGCTAGAACTAGATATCAACTCGAACGCACGTTTTCAAGACGGTAAACCGATCACCGCGCAAGATGTTGAGTTTACGTTCAACAAGTTCATGACAGAAGGAGTGCCTCAATATCGACTGTTTTACAAAGCGGTTAAATCGGTAACGGCGATCCATCCTTTAACGGTTCGTATTGAGATGTCAGAACCTAATAGAGAAAAGCTTTTTAGTTTGGCTCAATCAACTCAAGTGTTGCCTAAGCACTATTGGCAGGATAAAAACTTAGCAGAACCATTAAATGAACCGCCAGTCGGCAGCGGTCCTTACAAAGTCGTACGTTATCAAACTGGGCAGAGTGTCACTTATGAGTTGCAGCAAGATTATTGGGCTGCCAACTTACCAGTCAACATTGGGCGGCATAATTTCAAGCAGATCCAATACGACTATTACCGCGACGATACCGTAATGCTTGAGGCATTTAAAGCTGGGGAATTTGATATTCGCCAAGAGAGTTCGGCGAAGTTTTGGGCCAGCTCATACACTGGATTGAACTTTGATAAAGGATTCATCAAGAAAGAAGCGATCGCGCATAATAGCCCAGCTTCAACCCAAGGTTTTGTATTTAATATTCAACGAGAAGTGTTTAGTGATCCGAAAGTGCGCGAGGCTTTGACCTATGCGATGGATTTTGAATGGATGAACAAAAATATGTTCTACGATCAATATTCGCGAACGCGTAGCTATTTTCAAAACACAGAGTATGAAGCGAAAGGTCTTCCCTCTACTGATGAACTCACTATTCTTACACCACTAAAAGATAAGATCCCAGAACGTGTTTTTACCCAAGAATACCAACCACCAGTGACGGATGGGTCTGGTCGTATTCGTCAACAACTACGAGTCGCTTTTCAATTGCTCAAAGAGGCGGGGTGGGAGCTGAAAGATAAAGTGATGACCCATAAAGAAACGGGTAAAGCGTTTGAGTTTGAGTTATTGATCTACAGTCCGACCACGGAACGCATTGCTATTCCTTTGCAAAAAAATCTAAAACAGCTTGGTATCGAGATGAAGATTCGCTCAGTGGATACCACACAATATCTTAAGCGTTTGCGTGATAGAGATTTTGACATGCTTTCGTCGGCCTATGCGGCGAATCCTTACCCAAGTCCTAACTTGTTGATTATCTGGAATTCAAACTACATCGATTCCACGTACAATCGTGCTGGAGTGGCAGACCCAGTTGTCGACTTCCTCACTGAACAAATTGCCGCCAATCAAGAGCATCCAGAAAAATTATTGCCTTTAGGCCGAGCATTAGATCGCGTTCTACAATGGAATTTTTATCTGATCCCACAGTGGTATCTGAGCCAATATCGTATCGCAACTTGGGACAAATTCGAGCGTCCTAGCGTGATGCCAAAATATGATATTGGTCTTGATACTTGGTGGGTTTCGGAGCAGAAAGCGCAATTGCTACCAGAAAAACGCCGTTAAGAGGATGCAATGACTGCTTATATTTTCCGCCGATTGCTGCTCGTTGTGCCCACGCTGTGGGCGATTATTACCATTAATTTTTTTATCATCCAAATTGCTCCCGGAGGCCCAGTTGAGCAAGCGATTGCACAAATGGAAGGGCATGGTGACGGAATTATGGAGCGATTTACTGGAGGCGGCCAAGAGGTGGATATGTCGCTGCCGGTTAACACTGGAGGCTATAAAGGTTCTCGAGGTTTAGACCCCGAGGTAGTCGAAGCGATAAAAAAACAGTTTGGTTTCGATAAGCCTCTTCATGTCCGTTATTTTGAAATGCTAAAAAATTACGCAACCTTTAATTTTGGTGACAGCTTATTCAAAGGGGGCAATGTTATTGATTTGATCACTGAGCGTTTACCCGTTTCGATCTCTTTAGGGCTGTGGAGTACGCTGATTATCTATCTTATCTCCATTCCTCTCGGAATTTTAAAAGCCATTCACCACGGTTCAAGGTTTGATGTATGGTCAAGCGCAGTGGTTATCATCGGTTACGCTATTCCGGGCTTCTTGTTTGCGATTATTTTGATCATTATTTTTGCCAGTGGAAATTATTTCAGCTGGTTCCCACTGCGTGGTTTAGTATCAAATAATTTTGCTGATCTGACTTGGTATCAACAAATTGGCGACTATTTTTGGCATTTGGCTTTGCCCATCTTTGCAATGGTGATCGGTGGGTTTGCCACTTTGAGTATGCTAACGAAAAACTCATTTCTTGATGAGATCAACAAACAGTATGTGGTGACGGCTCGAGCAAAAGGACTGGATGAAGGACGTATTCTTTATCAGCACGTTTTTCGTAATGCGATGCTGATTATTATTGCCGGTTTTCCGAGTGCTTTTATCAGCATATTTTTCACCGGTTCGATGCTGATTGAAGTGATGTTTTCACTGGAAGGTATAGGGCTACTTGGTTTTGAATCGACCATTCAACGGGATTATCCTGTAGTGTTTAGTTCTTTATACATCATGACGTTACTTGGATTAGTCCTCAGCATCATTTCCGATTTGACCTATATTTGGGTTGATCCTCGAATCGACTTTGAGGCTCGTTCATGATGGTAAAAAAAAGACTGTCCAACCCATTAAACGTATTGCGCTGGCACGGTTTTAAGTCCAATCGGCGCGGTTTTTATTCACTATGGTTGTTTACGCTTTTATTTGTGGTGAGCCTATTTGCTGAGCTGATTGCAAATGATAAACCCCTTTTGGTTGAGTACGATCAGCAGTGGTTTTTCCCCACCTTTCAACAATATGCAGAAACTCGTTTTGGTGGTGAGTTTGAAACCGAAGCGGATTATACCGATCCTTACGTCATCGATCTGATTGAGCAAAAAGGCTTTATTGTTTGGCCATTGATCCCATTTAGTTACGACACCATCAACTTTAATATCAATAATGCAGTGCCGTCAGCACCAGATTCAGTGAACTGGCTTGGTACTGATGATAAAGGGCGCGATGTGCTGGCTCGTATTATTTACGGGTTTCGTATTTCGGTTTTGTTTGGCTTTGTATTAACACTCGTCTCGTCAGTGATAGGCGTTATCGTTGGTGCCACTCAAGGTTATTATGGCGGTTGGCTTGATTTACTTGGGCAACGTTTTATTGAAGTTTGGTCAGGGATGCCAACGCTTTTTCTGCTGATCATTTCATCGAGTTTCGTCGAACCGAATTTTTGGTGGTTGCTTGGTATTATGGTGCTTTTTAGTTGGATGAGTTTAGTGGGTGTGGTGAGAGCGGAGTTTTTACGCTGTCGTAATTTTGATTATGTGCGGGCTGCGCAAGCGATGGGTGTGAGTGATCGCCGCATTATGCTTCGCCACATGCTACCTAACGCGATGGTGGCTTCTTTAACCATGATGCCTTTTATTCTTTCAGGCTCAGTTACGACTTTAACATCCTTAGATTTTCTCGGTTTTGGCTTGCCAGTCGGCTCGCCCTCTTTGGGCGAATTATTGGCGCAAGGGAAAGCCAATTTACAAGCTCCATGGTTAGGTATTTCAGCATTTGTGGTGCTCTCGTTAATGCTGACATTATTGGTCTTTATCGGCGAAGCGGTACGCGATGCCTTTGACCCGCATTCGACAGGGAGAAGATGATGAGTAAAATCGTACTCTCTATCCAAAATCTTTCGGTCGGGTTTGGTCAAAAAGACAATCTTGAACCTGTGATTAAAGCGGTGTCACTTTCTCTCTCTGCAGGGGAAACTTTAGCGCTGGTGGGGGAAAGTGGTTCTGGTAAATCAGTGACGGCGAATGCCATTTTGAAGTTGTTACCGAAAAGTGCTGCCCACTATTTGCAAGGGGAGATCTTTTTTGATGGTATCAACACGTTGAACTGTAGCGAGAGGCAATTAAGAGGTATACGAGGCGGGAGGATTGGCATGATTTTCCAAGAGCCAATGGTCTCACTCAACCCTTTACACAAAATCGGTAAACAGTTGATCGAAGTTGTGGAAATTCACCGAGGACTAAGAAGCAGCAAAGCACGTCAGTTGGCCATTGCATGGTTAGAAAAAGTGGGTGTTCGATCGCCAGAAATTAAGATTAATTCTTATCCACATGAACTTTCTGGGGGAGAACGCCAGCGCGTCATGATCGCGATGGCTTTGATCAATGAGCCTGAATTACTGATTGCTGATGAGCCGACCACTGCGCTTGACGTTTCTGTTCAGGCGCAAATATTAGATCTAATTAAAAACCTGCAACAAGAACTGGGTATGGCCATGTTGTTCATTACTCATGATCTCAGTATTGTTAAGCGTATCGCTGATCGCGTTGCAGTGATGCAAAATGGGCAAGTGATCGAGGTGAATGATGCCAAAACGCTGTTCTCATCCCCCTCTCACTCTTATACCAAAAAATTGATTGAATCCGATCCTCGAGGTTTGCCCGTTGACGTAAACCCTGACAACCCAATTCTAGTGCAGCTTCAGCATCTCAAAGTCTGGTTTCCCATCACTGGCGGCTTATTCAAGCGCACGGTCTCGCATATTAAAGCTGTCACCGACATGCAGTTTAAGCTTAAAAGAGGACATTCATTAGGAATTGTTGGCGAGAGCGGTTCGGGTAAATCGACCACTGGTATGGCGATACTAAAATTAGTCCATTCGGAAGGCTCGATTTGTTACGACAATAATGAGCTGCAAGGGTTAGATAGGAAAGCTATGTTACCTTATCGCAGCAAGATGCAAGTCGTTTTTCAAGATCCATTTTCAGCACTGAATCCGAGAATGTCGGTGGCGCAGATTATTGGGGAAGGGTTAGAGGTTCATAGCCGTTATGATCGACAAACTGTTGAACGAATGATTTGTGATGTGATGCGAGAAGTTGAACTCGACCCGGCCACTCGCTACCGTTATCCCAATGAGTTTTCTGGTGGGCAACGACAACGTATCGCGATTGCTCGGGCATTGGTTCTTAAGCCTGAGTTCATTTTACTTGATGAACCAACTTCTTCTTTAGATCGTACGATTCAAGCGCAAGTGTTGGATCTGCTTAAATCGCTGCAACAAAAATATGGGTTAACGTACTTGTTCATTAGCCATGATTTACATGTGGTGAAATCATTATGCCATTACACTATGGTGATGAAACAGGGTGAAGTTGTTGAGCAAGGGGAAACGCAACAGCTGTTTCTCAATCCTCAGCACCCTTATACCCAAGAGCTTATTTCCTTTTCTTATTAAACATCACGCTATGTCATACAGTTAAATAACGTGATGTTGTCGCTAGGAAAACAGTGAGTGAATATTGAAAGTAGCGGTAAGTTGGGGCGCTATCGCGAATGTAAAGAATATCGTTATTAAATGGCCATCTTAATGGCTGGTACTATCGCTTCCGGCATGGCTAAAAAATAGCCTTGAAACATATCAATATCGAGTTTTTGCATTGCTTCGAGTTGCGCTTGGGTTTCGATGCCTTCTACAACGGTATTGGAACCATTCTGTTTCGCAAGGGTAATGCCATCCATAAGTGGGTCACAATCACCTTGCATATATTTGAGTAATAAGCTTCGATCAAATTTGATGATATCAGGCGTCACCAAATTAACCCGTTGTGGTGTTGAGGCTTGAGTACCAAAATCATCAATGGCAATTTTAAAACCATTTGCAGCCAGACTTTGCGTTGCGCATTGCAGCTTGCTTTCATTTTCTGAATCGATTTCAATCAATTCCATGACCAGTTGATTATGTTCTATATGCAGTTCTTTGAGGCGATCGCATAGCAATGCTTTGTTGATGTCGCTGATGGCAAACAATTCACCCGCGACAGGCAATAAGTTTAGAAATAATTGGCATTGACGATATTCGGAAAGGGCATAGTTTCGGATGTGGATAACTCGGCTGAGTCTTTCTACGTTAAGTTTGTCGATGGGATTAATAGTGTCGGAATGGAAAAAACAATCGGGGCGAATGGTCGTGCTGCCATTGGCGGTGATTCTCACTAGGGCTTCAACGCCCACAATGCGGTTATCCCGCGAGAATATCGGCTGGAAAACGCTTCGCAGCACAAGATGTTGGTAATGAGCAATAAACTGGCCATCGGAATCCAGAGACATGCATTTTGAAAACTGAGTTTTGTTAGTTAAAAGCATACAATTTTCGACATCCTAATCATTAATTTTTGCTTGAAGCATCCGAGCGCCAATATGCCATGCCATATTATTGACTCACCTTGACCTTTGTCAATTGTACCTTTGGCTAAGATGAAAATTTGTGGGTTGTCAAAACAGCGTCACAAATATTGAATTATTTAGTGAATGTGATGTGGCAGGTTCAATTGATTGAGTGTGTGCTAAATCAGAAGACAAGAGGGTAATATAAAATCTAGAACTTGGAAGAAAATGAGGGCGGTTTGTTTACGTTACGCCCATTGTAATACGGCATATAATTGAATGTACTTTCGGACTAGTTGCTGGTTTTTAGAGCGTTTTAAAGGATGGCTAAATTTAATATAACAAGGGCTAATTTGAAAACGGTTCTCTAAAGATTGAGTTAGCAATGAGTCACTTTCATACAGCGTGATACCTTGTGCGAGGTATTGATCTATTTCATCGGGTAATTGCCCTGTCCACCAATGAAGTAACTCGCGACTTTTTTGGCTACGACTGATCCAGTGATCGGTCAGTAATAACAGTAAATCATTCGGTTGAATCGCGTAAGCGTACTCATATTTCCACTGCGCAATGTCTTGCATCAACTTTTCTCGACAGGTTTTACCAGCACTGACCATATGGTGAGTCAGGATCCATACTGTTCCTGCATCACTGCTCACTCGGTAATGGTGTGGCATGTCTCGCTGAGGGATTGATTCAATAACAGAATAGTGGCATGGGTGTCCAAATTCACTGAGTGTACGAGCCAACCTGCGAGCAAAAGCCAGCCCTAAGTGATGTTCACTCATTCCTTGGTTGTGTATGGTGGGGTAGTGCTTTTCACAAAGTTTTAGGCAGTCAGCTTGAAATTCGTTGACGCTTTGCGTGAGTATGTCCAGTAGCAACTCGTTGTTCTCCTTTAATAAAGCCAAGCAAGATTACCACAGTTATCAACAAGCACGAGCAGCAAATGGCGAGTTCTTGATCTTTCACACTATTCTTCTAATACGAGCATTCTACAGGTGTTAAACCCTTATGATTTGAAGCTACCGTTGTTTCAAGTTGTTTGAGCCTAAGTCGTGGTTATCTATATCCACAATAAGTTCCTTCAGTTTTTTCGAATAACTCAATCAATACTAAAGTATGTCCACAATGTAAAGTATGGTAAATACTGTGTTAATAATTTAGGCTAGAATATAGATTCAATTCACTTTGTTGCTGTTTCACTTGCTGGTTTAGAAAATTTATGACAACTGAAGTTAAAAATTACAACTTAGTCACGCGTCTTATCCATTGGTTATCCGCACTCGTTATCATCGGTATGTTTGGTGCTGGGATCTGGATGGTTGAGTTAACCTATTACAGTCAATGGTATAACACCGCGCCACATTGGCATAAATCTGTCGGTTTGTTGCTGCTCGCGGTCACCCTGTTCCGCATACTATGGAAGTTGGTAAGTGTCTCTCCTGCCATTGGTGGCGGCCACTATGAGCGCATTGCGGCTAAAGCGGCGCACGGATTAATGTATTTATTATTGATGACGCTGTTTGTATCAGGCTATTTGATCTCAACAGAAGATGGCCGAGGGATTGATGTTTTCAATTGGTTTACTGTACCAAGTATGGGCTTGTTGTTTGAAGGACAAGCCGATCTCTCTGGTACGGTTCACTTTTACGCAGCTTGGACGCTGATTATTTTAGCAGGCGTGCACGCTGTTGCCGCACTCAAGCACCATTTTATTGATAAAGACGATACGCTACGAAAAATGATAGGAGCTTCTAAATGAAGAAAACGTTACTTGCTACTGGATTGGCTTTCGCAACACTCATGCCGCTAGGTGCAAACGCTGCTGACTATGTTATAGATACCAAAGGTGCGCATGCTTCAATTAACTTTAAAGTCAGCCATCTTGGTTATAGCTTTACCAAGGGCCGCTTTAATAAGTTTGATGGTGAGTTTTCCTACGATCCTAACGACCTTGCAAGCTCAAAAGTGAAAGTTAATGTGGATACTCGCAGCTTGGACAGTAACCATGCTGAACGTGATAAACATATTCGTAGCGCTGATTTCATTGATGCATCAAAATATTCACAAGCCACGTTTACCAGTACTCAAGTGGTTGATAAAGGGAATGGTAAACTAGAAGTGCTCGGTGATCTTACTCTGCATGGTCAAACCAAACCCATTACTATTGATGCAGAATTTATTGGTGCAGGTAAAGACCCATGGGGTGGCCAACGCGCTGGTTTTTCGGGGACAACACGTATCGAACTCGCGGATTTCAATATTGCAGTAATGGGCGCTTCAAGCTATGTCGATATGGAACTCTATGTTGAAGGAATACAAAAGTAATCCACATCTTGTTATGCTTTAAGCAAACATGAATAAAAGGGTCTAACTCTAGACCCTTTTCACTAACTCTCGCTATATTTTATCTCTATACATTGGCTAACTGACGGATTTCTGAGTCTGGAATTCGGCGACCGCGTTGTCCATGTCGTTTGCTTGTTTGGAAACGATATCGACTTCAATCAAACACTGTTTGGCTGAGTGCATATTATTATCAGAGATAGAGTTAAGTTCGGTGATCGATTCACTGACTTGGTTCATCACAATGCCTTGTTCTTCAATTGCAGAGGCGATTCGCTCAGAGTTACTTTGTATCATTTCCATGTCAGAGAGAATCTGACGTAAACTATTATCCAGTTCTCCTGAAGCCGTTAGCGTCGCATGGCCTTGAGTGTTGCATTGTGCAATATCAGTGACAACGGTGCTCATTTGGCTTTGAATTGCAGAAACGACATTGGTGATCTCTTCCGTTGACTGATGCGTGCGGCTGGCAAGTGCGCGGACTTCATCGGCGACCACAGCAAAGCCTCTGCCTTGTTCTCCGGCGCGAGCGGCTTCAATCGCGGCATTTAATGCCAGTAAATTGGTCTGCTCTGCGATACCTTGAATGATGTTAACAGCACCGCCAATTTGTTCGACATGCTTATTCAATGAGGCGATGGAGATTTGACTTTTTTCCAATGTTCGTGAGAGTTCATCGACATTTTTTACCGTTGATTCCACCACCAAACGCCCTTGCTGAGCATTGTGCGCGGCTTTGTGTACACCTTCTACTGCTACACTAGTACTTTCTGAAATTTCGCTGATGGTGGACACCATTTCTTGAACGGCCGTTGCCATTGTCGTGGTGTGGTCAGCCTGAACGTGAAACTGTTCAATCACATCTTCTAATTCGTTATGCATACTTGATGTACTGTTCGATAGCTGGTGAGACTTTGTTTGAGAGCCAGCGATAAGAGTTTCGAACTTATCGAGTAAGATATTAAAGTAAGTTGCGATCGATACCAGCTCGTTGCGGCCAGTCAGCTCAACACGCAAACTGATGTTGTTGCTGTTTGAAATCATTTGCATTACTGACAACAACTTACTCACTTGCACGTTAATGGAGCACGCTATTTGGAGAATAAATCCAAGGATTAGCACGATCACTAACGCACTGAGCCCTTGTTTCACATAGTTAAGTTCTTGCTCAATACTTGTAATCTCTTTATTTAACACTTCAGAAAAGGTAACAAACTGTTGTTCAACATTATGAGAAAGATTACGTACTTCACCAAGTAGCCCTTGATTATATTTCAAACCAATCACTTTTTTCTGATCGACAAGCTGTTCGGCGGCCTGTGCTAATGCCGGAAAACGGTTGGTCACTGTGCTGTTTTGCAGCTCTCCAACCTGCACGCTTTGATCAAACGCCATTAGCTCTAAAAGTAATGCATCATCAGCATTAGGTTTTATGGTTTCCAATGCTTGTAAATAAGTGGCTAAAAGGCCGGATTTTTCATTTAATCCGTATAGGCTATAAGCCTGCACCAATTTTTCAAAACCTTGTTTATAAGCCAAAAGATCTTGTCGGAGTTGGCTACTAGAGGGGAGAGCTCGATCTAACAGGATGAGGGAAAGTTGCTGTTCCAGATCTAAAAAAAGAGTGCTGTTTTTTTTAAAGGTTTCAAGGTATTTCACGTCGCTTCGCAGAAGAAAATCTTTCTCATTGCGCCGCAAATTGAGCAGTCTAATTTCAAGTTTATCGACTAAGTTAATGGCTTGATTGAGCGTTTCGGTGGTTTGGGAAAAATGTGTGGTAGTGGCTAACATTACCAGAACCCCGATAACCGCAATAGCACCCAGTGAATATAATTTTTGTTTGATACTCATGAGATTATACACCTAAGTAAAATGACAATAATTGATGAAAATGTAATTATTAGTATGTTTAATTAGAATGTTAGGATTAAATGAAGCGTATATCAATGAACGCAAAAATATAAATTACATTCATTATCGTGACACAATATTGGAACTTTTATTTTATTGATTCCCATAGAATTTGTTAGAGGCGCTCTGTAAACATGATTGAATTAGAAAATTACCAAGGGCTTATTTTTGATATGGATGGTACGTTGCTTGACACCATGCCAGCGCATTTAGAGGCTTGGTCAAAAACAGCGCAACATTTTCGTTTCCCATTCTCAGAACAGTGGTTGCACAGTTTAGGTGGCATGCCTAGCGCTAAAATCGTTTCACAAATCAATAAGCTGCACGATCTCAAATTGGTGCCAGAGCTGGTCGCTCAATTTAAAATGGCGGCATTTTCTTCTATCGAAGATAGTGGCGAGGTAATTTCTTGTACCCATGAAGTTGTTGAGCAGTTTTATGGTAAAAAGAAGCTTGCGGTTGGGACTGGAAGCCAAAGGCAAAGTGCACTCGCATTGCTTAAAAAGTCTGGGCTATTAAATCGCTTTGATGCTGTAGTAACGGCGTCTGATGTTGAAAACCATAAACCTAATCCAGATACATTTTTGCGTGCAGCCTTTTTATTAGATCTCGAACCTAAGCATTGTGTGGTGTTTGAAGATACTCATTTGGGTAAACAAGCCGCTCACGCTGGAGGAATGGATTGTGTGATGGTAGACGAAGGAAAACTGGTGTTTTATCCAGTCCCTTCTCAAGAATAGAGCCGCGTAATGCGGCTCAACTCCGCTTTACTGGATTTCAATTAATTCCACATCAAAAATCAGTACGGATGCGGGTGGGATAGGGCCGCTGCCACTTTTGCCATAACCTAAATTACTGGGTATGAACAGGCGCATTTTTTGTCCTTCCACCATCAGTTGTAGACCTTCCTGCCAGCCTTGAATCACCTGCTTCAAACCAAACACAATCGGGTCGTTACGTTCAACTGAGCTATCAAACACCGAACCGTCAAGTAAAGTACCGTGATAATGCACTTTTACACGACTGTTGGCTTTCGGATGAACGGTGCCAGTACCTTGTTGGAGTACGAGATATTGTAGGCCACTTTCGGTTGTTATCACGCCATCTTGCTGAGTATTTTCAGCCAAAAACGCTTGGCCTTTAGCAAAACTTTCATCGGCAATTTTGTGGTTATTCCACGTACGATAGATGAAAAAGCCAGCCAGTAAAAAAATAATAATTGGAAATACAAATTTAGACATATTTTTAAAGCCTTGTGGATTAGGGGTGAGTCAATAAATATGAGATGGTATTCGCGATATCTGCTACATCTTTATGACCGGAGGTGATGACTAAATATTTGCCTTTCACAATAAAGGTTGGAACGGCATTGATTTGGCCTTTTACTGAAATATCATCAGCGAGCTGAATCTCTTGGAATAACTGTTTTTGCTGCTCATCATCTAACGAATACGGGCTGATTAGCCCTCGCTGGCTGAAGGCCAAATCAATCGCTTCTTTACGCTCACTTAACGTTACTTCTTCATCCATTTGCACGACCGAAAATAGCTGTTCCATCATGGCATGATCGGGAATTGCTCCCAGTTGCATCACGGCTGAATAGTAAATCATGGCTCCAATCTGTGCGCCTTCGTTAAAGGTGACATGCAGTTTACCAAATGTTTCGCCTGTTATTTTCTCTAGCTCTGGGATGACCTTTTCCATTGAACGACAGTGTCCGCAAGTCAGCGAAAACACTTCCGTGACGGCTGGCAGGCGGTATGTTGCAAGACTTACGGGAAGCTCATCATATTGTTTCCCTTTTTGTGGCGTAGTGTTGTCACCGCAGCCTGCTAGAATCAGTAGTGTTGTGATGAGAGTCAACCAATAGCGTGTGTTTTTTTTCATAACGAGTATTGAGTTAAAAAAGAATACTTGAATTCTAACGGCTTACCGTGACAAGGAAAACAGAAACAACCACGAAATTGCTACCAAATATATATAAAGTTTTACAGTCTTGGCCGATACAGTTTAGGTAGTAAGAGAATGGAGTGATGCTTGAATGAAGTATTTAGCCTTACCGTTATTGATGTTGTTAACGGGGTGTGGAACATTAGCCACCACAGATCGGATGTTTAGCGACAATCTATTGGATGCAGCGCCAAAAGGTGATTTTGACGTGCTCTATCCCGAATGGGGCTATGCGCCGAAGATTGCTTCAACAGGTGTTCAAGGCCCGATGGGACAGCAGCGCGTGAGTAGCTATGATTCTTTACAAAGTTTTTTATTGAAGAATGGCGTTGATTACGAGGTTCTCCCAGGTAACCACATTATGGTTAAATTGAAAGATACGGTGAAATTTGAAACGGGCTCGTCCACCGTCTCCTCTGGCTCTGGTGATTGGCTTACTATGATGGGACGTTATTTAGCCTCAGAACCCGGTATTGATATTGTGATTGATGGCCATACGGACAGTAGTGGAGCGCCAACTTTTAATGATGGTTTGTCTGAACGTCGAGCGAAAGCGGTAAAGAACACTTTAGTGAAAAGTAATGTGGCGATGGACTCTATTTTTACCCGTGGATATGGTGAATACGTTCCGGCTTGTACGAATAAAACCAATGCAGGTAAAGCATGTAACCGTCGTGTGGAAGTGTTATTTATTGTTTCCAATAATTAAGTTATGCCTTTTGGTGGCGTGCCTTTTAAGTGATGTATCTCTTTTCACACGCGACAAGATCAAAAAAGCCCAGCGAATGACTCGCTGGGCTTTTGCATTAAAAATAAGAAGACTTAAGCAAGCAGCTCTTGTGCTTGTTTCACCACGTTTTCAGTCGTAAAGCCGAACATTTTGAACAATTGATCCGCCGGTGCTGACTCACCAAAGGTAGTCATACCGATGATCTTGCCGCCAAAACCCACGTACTTGTACCAGAAGTCGGCGATACCTGCTTCAATTGCAATACGCTTAGTCACGGCTGCTGGTAGTACGGCTTCGCGGTAATCTGCGTCTTGTTTATCAAACGCATCGGTCGATGGCATCGAAACTACGCGCACTTTCCTACCTTCTGCTGTAAGTTGCTCTGCGGCTTTTACCGCCAGTTCAACTTCAGAGCCAGTGGCAATCAGGATAAGCTCAGGCTGACCAGTGCACTCTTTTAGGATGTAACCACCTTTCGCAATATCCGCAACTTGCGTTTCACTGCGTGGCTGCTGCGCTAGGTTTTGACGAGAGAAAATCAGCGCTGATGGGCCATCTTTACGCTCAATCGCCAACTTCCATGCGACGGCTGATTCCACTTGGTCACACGGACGCCATGTGCTCATGTTCGGT
>Ga0075011_10000099_pt1 | contig 43042 bp, 31 predicted proteins | sample TARM_MetaG_T_14_FD_72354 | JGI IMG/M metagenome (GOLD analysis project Ga0075011, IMG submission 72354) | Freshwater microbial communities from Pennsylvania, USA, analyzing microbe dynamics in response to fracking - TARM_MetaG_T_14 | ecosystem: Environmental > Aquatic > Freshwater > River...
GGTCAGCGACGACATGATCGACGAGGCCGAGACCCGCATCCTGAGCGATGACGAGGAAGCCTCGCTGCGTCCTTCGCGCGAAGGACGGCTGTTCGATCCTTTTGCCATTTACGAGGATGAGGCCGGGGATGAAACCGGGCAGGACGAGCCTTTCGTGCCGCCCGCCTTCCTCGCCCGCGCGTTCGACCGGGCCGACCTGCCGGCAGAGCCGGCTGTCCCTGTGCAGGCTCCTGTCATCGCTGCGGATGAACCTGTCGATGTGGTGGCGCCCGAGCCGGAGCCCGTCACCCTTGCGCCCTCTGCCACCGAGCCTGCCGAAGTGGTCGAGGAGAACGATGGCGACAGCACCGTGCCCGAGGATCAGGCCCCGCTGGTGGCTGCGGTCCCTGCGCGAGCCGGTCTGGCCTCGCCGGTGGCCCAGGCCGATCTTGACGGGCTGGGTCTGGTCCAGTTGGTTGAACGTCTGGCGCTGGCCATCGCCAGCCACCGCGAGGATCGCGATGGTTCGCGCATGGATGGGGGAGCGCCCGTTTTTGCCACTCCTGAATCGGGACGCGCCATTCCGGCCGGGGCTCCTGTCGTGCAGTCCGATGTCGTGACGATGCCCCGCCTGTCGCGCGCTTTTGGTGCCGAGACACGCCCGGAAGTCCGGCCGGAAGCCCGGATTGCCGGCAATGACGTGGTTGGCGATGATGGGGTTGGCGATGATGCGGGACGGGGCGGGGTCTTCACCCTCGCGCGTGGCGAGCCGGCTGTGCTGGAGGATCGCTATTCCTCGCTCACCGATGTCGTGCCCGCGCTGCGCCGTGGCGACGACAAAATCTTGGGTGACAGCCTTTCCGGGGAAAGTCTCTCTGGCGACGAAAATTTTGCGCAAGGGCGCCCGCTTGTGATCTTCCCGGGGCAGGCACGGGCTCTGGCGGCGGATGGGCCGGTTCCCGCGCGGGCTTCGGCTGGCGATGTTTCGCCTGCGTTCGAGCGGCCGGTGCTGGCCTCGGTGCCGACGCGCTTTCAGGCCATCGCGCGTGGCGACGGGGCCCGGACCAGCGATCTCGACGATCCCGAGCAGGCCCTGCGCGATGCGCTGGCCACGCTCCAGAAGATGACCGCCAACCGCTGAGCGGGGGCTTGCGGGGCTCGCGGGTTCCGGCCCGGCCCCGAATTGTGCATACCTCTCTGCGACATGTGATCGCAGCGGGCCGACACACTGCGACATTTACGCATCGGCGCGACATTTCCCGGCAGGCTTTCCCGTCTGCGGGCCTCAGGGAGGTTGCAAAATAACTTTCTTCAAGTCATGGGGGATTCTCGCGCAATTTTCGGCACCTCCCGGTGTCGTGATTCGTGCGAGTTCTCTTTGTTTTTGGGGTAGGGACGATCAACGCGATGGGATTTCCGCCGGTTCAGGGCCTGTATGATCCGCGTAACGAGCATGACGCATGTGGCATGGGTTTTGTCGCCCACATCAAAGGCGTCAAAAGCCACGCGATTATTGGTCAGGCGCTGGAGATTCTGCGCAACCTCGACCACCGCGGCGCGGTGGGCGCCGATCCGCTGCTGGGCGATGGCGCGGGCCTGCTGATCCAGCTGCCCGACCAGATGTTCCGCAAGTGGGCCGCATCGGAAGGCAAGGAACTGCCGCAGCCGGGCGACTATGCCGTGGCCATGTGCTTCCTTCCCCAGGATGAAGCCGCGCGCACTTTCGTGACCGGCTTCTTCGAGAAGTTCATCGCCAAGGAAGGCCAGGAACTGATCGGCTGGCGCGACGTGCCCGTCACGCTCGACGGCCTTGGCAAGACCGTGATCGAATCGATGCCGGTGATCCGCCAGTGCTTCATCAAGCGCGGCGAGAACTGCGCCGATCAGGACGCCTTCGAGCGCAAGCTGCTCGCCATCCGCAAGCAGACGCAGAACCCGCTGGCGGCCATGGCCGAAAAGCATGGGCTGCCGGGCGTGACCCAGCTCTACATGCCCAGCTTCTCGTCGCGCACGATTGTCTACAAGGGGCTGCTGCTGGCCAATCAGGTCGGCTCGTTCTACGACGATCTGCGCAACCCGGACTGTGTCTCGGCGCTGGGCCTCGTGCACCAGCGTTTCTCGACCAACACCTTCCCGAGCTGGAAGCTCGCGCACCCGTTCCGCTTCGTCGCGCACAACGGTGAAATCAACACCGTGCGCGGCAACGTGAACTGGATGAACGCGCGCCGCCGCACCATGGAATCGGACCTGCTGGGCCCCGATCTCGACAAGATGTGGCCGCTCATCCCCCATGGCCAGTCGGACACCGCCAGCCTCGACAACGCGCTCGAACTGCTGATCGCGGGCGGCTATGGCATTGCCCATGCGATGATGGTGCTGATGCCCGAAGCCTGGGCCGGCAATGCCCTGATGGACCCCAAGCGCCGTGCGTTCTACGAATATCACGCCGCGCTGATGGAACCCTGGGACGGCCCGGCGGCGGTCGCCTTCACCGATGGTCGCCAGATCGGCGCCACGCTTGACCGCAACGGCCTGCGTCCGGCCCGCTTCTCGATCACGCGCGACGGCCTCGTGTGCATGGCCTCGGAAAGCGGCGTGCTGCCCTTCCGCGAGGAAGACGTCGTGCGCAAGTGGCGCCTCCAGCCCGGTCGCATGCTGCTGATCGACCTCGAACAGGGCCGCATCGTCGAGGACGACGAATTGAAGGCGCAGCTCTCGTCGGCCGAACCTTACGAGGAATGGCTCGACGCGGCGCAGTACAACCTCAAGGATCTGGAAATCGCCGATCCTGAAGTCGTCGCGCTGCCGGTGGCCACCGACAGCCTGCTCGATCGCCAGCAGGCCTTCGGCTACACGCAGGAAGACGTGAGCAAGTTCCTCGAACCCATGGGGATCATGGGCGAGGATCCGATCGGCTCGATGGGCACCGACACCCCGATTGCGGTGCTCTCGAAGCGCGCGCGCCTGCTCTACGACTACTTCAAGCAGAACTTCGCCCAGGTCACCAACCCGCCGATCGACCCGATCCGCGAGGAACTGGTGATGAGCCTGGTCTCGATGATCGGTCCGCGTCCCAACCTGCTGGGCCACGATGCGGGCAGCCACAAGCGTCTGGAAGTCGACCAGCCGATCCTGACCAACGACGACGTGGCCAAGATCCGCTCGGTCGAGGCCGCGCTCGACGGCGCGTTCCGCACCGCCACCATCGACACCACCTGGGACGCCAGCACCGGGGCCGAAGGCCTCGAAATGGCGCTCAAGGAAATGTGCTGGGCGGCCACCGAAGCCGTGCTGGCCGACAAGAACATCCTGATCCTGTCGGACCGTGCGCAGAGCGCGCAGCGCATCGCCATGCCCGCCCTGCTGGCAACGGCTGCCGTGCACCATCACCTCGTGCGCCAGGGCCTGCGCATGCAGACCGGCCTCGTCGTGGAAACCGGCGAAGCGCGCGAAGTCCATCACTTCTGCGTGCTGGCCGGCTATGGCGCCGAGGCGGTCAACCCCTACCTCGCGTTCGAGACGCTCGAAGCCATCCGCCTCGACAAGGGCGTGCCGCTTTCGGCCTATGACGTTCAGAAGAACTATATCAAGGCGGTCGGCAAGGGCATCCTGAAGGTCATGTCCAAGATGGGCATCTCGACCTACCAGTCCTATTGCGGTGCGCAGATCTTCGACGGCGTGGGCCTGTCCTCGGCCTTCATCGAGAAGTACTTCACCGGCACGGCCACCTCGATCGAGGGTGTCGGGCTCAAGGAAGTGGCCGAAGATACCGTGGCGCGCCATGCCATGGCCTATGGCGACAACCCGATCTACAAGAAGATGCTCGACGTGGGCGGCATCTACCAGCTGCGCCTGCGCGGCGAGGAACATGCCTGGACGGCGGACAACATCGCCAGCCTGCAACACGCCGTGCGCGGCAACATTCCTGAAAAGTACAAGGAATTTGCCCAGACCATCAACGACCAGTCGGAGCGCATGCTCACGATCCGCGGGCTGATGGAACTCAAGGCCGCCGACAAGCCGCTGTCGATCGACGAAGTCGAACTGGCCAGCGAGATCGTCAAGCGGTTCGCCACCGGCGCGATGAGCTTCGGCTCGATCAGCCGCGAGGCGCACACCACGCTGGCCATCGCGATGAACCGCATCGGCGCCAAGTCGAACACCGGCGAAGGCGGCGAGGAACCCGACCGCTTCAAGCCGATGGCCAATGGCGATTCGATGCGCTCGGCGATCAAGCAGGTCGCCTCGGGCCGCTTTGGCGTGACCGCCGAATACCTCGTCAATGCCGACGACATCCAGATCAAGATGGCCCAGGGCGCCAAGCCGGGCGAAGGCGGCCAGCTTCCCGGTGACAAGGTCAACAAGGTGATCGGCAAGACCCGTCACTCGACGCCGGGTGTCGGCCTGATCTCGCCGCCGCCGCACCACGACATCTACTCGATCGAAGATCTCGCGCAGCTCATTCACGATCTCAAGAACGTGAACACCAAGGCGCGCGTTTCGGTCAAGCTGGTCTCGGAAGTGGGCGTGGGCACCGTGGCCGCGGGCGTTTCCAAGGCGCGCGCCGACCATGTGACGATCTCGGGCTATGAAGGCGGGACGGGCGCTTCGCCGCTCACCTCGCTGACCCACGCGGGCAGCCCCTGGGAAATCGGCCTGGCCGAAACCCAGCAGACCCTGCTGCTCAACAACTTGCGCAGCCGCATCTGTGTCCAGGCCGACGGCGGCCTGCGCACGGGCCGCGACGTGGCCGTTGCCGCCCTGCTGGGCGCCGACGAGTTCGGCTTTGCCACCGCGCCGCTGATCGCGGCCGGGTGCATCATGATGCGCAAGTGCCACCTCAACACCTGCCCGGTCGGCGTCGCCACCCAGGACCCGGTCCTGCGCGCCCGCTTCACCGGCCAGCCCGAGCACGTGATCAACTACTTCTTCTTCGTCGCCGAAGAACTGCGGGCGATCATGGCCGAAATGGGCTTCCGCACGGTGGCCGAGATGGTGGGCCGGGTCGACCGCCTCGACTCGCGCAAGCTGGTCTCCAACTGGAAGGCGCAGGGCGTCGACCTGTCGCGCCTGCTGCACAAGGTCGAACCGGTTGCCGGCACGAGCCTCAACTGGTCGGGCCATCAGGACCATGGCCTCGAAGCCGCGCTCGACAACGACCTGATCGCTGCTGCCGCGCCTGCTCTCGAAGCCCGGGAACCGGTGCGTATCGAGCGTTCGGTGATCAACGTGAACCGCACCGTGGGCGCGATGCTCTCTGGCGAGGTGGCGCGTCGCTATGGCCATGCCGGCCTTCCCGACAACACCATCAACATCACGTTCAAGGGCGTGGCGGGCCAGTCGTTCGGCGCGTTCCTCGCCTATGGCGTGACGCTCGACCTGATCGGCGACGCCAACGACTATGTCGGCAAGGGCCTGTCGGGTGGCCGCGTGATCGTGCGCCAGCCTGCCCATGTCGACCGCGAGGCGACCGAGAACATCATCGTGGGCAACACCGTGCTGTACGGCGCTGTCTCGGGTGAGGCGTTCTTCAACGGTGTGGGCGGCGAACGCTTCGCCGTGCGCAACTCGGGCGCCATTGCGGTGGTCGAGGGCACGGGCGACCATGGCTGCGAATACATGACCGGCGGCGTGGTCGTGGTGCTGGGCAAGACCGGCCGCAACTTTGCCGCGGGCATGTCGGGCGGTGTGGCCTATGTCTACGACATCGAGGGCAACTTCGCCTCGCTGGTCAATGGCGCGATGGTCGATCTGCTGCCGGTTTCGGCACAGGCTGACGAAGACGATGGGGCTGGCCGTCCGCAGCAGCGCGGCAGCAGCGTCAACGACGCAGGCATGGGCGACATGCTGCGCCACGATGCCGAGCGTCTGCGCGTGCTGATCGAGCGGCATCTGCTCCACACCGGCTCAAAGCGCGCCCGCGCGATCCTCGACAACTGGGACGAGGAACTGGGTCGTTTCGTCAAGGTCATGCCGCGCGACTACGCGCGTGCGCTCCGCCAGCTGGAGGCCGAGCGCCTCGCAGCCGCCTCGGTCGCTGCGGAATAAGGATTTAGGACAATGGGTAAGGCAACCGGCTTTCTCGAAATCGAGCGCAAGGACCGCAGCTACGATGCTCCGGCCGAGCGACTGAAGCACTATCGCGAGTTCGTCATCCCCCACGATGCGGCCTCGCTTCAGGGTCAGGCTTCGCGCTGCATGAACTGCGGCATTCCGTACTGCCACAACGGCTGTCCGGTGAACAACCAGATCCCCGACTGGAACCATCTGGTCTACGAGAACGACTGGCGCGAGGCGCTGGACAATCTCCACTCGACCAACAACTTCCCCGAGTTCACCGGCCGCGTCTGCCCCGCCCCGTGCGAGGCGGCGTGCACGCTGAACATCATCGACCAGCCCGTGACCATCAAGTCGATCGAATGCGCGATCGTCGACAAGGGCTGGAAGGAAGGCTGGATCGAGCCGCAGGTGCCCACCCGCAAGACCGGCAAGTCGGTCGCCGTGGTCGGTTCGGGCCCGGCAGGCATGGCCGCTGCCCAGCAGCTGGCGCGTGCGGGCCATTCGGTCACCGTCTTTGAAAAGTCGGATCGCGTGGGCGGCCTGCTCCGCTACGGCATCCCCGACTTCAAGATGGAAAAGCACCTGATCAACCGTCGTCTGGTGCAGATGATGGCTGAAGGCGTTGATTTCCGCACGTCGGTCGAAGTGGGCGTGACCGTTTCGGTCGACTCGCTGAAGGAAAACTTCGACGCGGTGGTCATGGCTGGTGGTGCGGAAGATCCGCGCCCGCTCGCCATTCCTGGCTTCGAGCTTCAGGGCGTGCGCTTCGCCATGGAATTCCTGACCCAGCAGAACAAGCGCGTGGCCGGCGACGACGAGATCCGCGCCGCGCCGCGTGGCTCGCTCACGGCGACGGGCAAGCATGTCGTGGTGATCGGCGGTGGTGACACCGGGTCGGACTGCGTGGGCACCTCGAACCGTCAGGGTGCCCTGTCGGTGACCCAGCTCGAAATCATGCCCCAGCCGCCCGAAAAGGAAGACAAGGCGCTCTCGTGGCCGAACTGGCCGCTCAAGCTGCGCACGTCGTCGAGCCACGAGGAAGGCGTCGTGCGCGAGTTCGCCGTGCTGACCAAGCGCGTGATCGGCGAAAACGACGTGACCGGCCTCGAATGCGTGCGCGTCGAGTGGGTCGATGGCAAGATGCAGGAAGTGCCGGGCAGCGAATTCGTGCTCAAGGCCGACCTGATCCTGCTGGCGATGGGCTTTGTCGGCCCGCGCAAGCGTGGCCTGCTCGACCAGTCGGGCGTGGAACTCGACCCGCGTGGCAACGTGAAGGGCAACACGGTCGACTACAAGACCAGCGTCGATGGCATCTTTGCCTGCGGCGACATGCGCCGTGGCCAGAGCCTGGTGGTCTGGGCGATCCGCGAAGGCCGCCAGTGCGCCCGCGCAGTCGACGAAGCGCTGATGGGTGTCACCGAACTCCCGCGCTGAACGCAAGGAAGGGGATGATCCCGGGGGCCATCGCCCCCGGCCCCCCGAAACTGGTGTTTGCTGGCATTCCTGACATGGCCGCCAGCGCCAGTTCAGCCAAAGCTAATGGGGTGAAGGGGGCCATGCCCCCTTCATTCTCCCTTTCTTCTCTACCCGCGATTGCCCCACCATCCCGCGATGGCTTCAGCCTGCGGCGCCAGCGTCTCGGCCAGCGGCCCGGCAAATGCCTGCCAATGGGCGGCAAAGCGCGAGCTGATCGCGGTCAGCACCGGAATGTTCAGGTTCACGGCCATGGCAAAGGCATCGGTCAGCCCGCTGTTGCTTTCCGCTTCGAGCCTGCCGAACTTGTTGAGCACGACAAGGTCGCAGCCCTGTTCGATCCGGGGCAGGAGCGCACCGCAAGCCTGCGCCGGGCCTGCCGGATCGAGCGAGCAGGCGTCCGCCCCGCTGCCGAGCGGCTGAAACAGCCGGTAGCGCGCCCCGCTCGACAGATCGACCAGATCGTCCCCCACCTCGACCACCCCGATCACGCGCACTCCGGGGGCAAGTGACCGCGCAAAGGCGAGCATCAGCGCCTGTGTCGCTTCGCCATCGGAGCCCGCGATGGCCCCGATCGGGCGCGAGTGGGTCATGCCAGAAGGTCTTCGTAGAAGGCCCCGAACGGGCGCGTGGGGTGGCGGATCTGGATTTCGAGGATCCACAGGCCCGCGCTGGGCTGACCGGCAAGATCGCCCAGCTTGCCCGCCGCCTGTCGCGAGGGGTGGGGATAATCGGCCACGCGGTGGCCGCGCACGTCGAGGTTGAGGCGCCAGCCCATGGCCTGTGCCTCGGCCACGGCGCGGTCGTAGAGGGCGGTGCCGGTGAGGGATTCCTGCGCCCAGATGGCGGCGACGCGGTGCCACAGCGTCCTGGCGGCAGCGGCGCAGGCGTGCATCTCGGGATCGTCGCCCACGGCAAATCCGGCGCCCACGTCGGCCTCGTGGCCGAGCAGGACGGGGCCGATGTCGATGAAGAAGATGTCGTTTTCGGCCAGGGCGAGGTCGGGCGCGTTGCGGTCGGCAAAGATGCGCAGGGTGTTTTCGCCAAAACGCACCATCAGCGGGTGCCAGGCCTGCCCCATGCCCAGATCGGCCAGGATCGTCTCGCCCAGCGCGCGCGCCTCGCTCTCGCGCATGCCGGGGCGCACGGCGGCGGCGATCTGGTGGACGCCTTCCCATGCGCGGGCCTGTGCCTCGCGCATGGCCTGCGGCGACCAGGCGGGGCCGACGGTATTTTCAGGATTGGCGGTATCGGGGGCTGTGGTCTGGGTCATGCCGGGGGGAGCGTCCAATCGATCGGAGGGCGGCCATGGGCCGCGAGGAAGGCATTGGCCTGGCTGAAATGGCGGCAGCCGAAGAAGCCGCCATGGGCCGAGAGCGGGCTGGGGTGGGGAGCCTTGAGCACGAGGTGCGGGCCGCTTTCGAGGCCGGGGACGCGCGCGGCCTTCTTCTGGGCATGGCTGCCCCAGAGCAGGAACACGGTGGGTTCGGCCCGCGCGGCGACGGCGGCCACGGCGGCGTCGGTGAAGGGTTCCCAGCCCTTGTTCTGGTGCGAACCGGCCTGTCCGGCCTCGACCGTCAGCGCATTGTTGAGCAGGAGCACGCCCTGCTGCGCCCAGTGGACGAGATGGCCATGGGCGGGCCGGGGCAGGCCGAGGTCGGTGCCCAGTTCCTTGAAAATGTTGACGAGGCTGGGCGGCACCTTGACGCCGGGCTGAACCGAAAACGCGAGGCCATGAGCCTGTCCGGGGCCATGATAGGGGTCCTGCCCGAGGATCACGACCTTGACTTGCGGCAGCGGGGTCAGTTCGAGCGCGGACAGGCGCTGGCCGCGCGGGGGATAGATGGTCTTGCCCGCGGCTTCCTCGGCCTTGAGGAAGCCGCCCAGCGCGCGCAGCGGGGGGCTGGCCAGAACGGGATCGAGGGCAGGGGCCCAGCTTGCGGGAACAGGAGAGGAGGTCATCGCCGGGGGCTTATCACGCCGGGGCGCCTCCACACCACCGGTCTTGCCGAAGCAGCGACCTGTTTAAGACCGGATGCGGTTCAGGCTGGACGAACGATGATGGCCTGTCCGTGGGGATCGAAGGTCAGGGCCGCGATGCCGGGGGCGGCGGCGCAATCGCCGGGGCGCAGCACGTCCCCGTTCAGGTGGACTTCGCCTTGACGCGGGATCACCAGCAGGGGCCCGGCATAGTCTGCCGCGAGCGCGGCATCGGGCACGCCCTGAAGGCGATGCGCGGTGAAATAGGGGCCGCTGGCCAGTTCCACCGTGCCGGTTTCGGGAATGTGGCGGGCGAGCGCGGGATCGAGCGGCTGCGCGCACGAGACGGCGATGCCCTTGTCGAGATGGAGTTCGCGCGGGCGGCCATAATCGTAGAGGCGATAGGTGATGTCGCTGTTCTGCTGGATCTCGATCAGGCTGACCCCGGCACCGATGGCGTGGACGGTGTTGGCCGGGATGTAGAAGAAATCCCCGGCCTTGACCGGATGCCAGACCAGCATGTCCTCGATGCTGCCATCGAGGGCTGCGGCGCGCAGCACTTCGGGGCTGACCGGTTCGTGAAAGCCGACGCCCAGCGTGGCGCCCGGCTCGGCATCGATCACCAGCCAGCATTCTTCCTTGCCGCGCTCGGGATTGCCGGCGGCATCGGTCTCGCCCATGGCGGTGGCCTGGGCATCGGTCGGATGGACCTGGACCGAGAGCTTTTCGCTGGTGAAGATGTACTTCACCAGCAGGCCGGGAAGCTCAGCGGGAGGCTCGAACCAGATTTCGCCGATGCGCTCTCCGTCCGGCGCCACGAACGGGGCGGGGAGCACGTCCTTGCCCCAGGGCTTGGCGACCGAACGGATGGGCAGGCCACTCACTGGTTGGCGGCGCCTTCGAGCTTGCCGACGAGTTGCGCGCCCTCGCTCGTGCAGATCATGATGTCGTCGCCATCGACGACCACGATCAGGTCGCTGGCGCCCACGACCGAGACGCGCGGGCCATCGGTGTGGACCAGCACGTTCGAGCAGTTCTTGAGTTCGACCCGGCCGCGCACGGCATTGCCGATCTCGTCCTTGTCGAGCGCCTCGTGCAGGGCCTGCCAGTTGCCGATGTCGGACCAGGCCATCGTGGCCGGGACCATGGCGGCGCGTTCGGTGTTTTCCATCACCGCGTAGTCGACCGATTCCCCTTCGATCTGGCCGAAAGCGATCGGATCGGGGTGGAACTTGTTGCCATCGACGGTGCCCTGTTCGACCGAGGCGCGCACGGCGGCGGCCAGCGCAGGGCGGTGCCGGGCCAGTTCATCGAGGAAGTGACCGGCGCGGAAGGCGAAGATGCCGCCGTTCCACGAATAGCCGCCATCGGCCAGGAAGGCGCGCGCACGGGCGAGATCGGGCTTCTCGATGAAGCGTTCGACACGGTGCCCCTGGCTGTCGGGAATCGCCTCGCCCTGCTTGAGGTAGCCATAGCCGGTCTCGGGCGCGGTCGCGGCGATGCCGAAGGCGACCAGCCAGTCCTTCGCGGCGAGTGCGGCGGCGGCGCGGGCGGCAGACTGGAAGGCGGCGACATCGCCGATGTGATGGTCACTCGGGCAGACGAGCATGATCGCATCGGCCGGAAGGCGCAGCGCGGCCAGCGCGATGGCGGCAGCGGTGTTCTTGCCTTCGGGCTCGATGATGATCCCGGTGTGCTCGGGATCGATCAGCTGCTCGGTCACATGGTCGAGATGGGCCGCGCCCGTCACGATCATGGCCGGGCCGAAATCGGCCTGCCCGTCGCAGCGCAGCAGGGCTGCCTCGAACAGGGTATTGTCGCCCACCAGCGGCAGGAAGGGCTTGGGCTTGATCTTGCGTGACCGCGGCCAGAGACGGGTTCCGCTGCCGCCGCACAGGATAACCGGAGTGATCATGGTCAAAGCGTTCCTGATTTCTTGGTACCGTATGCCGGTTTCGGTGAGAACACCATGGTATTGCCCGAATGATGATACAAAATGGAGGTTTCTTCAGGTCGTCTGTCTGTCGATCGTCTCGAAGTGCAGGTCCAATATGGAGGCGAATAGTTGGTGTGCCCCCTGTTGAACATACGATCAAGGCGTTCGGTAAAGCCTCTTTGGCAGACCGGGAGGAGCGGTTCAACGTGCTTCCGCCCGGCCCTGCCGCCAGCGAGTGCCAATCAGGGAAGGCCGATCATGGCGGTCCCGATCATGGCAGGGCCACCACGACCGCCATCGCCTGTTCGAGCAGGGTGGTCGCGCGCTCGGGGGTGTCCCCTTCGGTATAGACCCGCAGTTCGGGGGCATTGCCGCTCGGGCGCAAGTGGATGATATCGCCGCTTGCAAAGGTGATGCGCAAGCCGTCGACCTGGTTGAACAGGGTGGCAGGCCCGGCAAAGCTGCCGAACAGGTCGCCCACTTTGGCCAGCACGGCGGGCGCTTCGCCCTCGCCAAGGCGGGCGACGAGCGCCTGGCTCTTGGCCGTGGGATAGTTCTGCAAGCGGTCGCTGGCGGTGAAACGCGGCGGCAGCGTGGCGCGCAGGGCCGAGACGCTCAGGCCGCTGCGGCGTGCCTGGGCCAGAACGGCCAGCATCGGCAGGACCGCGTCGCGCGTGGGCAGCGCGGCGAGGGTGCGGCCTTCCTGTGTGACCGGACTGCCCAGGATGAAGCCGCCATTGGCTTCATAGCCGCAGGCGGTTTCGCCCAGCGCGATCAGCGTGTTCATCGCCTCGATCACGAAGGGCGAGCCGATCCGCGTGCGCACGACCTGGCTGAACAGGCCCGAGAGTTCGAGCGCGGAATTGGAGCTGACCGGGGTTGCCAGCGCGGTGATCCCGAGCGCCTGCGCGCACAGCACGCCCAGCACATCGCCGCGCAGCCATTGCCCGGTCTCGTCGGCGAGCAGCGGGCGGTCGGAATCCCCGTCGGTCGAGAGGATCGCGTCGAAGTCGAATTCGGCGGCCCACTGGCGGGCTAGTTCTTGGTCGACCGGGCGGACCGCCTCGGTATCGACCGGAATGAAGGTATCCGAGCGGGCCAGCGCCACGGCCTGCGCGCCCAGCGCGGTGACGATTTCGAGCACGTCATCGCGGCCCACCGCCGAATGCTGGTAGACCCCCAGCTTCAGCCCGGCGAGCGCATCGGGCCCGAAGAAATCGACATACCGCGCGACATAGGGCGTTGCCGCATCGCAGGGCGGGGTCGGGGCAGGGGCCGTGCGCAGCATGCCCGCTGCATCGAACAGGTCGGGCAGATCGACGCCTTGCGCGCGAATCGCGGCCTCGTCGGGCTTGAGCACTTCGCCGTCGGCCCGGTTGAACTTGATGCCGTTGCGGTCATCGGGAATGTGGCTGCCGGTGACCATCAGCGAGGGAATGCCCCGCGCGAAGCCATAGGCCGCCACCGCAGGCGAGGGCACGAAGCCGCAATGATCGACGATCCCGCCGCAATGCACGATCGCGGCCGCGCAAGCCCACAGAATGCGCGGCGAAGAAGGGCGCAAGTCTCCCGCGATGGCCACGGCCATGCCCGGCGCAAACTGGCCGATCGCGGTCATGTGCTGAAGGAATGCGCAAGTATAGGTGAAGCATACCCGATCGGTCATCGCCGTGACCAATCCGCGTGCGCCGCTTGTTCCGAACGCCACACCGCTCTCTTCCATTACGGTGGCAACCAGGGTCGTCTTCGTCATTCTGCCTCGCAATGTGTGCAACAGCCGCAGATGGACCGGCGTGATGATTTGGTGGCCAGCAGTTATAGGGCAGGGCTGATGGTCACAAGGGAAGATTGTGCAGCGCAACCAGATTACAGGGAAGTGCCGGGTCGCTCAAAAACAGAGTATTTTGGCGCAACGTGACTGGGATGGGTGCGGCTGACGGGACTTTTACTTGAAGTGGCACGTGGCCGCTGCGGGCGGGCAGGCCATCTGCAACCGGGCTTGCCGCTGGCGCGGATCAGGCCTAAGCACCGGCCATGGCCGTATACCTGCATGAAGAAGACCTGCCTGCTGCCGATATTCTGGCGCCGGGCATCGTAGCCGTCGATACCGAGACGATGGGTCTCGTGACCGCGCGTGACCGTCTGTGTGTGGTGCAGATCTCCGATGGACGCGGGGACGAGCATCTGGTGCGTTTCAAGGTGGGCAGCGACTATGCCGCGCCCAATCTGCGCGCGGTTCTGGCCGATCCCTCGCGGCTCAAGCTCTATCATTTTGCCCGCTTCGATCTGGCGGCTATTCATCACTATCTCGGGGTCATGGCGACGCCCGTGTTCTGCACCAAGATTGCCTCCAAGCTCGTGCGCACCTACACCGACCGTCATGGCCTCAAGGATCTCGTGCGCGAGTTGCTGGGCAAGGAAATCAGCAAGCAGCAGCAGTCGAGCGACTGGGGCGGCGCGGTGTTGAGCGATGCCCAGCTCGAATACGCCGCCTCGGACGTGCGCTATCTGCATGGCGCCCATGCCATTCTCGTCGACCGTCTGGCCCGCGAAGGCCGCACCGCGACGGCGCAGGCCTGCTTCGACTTCCTGCCCACGCGCGCCCTGCTCGACATTGCCGGCTGGGCCGATCGCGACATCTTCAGCCACGACTGAGCGCGGCTGCTTCGATGACCACCCAGGCCGATCGCATCCGCACCCGCCGCCAGCACAAGGCGGCGCCCGGCGGCACGCATGACCGCATCGTGCGGGCCATGGCGGTGGTCCTGCCCGGATTGATCGGGGTTTTGCTGGCGGTCATGGTGCTCACCCCGATGACCCCGCGTGGCGAGATCAGCTTCCTGCTCGACCGCAACAAGGTGGCGGTCGTCCAGGACCGCCTGCGGGTGATGAGCGCGATGTATCGCGGCGCGGACGACCGGGGGCGGACCTTCTCGGTCACGGCGGGGAGCGGTGTCCAGCATTCCGCGAGCCAGGATGTCGTCCAGCTCAAGGACGTGACCGCGCGGGTCATGCTCAAAGATGGGCCCGCGATCCTGACCACCCAGCAAGGCGCCTACGATTTCGGTCGCCAGTTCATCACCGTGCCCGGCATCGTCAATTTCGAGAGTTCGGATGGCTATCGCATGGTCACCAACGGCGCTTCGATCGACCTGTCGAAGCGTCTGCTGGTGAGTGACGGTCATGTCGAGGGGCGCCTGCCGACCGGGGTTTTCTCGGCGGACCGCTTTGTCGCCAATCTTGACGATCATACCGTGACGCTTGAAGGCAATGCCCGTATGCGGATGGAGCAGGGCAAGATGACGGTCCCCGGCAAGCCGTGATGCGCGATTCGATAAGGACACTTTTGCATGACTGATCCGCATACCCTGTCGCCGCGCCGCCTGAGCACGCGGGCGCTGGCCCTGCGTTCGCTGGTGGGCGGCTTCGCGCTTTGCGGGACGATCGTGGCCGGGGCGCAGGTTCTTTCCGCACAGGCCATTGCCCGTCACAATTCCAACGCACCGGTCAATTTCGCCGCCGACCGGATGGAGATGCAGGACAAGCAGAAGCGCGTCGTGCTCACCGGCCATGTCGACATCACGCAGGAAGACCTGCGCCTCCAGGCCGCGCGCACGACGCTGGCCTATACCGATGGCGCGTCCGTGCAGGTGCAGCGCATCAATGCGGCAGGCGGTGTTCTGGTAACCCGCGGCGACGAGCGCGCGAGCGGCGACAGTGCGGTCTACGACATCCCGCGCAAGGTGATCACCATGGTCGGCAATGTTGCGCTCCATCGGGGCAAGGACACGCTCAATGGTGGCCGTCTGGTCATCGACCTGAACACGGGTCTTTCGAGTGTCGACGGGCATCACATGGGGGCTGATGCAGGTGCGGCAGGCGGGACGACGACATCGGGCGGGCGCGTGACCGGCACGTTCAATGTGGCCAAGGCCCAGTCTGGCAAGAACTGACTGGCAAGAACTGATGCACACGCCCTTTGGCGGGCGGCGGGGCATGCGCTAGAGGTTATGCGGGCATTGCCGATACCGGGGTGTCCGGGCGTTTCTGACCATCTGGCCTGACCATCCGGCCAGATTGTCCGGCCTGGCCGTCGGGTTGTGATCGGGGCGAATGGTCGGGGTAGGGGCCCCTTGCGGGCGACGGAGGCTTTGGCGTGACAATTCTGGTTACCGGCAATGCCGGCTTCATCGGCTTTCATACTGCGCGCAAGCTGCTCGAACGCGGCGACAGCGTGGTCGGCTTCGACGTGGTCAACGACTACTACGACCCGGCCATCAAGGAGGCGCGCCTGCGCATCCTGGAGGAGACTGCGCAGCGCACCGGATCGTCCTATCGTTTCGTGCGGGCCAATCTGGCCGACCGGGGCGCGGTCGAGGAGGCCTTTGCGCAGAACGGCGTGAGCCGGGTGATCAATCTCGCGGCCCAGGCCGGGGTCCGGTATTCGATCGAGAATCCCCACGCCTATGTCGAAAGCAACATCGTGGGCTTCACCAACATTCTCGAAGCCTGCCGCCATGGCGGGGTCGGGCATCTGGTCTATGCCTCGACCAGTTCGGTCTATGGTGCCAACAAGGCGATGCCGTTCAGCGAGCACAAGGGTGTCGATCACCCGCTCCAGTTCTACGCGGCGACCAAGAAGGCCAACGAGCTGATGGCGCACAGTTACAGCCATCTCTATCGCCTGCCGACCACCGGTTTGCGCTTCTTCACCGTCTATGGCCCGTGGGGGCGCCCGGACATGGCGCTGTTCCTGTTCACCCGCGCCATTCTCGAAGGCAGGCCGATCAAGGTTTTCAACCACGGCAACCACACGCGCGATTTCACCTATGTGGACGATATCGTCGAGGGCGTGATCCGGGCGCTCGACCGTCCGGCCGCGCCCGATCCGGCCTGGGATGCCATGGCGCCCGACCCGGCGACCTCGAACGCGCCCTACCGTATCTACAACATCGGCAACAACAATCCGGTCAAACTTACCGAGTATATCGAGGCACTTGAAGTCGCACTGGGTCGCCCGGCCGAGCGCGAATTGTTGCCGCTTCAGGCCGGAGACGTGCCTGATACTTTTGCCGACGTATCCGATCTGGAACGCGAGCTGGGCTATCGCCCGACAACGAGCGTGCGCGAAGGCGTTGCGCGCTTCGTGGAATGGTACCGCGCCTACCACAAGTGCTGACCCTTTTTCCGTAAAGGGTCAGTTTCTGTAAAGGACCGGTTTTCCGCAAAGGACCAGTTTCCCGCAAAGGGAACGTGCCTCGCACAAATTGATATTGTGCGAGGCAACATTTGCTGGCATCGCTGTTGCTCCAAGAACAAGTTCGTAGACTTGCAATATATCGTGCTGAAACAGCTGTATCGCATTTGCGGTCCAGTTGTGGTTGCCATGATTTGATTCGTGGCGTGCCCGGTCTATTTTGACCCAGGAGCAGGTGGCGTAGTGAGGCGGTTTTCCCAAGGTACGGTTATTGTGGCCAGTCTTGCCATGGCTGGTTGTTCGACGCCGCCAGCGCCCAATGTTGCGGTCGGAGCCCGTTCCTATGAGGTCGCTCCGCCTCTGGGCGAGAACAGCATGCCTGCCCATGCGACCATTTCTGCTGGCGATGAAGTATCGCTGATGGTCGTGGGAGAGCCTGATCTGAGCGCGGCCAAGCTTGTCGTCGACGATGCCGGACGCCTTGAAATTCCGTTACTTGGGTCGGTCATGGTCGGTGGCCTGTCGCCCGATCAGGCCTCGCGGCTGCTCGAACGCAAGCTGGGCGAGCGGTACTTGCGCGATCCCCATGTCGCGCTCAACGTGACCGTGGCCGCCGAGAAGCTGGTTTCGGTCGAAGGACAGGTGAACCACGCCGGGTCCTACCCGGTGGAGGGCAACACCACCCTGCTCGGCGCGCTCGCCATGGCGCAGAGCCCGACCCGGATCGCCAAGCTCAACGAGACCATGCTGTTCCGCACGGTCAACGGCCAGCGCATGGTGGCCCGCTTCGACATCAGGCGCATCCGTGCCGGGATCGACCCCGATCCGCAGATTCTGGCGGGCGACGTGGTCGTAGTCGGGTTCGCCCCGGCCAAGGCGATCTATCGTGACATCCTGCTTGCCGCGCCGATCCTCAACGTTTTGACTCGTTTCTAACTAGGGCGGAACTGTGCAGACTCTCCCATCCCACGCTCCGCTCGATGGCCCCCTTGCGGGTTCGCCTTACGATACTTTTGCCGGTGGTTCCTTTGCCGGCGGGCAGGATTTCGGGGCAAACGGCCCGTCGTTCGACATACGCAAGGTCCTTACGGTCGTGCGCGCCAACCTCTGGCTGATCGGCCTGATCCTGGCTGTCTGTGTCGCGCTGGCGCTGACGCTCACGATGCTCCAGACCCCGCGTTATACCGCGCAAGTCTCGGTGCAGATCAACAACCAGTCCGCCCAGGTGCTCGCCGACGACCAGGATGCCGCTTCGGGCGAAACCGTCGCTGCGCAGGATACCGACCGCTTTCTCAAGACCCAGATCGATATCCTGGGCAGCCGCGGCATCGCCGAGCGCGTTGCGCAGCGCCTGCGCCTGATCGGCAATGCCCGCTTCTATGCGGCGATGGGCGTGTCCGCCCCCGATCAGGGCATGTCGGCCGACGACGCGCGCAAATATACCGTCGATGTGCTGCTCGATGCGGTGAAGGCCGATCTTCCGCAGTCCTCGCGTCTGGCCACGATCCGCTTTACCAGCATCGATCCGGCTTTCTCGGCGCAGATCGCCAATGCCTGGGCCAGCGAATTCATCCAGTCGAACCTGCAACGCCGCTACGACAGTTCGGCCTATGCACGCGAGTTCATCGCCGGTCAGCTCGCCGAAGCCAAGGCCAAGCTTGAACAGTCCGAGCGCGATCTCAATGCCTATGCCCGCGATGCCGGGATCATCCGCATGCGCGACGCCACGGTCACCACCGGCACTGACCAGCCCAGCACCGACGTGAATACGGTGACGATGGCCAGCCTGCTTCAGGTCAATGCGGCGGCCAACCAGGCAACCGCCACGCGCGTGGCGGCCGAGCAGCGCTGGAATTCGCTGTCGCGTGCCAACCTGCTCAGCGCGCCCGAAGTGCTCGCCAATCCGACCGTGACCGCCCTGATGGCCGACCGGGCCCATGCCCAGTCCGACCTTCAGCGCGAGCGCATCAAGCACCTCGACGACTATCCTTCGGTGGTGCAGCTCAAGGCCCAGATCGCAGCCATCGACCAGCAGATCACGGCTGTCGCCCAGACCGTGCGCTCCTCGGTCAGGCAGCAGTACGACGCGGCGCTCAATGCCGAGCGCAACCTCCAGAAGGAAGTCTCGCAGCTCAAGGGCTCCTCGCTGGCCGAGCAGGACCTTTCGGTCCGCTACAACCTGCTGGCGCGCGATGCCGACACCAACCGCGCGCTCTATGACGGGCTGCTCCAGCGCTACAAGGAACTCAATGCTGCCGCCGGGATCAGCGCGAGCAACATCGCGGTGATCGATGCCGCCGATGCGCCGACCAAGCCCAGCGCGCCTATTCTGGTCAACAATCTGGTGATCGGTCTGGTCGCGGGCATCGTGATTGCCGCGCTCGTGGTGCTGGTGCGCTTCCAGTTCGACGATGCGGTGCGCGTGCCCGAGGATGTCGAGGAAAAGCTGGGCATGCCGCTGCTCGGGGTCATCCCCAAGGCGCAGAATGGCACGCCGGCCGATGCCCTCGTCGATCCCAAGTCGGCGGTCAGCGAAGGCTACAACTCGCTGCGCAGCGCGCTGCTCTATTCGACGGCCAGCGGCTTGCCCAAGACCCTGCTGATCACCAGTTCGCAGCCGGCCGAAGGCAAGTCGACAACCAGTCTGGCCATTGCCAGGGGTCTGGCCCGTCTGGGTCGTACCGTGGTCCTGCTCGATGTCGACATGCGCCGTCCGGCCCTTCATGCTACGATGGGCGTGTCCAACGAACACGGCATGTCGAGCCTGCTGACCGCGCAGGACACCATCGACGACGTGCTGCGCCCGACCGATACGCCGGGGCTTCAGGTCATCACTTCGGGCCCGATTCCGCCCAGCCCGACCGAACTGCTGAGCGCGGGGCGCCTTCATCAGGTGCTCGACACCCTGCGCGAGCGTTTCGACGTGGTGATCCTCGACAGCCCGCCCGTGCTCGGCCTGGCCGACGCGCCGCTGATGTCGGCTGTCGTCGATGGCGTCGTGATGGTGGTCCAGTCGGATCGCAGCCGCCGCGGATCGCTGCGCGCCTCGCTGCGCCGCCTGCGCACGATGCAGCCCAATGTGCTGGGCGCGGTGCTCACGATGTTCGATCCGGCCAAAGTCGGGAACCGCTATTCCGAATATTATGGCTACAGCTATTACCGCTACACGCCTGAAAACGGGAAGTGATGCCGCAAGCCGAGGGCAGGCAGGAGACAGATCCGCGCATGGCGTGGCCTTGGCCGGGCAGAGTGTGGCGCGGGCTCTTGCTCGTCCTGCTGGCCGGATATGCGCTGGCCGCAGTGGTCAGCGGCAGCGGGCGGATGGCGGCGGTCAACACCGGTGGCGCTGCGGGGGCAAGTGCCGCAGGGCCAGGTTCCTCGGGAGCAGGCTCTCCGATACCATCGGCCCTGTCCGGCTGGCCTTATGACAGCATGATCGCGCGCCGCCGGGCCGACGATGCGCTGGCCGCCGGGCACGGGCAGGAAGCACAGGCCATGGCCGCGCGCGCGCTGCTGTCCGATCCGGTCGATCCTGCGGTCGTTGGCCGGCTGGGCTGGGCGCGGATGCTGGCTGGCGATGCCGGGGGCGCCGAGGCGGCGTTCCGGGTCTCGGGCCCGATGGGCTGGCGCGAGCCTTACACGCAGATCTACTGGATCGGTCAGGGGCTGCATCGGGGGCAGGCCGGGCTGTCGGCCCAGCGGCTCGATGCCTTGCTGCGCCAGTCTCCCCAGTTCGACGGGCGCGACCGCCTGTTTGCGGCGATCACCGCGACACCCGAAGGCCGCGCGGCGCTTGCTGGCCAGATGGGGGGGCAGCCCGGCTGGATACCGGCTTTCCTCACCGTTCCGTCCGATATTTCCGCGCAGGATCTGGCCAATCGCCTCGACGTGGTGGGGCGCGTGCGGGCCGATGCGCTCGACTGTCAGGCGATGGGGTCGATGGTCAACGCGCTTGTTGGCGCGGGCATGGTCGCACAGGGGCAGGCGGTCTGGCGCAAGGCCTGTGGCGCCAGTGATGCGCTGCTCTACGACGGGCGTCTAGCCCGTTTCGACGTGACCGGACAGAAGGGCCTGCGCACGTTCGACTGGCAGGTGACCAATCGCGGCGACGTGTCGCTGATGCTCTCCCCGCTCGATGGCGATGCCCACGAACTGGAGGTGCGCGTTTCGGGCGCGGTGTCGCAGCCGGTGCTGCGTCAGGCGGTCGTGCTGGCGCCGGGGCGCTATCGCCTGTCGTGGACGATGCCCGATCTCAACGCGACGCAGGCGGCCATGGTGCGGGTGGGGCTGGGGTGCAGCCTCGACCGGGGGGCAGCCTCGCCGGGCCAGCCCCTGTCGACGGGCAGTACGCGCTATGTCCGCGACGTGGTGCTCGACGATGCCTGTCAGGCGCGGGGCCTGATCTTCTGGATCGAACCGGGGGTGAATGTGCGCCTGTCCGACATCCAGCTGGTGAGGACGGGCGCCTGATGGCGAGCCTGATGCCGGGCGGGGGCGGCGTGCGGGAAAGCCTCGGGCGGATTCTGGCAGGCAGCGGGCCGATGGCGCGGCTGGCGCGCGGGGTGCTGGGCTCGGGCGGGGTCTGGATTTTGCGGTTGGGCTCGACGCTGGGGCTGGCGTTCCTGCTCGGCCATCTGCTCGGCCCCAGCGAATATGGCGTCTATGCGACCGTCGTTGCGCATGTGACGCTGTTCGCGCCGATGTGCTGCCTTGGCTACGACATGCTGGCCACGCGCGAATTCGTGGTCGCGCGCACGAACGGCGATGTCGAACAGGAAGTCGCGCTGGCCCATGCCCTGCCGCGCGGGGTCTGGATCACGAGCGCGGTCATGCTGGTGCTGTTCGTTCCGGCCTCGGTCGCCTGGGGGTATTTCCGGGGCAAGGGGTTCGAGCAGACGATCCTGTTCGAGGCGCTGGGCATTGCCCTGACCGCGCATCTGCGGCTGATTCAGGGGCAGCTGCGCGGGCTGGGCCGGGTTTCGCTGGGGCAGGTCTATCAGTTGATCCTGCCCCCGGTGCTCAATCTGGTGCTGTTCGTCGCCTTGCTGGCGGTGTTCCCGCCCAGCGCGATGCTGGCCATCGTCACCTTCATCGCCGCGCTGGCGATCGTCTGGCCGATGGGGCTGCTGGCGGTGCGGCGCAATGTGGCGCGTGGGGAAACGCGGGCCAGCGGGCGGACGCGCCGGACATGGGCGCATGCGGCCATCGTGCTGGGGATCGGCCAGTTGATCTTCGTGGCCAACGAGCAGGTGCCGCTGGTGGTGACGGCGGCGCTGTCGAGCACGCGCGAGGTGGGCTTGCTCGACATTGCCCGGCGCTTTGCCCTGTTTTCGTCGATCGCGCTCAACGTGATCCAGTTGCCGCTCGGGCCGATCCTGGCCGAGATGTACCGCAAGCAGGACATGGCAGGGTTCCGCCGTGCCGCCCTGCACACGACTTATGTGGCCTTTGGCCTCTCGGTCGTGGTCAGCCTTGCCTATCTGGTGGCCGGGCGCTGGCTGCTCGGGGTGGTCGTGCCCGGTTTCGAGCCAGCCTATCCGGCCATGCTGATCATGTGCCTGGGCTATCTGATCAACACGATGACCGGGCCGGTGCCGATGGTCCTGACGATGACCGGCCACGAGCGCGACATCGTGAAGGGCGTGGTCGTGGGGCTGGTGATCAATCTGGCCACCTGCCTCGTTCTGGTGCCCCGGATCGGCCATGTCGGGGCGGCCATCGGGGCGGTGCTGGGCCAGTTTGCGTGGAACAGTGTCCTCGCGGTGATCGTGCGCCGCCGCTATGGCGTGAGCCTCGATATTCTCGCCCTGTTCGAGCGCCGCCAAAAAATCTAGCAGCTGGGCGAGGGTTCCAGCCAGTCGATCAGGGCCTTGGGCATCTGCTGGGCAAAGCGCAGCTCGGCGACCTGAAAATCGATCAGGGTGTCGATGTCGGCGGCGCTTTCGATGGGGACGGTCAGCCCCTCGATATGGTCGCCGGTCATCGAGCCTTGCAGCAGTGTGGTGGTGCGGATCACGTCGAGCTGTCCGGTGTGCCAGTAGACCGTGGGGAGCGACTGGCGCGGCATGTTGAACGGCTCGGCCACGCCCGGCAGGGTGAGCAGCGGGGAGAGCCGCTGCGCGTCATCGGCCAGCCACATCTTGTAGGGCGTGTGCGGTGCAGGCGCGATCGTGCGGATGCAGGTGATTGCCGGGTCCGCCTTCATCCGGGCGAGCGCCTCGTCGATCCAGCCCGCCTCGCGAAAGGGTTGGGTGGGGCGCAGTTGCACGAAGAATTCGGGCAGGCGCCCCTCGGCTTGCGCCAGCCATTCGACCGCATGGGTGAACACGTCGAGGTCGGTCGCGGCGCTGGTGGCAAAGGCGGCGGGGCGCAGGAAGGGCACGTCGGCTCCGGCGATCCTCGCGGCTTGGGCAATGGCTTCGTCGTCGGTCGAGCAGAGCACCCGGGCGACCCCTTGCGCGAGGCGGCCTGCCGCCACCGACCACGCGATCAGCGGATGCCCGCCCAATGGCCGCACGTTCTTGCCGGGAAGCCCCTGCGAGCCGCCCCGGCCCAGCGTCAGCCCATAGGCCAGCCCCGGCACGATCAGGGACGCCAGATCGGTCATCGGGATCAGGCCTGCTGCGCGGGGGAGGCGCTGCCGAACCACGGTTCGAGCGCGTCGAGCGCCTGCCAGAAGCCCGCGCCCCCGTTCTTGTGGCCCTGCCAGATCTCGGGGATGAACGAGGCCTGCGGGCAGGTCTCGTCGAGGATTTGCGCCAGCGCGGCAAAGTCCATGTGCCCCTCGCCGATTTGCAGCCCTTCGCCATCGACGCCCTTGGCATCGACGACATGGAGGTGCGCGGCATAGCGCCCGACCTTGCGGCAGAATTCGCTCATCGACCAGCCGAAATGGTTGCACGCCAGTTGCGAGTGCGAAAGATCGAGGCACACGCGCATGTCGTTGGCCATGCAGAAGGCGACGATTTCGTCGGGGTCCATGAACAGGTTGTGGTGGCTCTGCCCGCCGAAATGCCACGGGAAGGGCGGCATCGTCTGGGGAATGATCTCCACGCCTGCGCTGTCGAGCCGCGACAGGCTGTCGACGATGCGGTCATAGAGGGCTGCGCGTTCCTCGCGCGGGAGGAAGCCCTTGGCGTTGAACCCGCCCATGTTGGTGACGATGACCGGGCGCTCGGGCCCCTGATGCCATGGCTTGAGCGCGCGGGTGACATCGATCACGCGCTGGAGCTGGGCAATCGAATGGGCGCGATAGGCTTCGTCGGGAGAAGCCAGATCGAGCACGTGGTCCCCGGCGAAAAGTTCGGGGGCATGGACGGCAAAGGAAATCGGCAGCGGCGCATCGAACCAGGTGCGCAGGTCTTCGTCCATGTCCTTGTAGGACAGGTGATATTCGAGGAACGGCAGCGGCGCGAGGTCGAGCATCGCGCGATAATCGTGATAGCGCACCGGAATGCCCCACGGGCGCGCGAAGGCAAAGGCGCGCGGTTCGATCCGGCGATCCTCGATATCGGTGGGGAAGAACGGCGTTCCCGCCTTGATCGCGCGGGTGGCCGTGCGGCCCACGAGTGCCTCGCGCTGGTTGGGCTGGAGGCCCTGTCCGGGGCTGCGCACGAGGATATGGGCGTGGGTGATCACCGTGCCGGGGGCGATGTCGGTCGCGGCATGAAGGCTCTTGGCCAGAACCTCGCGGTTCATCATCTCGCCTTGCGTCACCTCGCGCTCGGCGGCGGTGCCCATCGATTGTTCGGTGGCGCGGATCGCCTCGACCATGGCGCGCAGTTCGTCGGGCAGCAGCGAGACGCGGTGGTCGTTGCCTTCCATCGCGCGGTCCACGGTGAAATGCTTTTCGATCACGCTGGCGCCCAGCGCGATGGCGGCCACCGGCACGAACCAGCCGCGTTCGTGGCCCGAATAGCCGACCGGGCAATCGCCCAGTTCCTTCAGCCGGTTCATGTAGGCCAGATTCACGTCCTTGTAGGGCGCGGGATAAGTCGAATTGCAGTGCAGCAGCGCGAACGAGGCGCCTTCCTGACGCAGGAGGGCGACCGAGGCGATGATCTCGGCCTCGCTCGACATGCCGGTCGAGGCGATCAGCGGCTTGGCCGTGCGGGCCATCGCGGTGAGCAGGTCGTGGTTGGTGAAATCGGCCGAGGCGACCTTGTAGCCGGCCATGCCATAGGCCTCGAGCGCGCGCAGCGAGGCTTCGTCCCAGGGGGTGCACAGCGGGGTCATCCCGCGCGCGAGGCAATGGTCGAACAGGCGGTAGAGGTCGTCCACGCCCAGGTTGAAGCGGGCGAGCAGGTCGAGCGTATATTGCGCGCCCAGATCCTGGCTGGCGTCGTCCGGGTTGCCCTGCGCGGCATAGAGGCTGGCCATGTCGCGCATCTGGAACTTGGCGCAATCGGCCCCGGCCTGCGCGGCCAGATCGATCAGGCGACGGCCCAGTTCGACATCGCCGTTATGGTTGTTGCCGATTTCGGCGATGATGTAGCTGGGGTGGCCCGGCCCGATCAGGCGCCCGTCGATGGCAAATTCGGCCTCGCCCTGACGCGCGATGGCAATCAGGTGCTGGTATTCGTCGACCAGCGGGATGAAGCGGACCTTGGAATCGAGCCTGCCCGCGATCTGGTCGCGCGGGGTCTGGAACGGCAACTGGGTGAAGGCGGTGTTGGCGATGGCCTGGATCGGCAGGTTCACGTCGATCAGGGTGGCCGCGGCCATCCAGCGGCGAATGTCGCCATCGGTCACCGTGCCGACCACGCGCCCGCTCTCGCTGACCACGATGACGAAGCCGGCCTTGTTGGCCGAGATCTTCTGGAGGCCGACGAGAATCGTGTCTTCGGCAAAGACACGATAGGCCGCCGTGCTGCGGTCGATGATCATGCAACCGGCCTTCTTGAAAACGCGCTTGAGAAAGCGGGGCTTTTTCCGGGTTGCAAATCAAGCTCTCCTGGTTTGGGCCCCGATGGCCCCTGTCTGGATACGGTCTGACCGGACACGGTATTGCCGGAGTACAAGACCAGAGCCAATCCTCGCACGGCAGTGTTAAGTCATTCAATTTGGTCCGGCCCTTGCCTATTGGACAATCAATTGCCAGACATCGGGATCAACATTAGCAGCGCGGCAAGGTGCGGCAAGGTCTTTTTGCGATGCAGCAGGGCGGGATTTGGCGGGATATGGCACAACCGGTTTGGCAGTTTCGCGGCGATTTCCGGTGCCCTGAGAGTCTGCTTGGAAATTCGCCGAAGAGGCGAATTTCGGTACGGCCCCGGCCCGCTCCCCCACCCGACCTCCCAACGATAGTACCCTATGGGAGGCCGGGTGGGGGAGCGGGCCGGGGCCGTACCATCCGAAACGATCGTTTCGGATCAGACACGCAGGCCCGTCGATGAGCCGCGGCGTGAATGCCGCGCTGGCGCGGTCGAGCCTGCATCTGGGGCTGTTGCAGGAAAACGAACCGGACATCGATCTGGTTCTCTACCGCGACGAGCGTCTGGCCGGGGCCATCGAACAGGCCTTTCCGGGGCGGGGGCTGTTCCTCGGGCGCGAGGCGCGGATCGATCCGCACCCGGTGCGGTTCTTGCGCAATTTCCGCGCCAACCGCCGCTATTACGCGCAAGTGCGCGACAGGCTGGAGGCGCTGGGCATCACCCGGCTGGTGCTTTTCCTCGAAGGCGAGCCGCTCGAACGCTCGATCCTGGCATGGTATCGCGGCAAGGTCGAACTGTGGGAGGAGGGGCTCTCGCACTATGTCGATCTGACCACGCCGCTCTGGTACGCGGCGCGCGGCGCGGTTCAGATTCTGGCCGGGTTCTATCCCCATGGCGCGATGGTGCGGCGGGCCGACCGCAGCGGGATGCTGGTGCGCGACCGTTTTCGCGCCCGCAACCTCACGCTGGCCAGCCCGGTGCTGGCCCCGGCGCAGGATCAGGTTCTGGTGATCGGCTCGCCGCTGGTGGAAGACCGCCTGATCTCCCGCACCCACTGGACACGCGGGCTGGCCGCGATCGTGGCGGCCTCGCCCTGGCCGGTGCGCTATCTGCCCCACCCGCGCGAGGACAAGGGCGGGTTGCCTGCCCTGCTTGCCCGTGTGCCCGGTGGCGTGACCCTTGCCGACATGCCCCACGGGATCGGCCCTCATGCGCAGGCCCATGGCTATCGCGCGTTCGTGGCGCCGGTGTCCACCGCGCTGCTCGATCTGGGGGCGTTCGGGCAGTCGCTGTTCGTGGCCGAGCTGTTCGGACAGGGCCGGATCGGGCGGGTCTTGCGCGGCTGGGCCGACAACCCGGTCCAGGTGGCCGCCGACGAGGCCGCGCTGCGTGCATTCTTTGCGGAACAGGCGGGCGTAACCGGGCAAGCGGGCTGAACCGGGCAGGCAGGCGTAACCGGGGCGTGAGCGCCTGTCAGCGCGCCCGCTGGGCCAGCAGCGCGCGATAGGTATCGAGGATTTCGCGATTGAGCCGTTCGCTGGTGAAGCGTTCGAGAAAGCGCGCCCGTGCGGCCTCCCCCATCCGGGCGAGGCGTTCCTTGTCGAGCCCGCGGATCACGCGCGCGAGCGTGGCCGGGTCTTCGGGCGGGACGATCAGGCCTGTCACGCCGGCAACGACGATTTCGGGCAGGGCATCGACATCGGCGGCGATGACCGGCTTGCCCGCGCGCATGGCCTCGATGGCGGCGATGCCAAAGCCTTCCCAGCGCGAGGGGATGACCAGGGCATCGGCCTGGTCGATGAAGTCATAGACCACCCGGCGGTCCTGCCAGCCATAGTGGACGATATTGGGCCTGCCCTTGCAGCGCGGATGGGGCGTCTGGGCATCGTTGACGACAAAACCGCCCACGGCATGGAGCGTGACCGGCACATCGCGCACCAGATCCATGGCCGCCTCGGCGATGTCGAACCCCTTCTGCTTGTCGAAGCGGCCGATGAACAGGAGGTTGATCCCCTCGGCCGGGCGGAACCGAGCCTTGCCCGCAGGCCGGGGCCGGCTGGTGATGGCATTCTCGATCATCGTCATGCGGGCGGGCGAAATGCCCCGCTCCAGCGCGCTGCGATACTCGAACGCCGAAATGCAGATGATGTGATCGGCGCAATGCGACAGCGCGCGTTCGACCATGGCATAGAGGGTTCGCTTCCAGCGGGCCGTGCGCATGTTGAAGGCCCAGCCATGGGCGCAGTAGATGATGGCGGGCCTCGGCCTGCGGGAGGCCAGCAGGATCAGCGGGCGCAGCAGGCCGGCAAAGGTGCTGTGCAGGTGGACGATGTCGGGACGTTCCGCGCGCACGACGCTGACCGCCCGGCGCGCGAAGCGGAACAGTTCGCGCAGCGAGCGCCCGCTTTTCGGGAACGTGTGCACGCTGCCCGGTGCCATCGTGGAGAGCAGCCCGGCATCCTTGGCCGCGACGAGCGCCATGATGTTGGCGGGCCCGAACTGGGCCATTTGCGTGGGCAGCAGTTCCTCGATGTAGGAAATGATGCCGCCTGGCAGCATCTGCGCGATATGCAGCACCCTGGCGCCGCCGGGGGCGGAATGGGCGCGCGCGCCGGGTGCTGTGTCGGCCTGCGAGGCGGGCGTTGTCGTCGCGTCGGTGGGGGCGGACGGGGGCTGCGTCACCGAACGGGGAGCCGATCGGCGACGAGTCGTCCAGGTGCGGCCCGTCCCTGAAAACGGGTGGCCAGAGGGGCCACTGCCCTGGCATCGGGGTGCAGGCCGCGCCGGTAGACCATGCCGCAGGCAAACAGGAACAGCACGAAGGTGGGGGGCAGGATGAAGGCCCCGTCAATCAGCGCGGCGATCAGATAGCTGGCGGCGCCGATGGCCGCCGCACGCCGCAGCGGGTTGAGCGTGGCCCAGTTTATCGCCGCATAGACCGGGGCAAACAGCATGCCTGCCAGCGGAAAGAGCATGCCCAGCACGCCGAAGCTCTGCGCGAAGCCGTAATAGACCAGTTCGGGCACCTGCATGTGGTCGCCGCCCAGAACGGTGAATTCATAGGCATCGAAATAGACGTCGCGCCCGCCCAGCCGGGTATCGACCAGCTTGTCGGGGCTCCACCCCAGGACCGGCATCAGCGCGATCACCCCGAGCAGCGCGGCCAGCGTGCCCAGCCATACCAGCGGATTGGCCAGGCGGATCTGCCCGCCCACGATCATCATCACGATCATTCCCACCACGCCGAACCACACCGTGCGGCTGAGCGTGCAGACCAGGGCGATGAACAGCAGGGCCACGAACGTGCGGTTCTTTTCGAACAGCAGGTACATCGGCGTCACGATGACCATGCACACGCCGTAGATGTTGCCGTTGTTGAACGTGGAGACCAGTTTCATCAGGCCGCCGCGATTGTTCATCTTTGAAAAGATGTCGCCCACGTCGGCGGCGTTGACGGTGACATAGGGGATTTCGATGAACTGCCCGGTCACGATGCGCAGCACGAAGTTCATCAGGCCCCACAGCACGACAAAGCGCATCGCAAGGCGCAGGAACCGGCCCAGCATGTCGGCCGGGACATCTTCGAGATAGGGCACCAGCGCGATCAGCATCGCGCCCGACAGCACGCCGAAGATCGTCACGTAGATCGCCCAGGTCTGCATCGGCAGGTCGTAGAGAAGCGCCTTGGCCACCACCATCGCGGCTGTCGGCATGAAGCAGGCGAGCGCCTGGATCAGCGGCGCATGGGCGATCTGGCGCCGCCCGATCAGCCCCAGTCCGGCTAGCGGGGTGAGCAGCAGCAGCAGCAGATAGCCCCAGGTGAGCGGCAGATTGAGGATCTTGATGCCGCCCTTGGGCAGGGCGAGGTTGAAGATGACCAGCAGGGCCACCCCGATGACCGGAAGGTGCGAACGCAGCGGGGCCGGGTTGCCCCGTGTTCCGCGTCGGGCGTTCTGGTGATGAAGGGTGGTCATGTGCGGCATGCCTGGGACTTCCATTGAGGGCCATCTGGGGCAATGGGCCCAAGGCCCCGAACTCGTGCTCCGGTCTTGCCGGTGTCTACGAGACAGTATCTGGAAATGGCAAGTACGGCGTGATGATGAGGCAGTCGATGATGTCTGTCATTGGAACAATGACAATCCCCTCAGGGCGATTTCACTGCCCTTTGGCGTGAGGTGTTCGATGTCTTGTGTAATGAGAATTCCGTTGCGAAATCCGGAGCATCGTTCGGCAGTACAAAGATTTGGCGTGGGATCGAAGATCGTTATATCGGGATGGCGGTTTGCCAGCCTGGTGAAAACCGCATTGATCGGCGCCCTGAAGCGATCCTCCTCGCGCGTGGCGATTGTGCAACGATCGGGGGAGGCGCCATACCACAGGGCGCGGGCGACGCAGGGCTGGATGGCCTCGGTATAGCGCGGCGGTTCGCGCAGCACGGCCACCGCAATGCCGCGCGCGCGCAGCATCGTGATGGTGCGATCGAGCGAGGCCTCCATCACCGCAAGCGAATTGGCGAGGCTGTAGCGCCGGTGACCGGCATCGGTCAAAAAGCGGGCATTCGGATCGAAGAGGCCGCCGGGGGCCTGAAGCCCGTAGAGGTTGGACCAGCGCCCGACGAGGATCACGCCGCGAATGTCGCGGCGATGCTGCAACTGGTCGAAGATCATGCGGTTCATGCGCTGGCAGCGATAATCGGCGCGCCCTTTGCCGAAATACTGGTTGGCGCCGGGCAGCGGGCTGCATCCGGTGGCAACCACCGAGACGACGCTTTCCTCGGCGGTGCGGAAATGATGCTCGATGGTGGGAATGTGCTGTCCGGCAAAGGAATCGCCCCAGAGCACCACTTTGGGCCCGGCGATCCGGTCGGCCTGGGCAAAGCACCGGCTTCCGGCATCGCGGGGAACGGTCTCGGCAAAGACGCAGCCATTGTCGGTGACATAGGGCAGGCGTGCGAGGGCATCGAGCCGGGCGGCCTGAACCGGCAGGCGCTCGGGTAGGCCATGCGCGGCAACCAGCCCCCCCGTCAACAGCGCCAGGCAGGCCAGAACGCCGCCGCCAAAGGCCAGTGTGCGCCCGGTTCCCGCAACGGCGCGGGCCGCCAGGCCGATGCGGGCGCTGTCCTGCCGGCCCGCGGGCGGCGGCGCCCCGGTCCGGAAGGGCCGTTCGATATAGCGCCACGACAGCGTGGCAACGCCGATCATCACGGCCACCAGCAGGATGCGGACCGGGACGGAAGGCTGGCCGCCATGGGCGATCCACACCAGCGAAAGGATCGGCCAGTGCCAGATATAGAGCGAATAGGAGATCGTGCCGATGAAGACGGGCAGGCGCAGCGAGAGGGCGCGGGCCAGAAATGAGGGGTGGCGCTCGTCGCGATAGATCACCAGGGCCGCGCCCAGACAGGGCGCGGCGGCGCGCACCCCCGGAAATTGCGAGGCCTCGGTATAGGTGAACATCGGCACGAGGATCAGCGCGAGCGCGAGCGCGCCAATCGCATGGGCCATCCAGCCGGCCTTGAGCCGGGGCCAGTGCCCACAGGCAAGCAGGGCCCCCACCAGCAGTTCCCAAGCCCGCAGCGGCGCCATGTAGAACGCGGTTTTTGCCGAATAGCCGAGCATCAGTTGCGAAGCGACCAGCGTGACCGCGATTCCCGCCAGAATCAGCGGCACCCGCCAGCGCGCAAGGCCCATCCGATAGAGCAGCAGCACGAAAACCGGCCAGACGATGTAGAACTGTTCTTCCACCGCCAGCGACCACAAGTGCAGCAGCGGGTGGCTCAGCGGGTCGCCCGCAAAATACCCCGCGCCGGTCCAGAAATGGATATTGGCGACGAACAGGGTCGCCGCCAGCGCGCTCTTGCCCAGATCGGCCAGTTGCGAAGGCAGCAGGACAAACAGCCCCGCCAGCATGGTGGCCACAATGACCGCAGCATAGGCGGGAATGATGCGCTTGATTCGCCGTTCGTAAAAACGCGCGATGGAAATGCCCTGTCCATCGGCATCCTTGAACAGGCCGCAGGTTATCAAATATCCGGAAATGACGAAGAAGATGTCGACACCGACAAACCCGCCCGACATCGTTTCGAGGCCTGCATGGAACAGGACGACGGAGCTGACGGCAATAAAGCGCAGCCCGTCAATGTCCCGTCGGTATCCAATATGCATTGCACCTCGCCCGGATTAATGCTGCACAACAGCATAACAATAGGGTTCAGGCAAGGGCGGGTGTATCGGATATCAGACAAGGATATGAATAATTGCAGGAAATATCGTTCTTCCGAAGTGAACTTCAATTCTGATTATTGCTCTATTCTGTAAAAGGCGGGGCTTTCTGCCCATCCGGGGGCGGATTTCCGGCATAGAGCCTGGTGCCTTTGTTGCCCGCAAGGGTCATGCCCGGAATCGCACCGGCCAGATCACGCAGGAGGGGGGCGGTCGCGCCTGAAGCATCGGGCGTCGTGACAACTAGGGGCAGCGGCTGGGGCCCCGTGACACTGTTGCCGGTCACGACGACATCGAGGGGGGCGCGCAGGCTGTCATAGCCGATGGCCGCCGAACCGGTCGGCTGGCGGGCGCCGATGGTCACGACATTGCCGGTCATGCGGGTCTGCGGCGCGGAGGCGGCCAGCAGGGTGACCGGATTGCGCGCGGAATGGTCGAAGCTCAGCCGGTTGCCCGCCACGATCGCGCTCTGGCCGCCGCGATCGCGGATGTCGCAGGCGACATTGCGCATCGTGTTGCCGGTCAGGGTGAGGCGGTTGAACGGGCCGGGCAGGATCCGGCCCAGCCCCTGCTTGCCACTGTAGACGAACGTGTTGTCGGCAAAGGTCACGTCGATGGCGCCCGGTGTCCCGGCAAAGCCCGCGCCGCGCAGCGCGGCCAGATAGAGCCCGCGCGGGGTGCCGATGGGCTGCGAGCCAAGCCGGGTATCGATGGAGGCAGCCGACCCGTCCTGTTCGCCGTAATTGCCCACGAAGCGGACATTGCGCGCCACGTAAAAGGCTGCGTAGACGAAATTGCCGGCGTTGCGGCAATGGTTGAGCGTGGCGATGCAATCGATGCAACCTTCGAAGTCGATGCCGACATCGTTGGTGTCCCACACCGTGTTGCGCACGACCGCAATCGATTGGCCATTGTTGCCATAGATGCCGCCATTGACGTTGCAGATGGCGTTGTCGGCAATGTAGGCATCGCGGACCCGGCGCAGGAATTGCGGCATGCCGCCCTCCAGGCGCTTGGCGCCACCGCCCCACCAGCTGATCCGGGCAAAGCGGCCCTTGTTGCCCTGGGCGACCACGCGGCGGGCAAAGTTGAAGCGCAGCACATCGCCCATGTACATGCCGAAATCGACCTGATTGCCCAGAACCGTGATGTCCTCGTTCAGATCGTCGACATCGGTGGCCGAAAACCCCGCCAGCACTGCCGGGTCGACCGTTTCGGAGCCCTTCGTGCGGTCGTAGGTGGCCATGCGGGCATGGGTGACGAAGGCAAGGCTCGTGCGCTCGGTCCGGCAATCGACCACGGTCAGGCCGCGGATATTGATGGCCCGTACCAGAACCCCGCCCGGCGTCTGGCCTTCCGCGCGCACCACGTGAAGGCCGCCGAATGCGACATCGCGCACGAAACTTGCCGGATCGGGGCTTGCAGGGCGGGCCGCGAAGATCGGGTCGAGGGGGCGCCCGTCCCAGATCAGGTGAGGGCCCTTGCCGCTGCCGAAGACGGCGAAGGGGCGGTCGACGGCCAGCGGGCGGGTGAGGCGCGCCGGGCCTTCGACGAGGACAGCCCTGACCCCGGCGGCCAGTGCGCGGGTGAAGGCGGGGGTGTCGTCGGTCATGCCATCGAGCGCGGCGCCGAACTGGCGCAGGCTGACGGCCTTCGTGCGCAAGGTGGCGAGTTTCTGGCGCGTGGCATCGGCGGTGGGGGCCCACGATGGCCAGCGGGCGGCGTCGGGCAGGGGGCTGCCTGTGGCCTGACCTGCTGTCGGCCCTGCGGCACCGATCCCTTCCATGCCGGCAGCCAGTGCGACGGCGCCGATGCCGCCCAGCACCGCGCGCCGTGCGAAAGGCGGCGAAGGGGTGTGTGGCGCGGGCAGGATCGGGTCTTCGCGGTCGTGCGGGGGCATGGAGTGCAAATCTCTGGGAGTGCAAATCTCTGGGAGCGCGTGTCTCTGGGAAATGCAAGGTCTCGGGCGGTCTGCCCAGCGTGGCGGAGGCGAGCTTGCCGCCCCCTGAATGACAGTCAGGGGGCGGTCGATGAAAGCGGATCGGGCGTGCGTTCGCGTACAGGCAGCAGCAAGCCGATGGCCACGGCCCCCAGCGATGCCAGCGCCATCGCGCGGATCGGGAAGTCATCCAGCGCATGAAGGCCCAGCAGCAGCAGGGTGCCACAGGCAAACAGGGTGTGGGCGCGGGTCAGTTGCGCCTCGCCGCGCCTGCGGGCCCCGGCGTGGCGTTCCTCGCGGGGGCGCAGGGCGCGCCAGGCGAGCAGTCCGACCAGTCCCAGAAAAGTGGCCAGAACCAGCAGTCCGGGCAGGCCGGCCTCCAGCGTCCATTCGAGCCAGTCGGAATGGGCGCGTCCAGCCTGGACGGGGGTGACCACTTCGAGGCGTTCTGCCGCATTGAACAGGACCGGAAAGCTGCCGATCCCGCCGCCGAAGGGCCAGACGCGGCCGATGGCGTGGAGCGTATCGGTCCAGATATCCGCGCGGGAATCCTCAAGCCTGGCAAAGCGTGCCAGCACGGCGCCGACAGAGGGCAGGCGGAGCAGGGCTATTCCGCTGACCGCCATGACCAGCGTGGCGGCAGCCACAAGGGCGGCGATCAACCGGGGGCGTGCGCGCCCGATCACACCGCGCACGGTGGGCATGAGGATCGCCGCAAAGACTGCCACGGGCACCGGGATCAGGGCAATGCCGGTGCGTGACCCGGTCAGGAACAGCGCGGCCATGGCCATCGCGAGGCCGGTTGCGGCCAGACTCCAGACCAGCACCGGCCGCCTCGAAATCTGGTAAAGCGCGGTGCAGCCAACCGCGAAGGCCATCAACGCAATGCCCAGAATGTCGGCCTGCGCATTGTGGTTGGCCTGAAATCCGTCGAGCTTGCCGTTGTTGTAATAGGGGTAGAGCGACCAGGTAAGGCCTTCGGCATGCGAAAGTTGCAGCACGCCCAGTACCATCGATGCCAGCCCCATGCCCGCGATGGTCACGCACAGCCAGGTCCGGCCCGTGGTGCCAAGGCCTGCCACGAGCAGCAGGATCAGCACCGGCCCGACCATCGCGAGCAGCGCGATGAACGTGCGCGCCGGGGCCATCGTCCAGGGCATCCATGCGTTTTGGGCATCGATCAGGCCGAGGCTGGCCATTTCAGCGTCGCGACCGGGCAGGGCCTGCCACACGGCGGGCGGGAGCGGGATCAGTTGCAGGATCGGCACGACCAGAACGAGCGCGGCCAGAACCAGGCATGTCCGCGAGACAGGGGCGAGCCCGGTGCGCAGGCGCGGCAGTGCCAATGGCAGCGCCACCAGCAGGGCCAGCAGGGGCTGGAGAATGGTCTCGGTCAACGGATTGGAGGTGCCGCCCCCGCCCAGTGCCATCGCGCTGCCGATGGCGAGCATGGCAACGATCTCGCCCGGCATGGGTCGACGGAGTGCCCCGGCGTGATGCGCCCGGTTGCCATGCGAATGCTCTGTACGGGACTTGCCGCGGGATGATCGCCTGCGCCGGCGCCGGGATCTGGATGGTGTTGCCCAATCTTCCGCAGCCGTGGGCAATGCTATCGCCGGAGGGCATGCGGGAATAGATGGCGTCATGAATGCTCCGGGCCTGTTCTGTCAGCCGATGTTCGGCGTAATGGTTCAGAGTAATGCGACTCGGAAAGTTTAATTGTTGTTGTTTGAAAGTAAAAAGGCCTCGCAATTTTAATATTGCGAGGCCTTTTTACTTTGATGTCTGTTCTGATATCAGCTGCCGGCGGATGCGTCGCGAACGGCAAAATACGTCCCGGCACCGACCGCACCAGCGCCCAGAATGCCCAGAACAATCGCCGTGCCAGCGCCCTTGGCCTGGCTGTCGACGGGGGCGGACGAGCGCACCAGCTTCTTGGCCGCAACGGGAGCCACGGGCATGGCCGAAGCGCGGGTGGAAGCGGCCTGTGCGGTGCTTGCCAGAAGCAGGCTTGTCGCAATACCGACGGTAGCAAACTTTGCGAGTTTCATGGCGTTGTCCCCAATACCGGAATACGTAGTTATACTAAGTGATCCGTTTTGGATGTTCAACGTCTAATTTACTTTTCAGCAAGTCATTAACCTGATTGGATAAATAATAAAATACTCAGTGGTATTTGATCCATTGTCGTTTGGATTAAATGTCGTGGAGAATCATGGATAAAATAAAGCTATGAAATGTAATGATTCTCCGATTTGGTGCCTTGCAAAAGGCCAATCGACGATCATCGCAATATGGCGCAGCGAAAATGCGGGAGGCTCGCAGCTGTCGGACTCATCATGATTTTCAGACGCTTGGATCTGTTTTGGAGTCTGGCCAATTCGCGGCAGGGAGATATGTATCGCGCGCGAATCCGGCGCTGGCCTGCCTGTCGGGAATAGAATCGGGCTGCGCGGGGTGTTTCAGGCGGAAAGTATTGCCGATGCCCGGCCCCCATCGCGCAAAAGCACTATTGGCCTCAAAATGGGCGCAACAGGTTCGTCACGGGGGAACGGATCGGTGGCGGCCACGATTGCCGCCGATTTCCATCCCTCCGGATCAGATCCGAAACTGTCGTTTCTGATGGAGCGGGCCAGTCCCGATCCGAAATTCGCCGAAGCGGCGAATTTCGGATCAGACTCTCATGAGAGGGCCGGCAATGTGTCCAGGCCGCCTAGAAAGCGCGGTCGTGGATGAGGACCGTGAAGGTGGCGAACATGATCTGGACATCGCGCCAGATCGTCCAGCCGTCGAGGTATTCGAGGTCGGCCTGAAGGCGGCCGGACAAGTCGGCTTCGGTGTCGGTGGCGCCGCGGAAGCCGCGGACCTGGGCAAGGCCGGTGAGGCCCGGCTTGAGCGAGTGGCGCTGGTTGTAGCGGGGATCGACTTCCCAGAAGCGCTTCGTGCCGGCCAGGGAGCCCAGGGCGTGCGGGCGCGGGCCCACGATGCTCATGTCGCCGCGCAGGACGTTGATCAACTGCGGGAGTTCGTCGATACTCGTGCGGCGGATCAGGCGACCGATGCGGGTGATGCGGTCATCGTCCTTGCTGGCCGAGCGGGCGCCCGCGCTGTCGAGCTGGGCCACCCGCATCGAGCGGAACTTGTAGATCCAGAACAGGCGGTTGTTGCGGCCCTGTCGCTGCTGCTTGAAGAAGACCGGGCCCCGGTCTTCGAGCGAGATGAGGAGGGCCACGGTCAGCAGGAGCGGCGCGAGAAACAGGGCGGCGCTGCCCGCGATGGCAAGGTCCATCGCGCGCTTGGTGGCGCGACCGCGAAGGCCCAGCGGCCCGGCCGAGACGACCAGAGACCCGGTGTTGTCGATGCGGCGGGCCCCCAGCACGCCCATGGACATCACCGTCTGGTCGATGATCTCGCCCGTGATGTTCGCGCCCTTGAGGGTCATGGCCCATTCCATGCGGCGTTCGGGCGGACAACTGACGAGGACGCGGTCCATGTTGGTCATGAACATGGCCAGGCGGTCGAGCATGTGGGGATCGCTGCGGTTGGGAACCAGCAGGTGATCGCGGGTGCTGATGTGCCAGGCATGCGGGATGCGGACAGGCATGCCGCCATCGTCGAGAATCAGTACGTTCTGCGCCGTGGGGCCGCACAGCCGGGCGATCAGCGGCTGGATCGACGAGCGGACCATCAGCAGCATGAGCGAGCAGGCCGCGAAGTTGGCGCCGATCGAAACGCGCGAGATCTGGTCGGAGACCTTGGCGAAGAAGGCCAGGAAGATCAGCGTGGTGAAGGCGGCAACCAGCGAGATCAGGGCCCGGCGGCGGCTGAAGCGGACGGATGTGAGCGCGGGCAGCGAATAGGCGTCGAAGCTGAGCGCGCCGATCAGGTAGAACGGCAGCAGCAGCAGCAGGTGCTGAAACGCCATCGACAGGCTGCCGTGGAGGGCCGAGCCCACGCCCAGCATGCTCCCGGCCAGGGCCAGGCTGTCGGTCGCCATCAACAGCGCATAGCACTGGAGGCGGCGGTGTTCGAGCGAGGGGGCCAGCGGAAGCTTGAGCCGCTCACGCGGGGAAGGGGTACGCGGATTGGCGCGGGTCGCAGACTGGGCTTCAAGATCGAGCGTCGTCATTTGGAGCCTATCGTCGTCGGGGCGTCTTTTAGTATCAATAAATGCAGGGCAATGATCTGCCAGGCAGCAAAAACGACTTTTGCTGCGATGCAATACTTGCATGCTCTTCAAGCATTGGCAAGTATCTCTCCTTAGCGTTTTACGAAAGGTGAGTCGATTGAAAAGACCTAGCGCGACGCGGCGCGCGTAATTTCTGACAGAGCGTGCCAGAGTTGCAGGTCGGCATTGCGGCTGTCGGCCAAAAGGCTGCGATGCAACGAAATCAGCCGTTCGAGCAGACGTTCCAGGCGTTTTCCACGCCAGCGCTTGAGTTGATTGGCCAGATCCGGCTTGTCTCGAAAGAAGACGCGGCGGGCCGCCATTTCCTGTTCGAGGAAACTGTTGATATCGGATCGGGTGCCCAGACGTCCGGCAAGTTGCGCCAATTGTGCGGCGCGCCGTTCAAAGGCCAGAAGAAGCCCCACCGGATTGATGCCCAGTTCGCGCGCGCGGGCGAGTTCTGCGCCCATGCGGCGCGAATCGCCCGAGAGGACGGCATTGACCACGGGCATCATGCCGTCGTCCTCGGTGGCGGCGCCCACGGCGTCGAGCGCGGCGGCATCGGCGGTGCGCGGGGATTGCGGGCTGGCGTCGAGGTAGAGGGCGAGCTTCTCGATCTCGCTGCGCGCCATGCGGGTATCGAGCGCGGTGGCGCGGGCGATGCGCTCGGCCAGATCGCCGGTCATCCGCAGGCCCGCCGCGCCCGCCATGTCGCGCACGCTGTCGATCACCGCGCGCATGTCGGGCGGATGGAACATGCCGACCAGGGCATCGGGGCGGTCGGCCAGCAATTTGGCGACACGCGACTTGTCGGTGGCCGAAGTTGCCACGATCAGCACCGGCCAGCCTTCGACGGGGCTGGCCAGCAGGGTTTCGACCGCGTCGAACGTCTCGTCGCCTGCGGTGCGGATGTGAATCTGGCGGCGGTCGCCGAACAGCGAGACCGAGCGGGCCTCGTCGGCGAGGCGGACCGGGTCGCGGCGCAAGTCGGCGCCGGTCATCTCCACGCGCTCGGCCTCGCCCAGCAGGCCCGCAATGCGCGCGGCAGCATCTGCGGCCCCGGCTTCGTCGGGACCGCAGAAGAAGAAGATCCGGCATTCCTGTGCGGCGCGCACCGCCATGCCGGGAAAGGTTTTCTGGGTGGCTTTCACCGCAGGGGGATCAATGTCCGCCGGGGGTGGAAGCGGGAGCGCCACCGGTGCTTTCGCCGCTTTCGCCCTGATCGGACGGCGGCGCCGAGGACGGCGCGGGGATGGGCTGTTCGCCCCGGACGGCGGCGCGCAGGCGCGTGGCCACGCGGGTGACGATCTGGTCGGACAGCTCGCGCGCGAGGTTCTCCTGCGCGGTCTGCTCGGCGGCGATCACCGCATATTCGCTGGATACCACGTCGAGGCCCTCGTCGACCGAGGCCGTGGCGTCGAGCGCGATGGCGCCGGTGTTCAGGTCGACCAACTGGTAGCGCGCGCGCATCGTGCGGCGTTCGCGGGTGATCGTATCGTCGGACATCTGGCCCAGGCCCTGAAGCTTTTCGTCGAGCCGGACATCGAGGCGATAGCGCGGGTGGTTGCCGTCCGAACCCAGCCGGTCGGCCAGATCGTGGCGCACGAGCCAGCCCGACTTGCCCGGAATCGGGGAAACCTCGACACTGGCAACAGCGGTGGCCACCGCGCCCGAGCCGCCCCCGGCGTACATCGGATGGAGGCCGCAGCCACCGAGCGCGAGCGCAAGGCCCGCGCCCATGGCGCACGTCAGGGAGAGCGAGAGCTTAGACAACGAGGTTCACCAGTCGGTCGGGCACCACGATCACCTTCTTCACGTCTGCCCCGTCGAGCGCACGCTGCACGTTCTGCGAGGCCAGCGCAAGGCGTTCGAGCTCTTCGCGCGAAGTGCCCTTGGCCACGGTCAGCGTGTCGCGCAGCTTGCCCTTGACCTGCACGGCGACGGTCACTTCGTCGTCCACCAGCAGCGCGGGATCGACTGCGGGCCAGGCCACGTCCGCCACCAGCCCCAGCCCCTGTCCCAGCCCATCGGCGGCGAAGGCTTCTTCGGCCAGATGCGGCATCATCGGCGCGATCAGCAGCAGCAGGGTGCGGATGGCATCGGTGCGGCTGGCCGAGGGGGCGGCCTTTTCGGTCGCGCCGGTCAGTTCGTAGATGCGCGCGACGGCCTTGTTGAAGCCGAGCGCCTCGATGTCCTGACCGACGGCATGGACGGTCTGGTGAACCTTGCGATCCAGCGTCTTGTCCCGGCCTTGCGCACCCGCGTCGATCTGGGCGAACAGGCGCCACAGGCGCTGGACGAAGCGGGCGCAGCCCTCGATGCCCGCTTCCGACCACGGCAGGTCGCGCTCGGGCGGGCTGTCGGACAGCATGAACCAGCGGATCGCGTCGGCGCCATAGCGGGCGACGATGTCGTCGGGGTCCACCACGTTCTTCTTGGACTTCGACATCTTGATCACGCGGCCGATCTCGACCGGCTGGCCATCGGCCTTGAGCGTGGCGCCTTCACCGGTGCGCTCGACATCGCCCGGCGCATACCAGATCGGCTGGCCATTGGCCGGATCGACGCGCGAATAGGTCTCGTGCGTGACCATCCCTTGCGTGAACAGGCTGCCGAACGGCTCCTTCACATCGACCTTGCCGATGCGGGCGAGGGCGCGGGTCCAGAACCGGGCATAGAGCAAGTGCAGGATCGCGTGCTCGATTCCGCCGATATACTGTTCGACCGGCAGCCACTGTTTGATCTGTTCAGGATCGAACGGACGGTCGGCGGGCTGGCTGGCAAAGCGCAGGAAGTACCACGAGCTGTCGACGAAGGTGTCGAGCGTGTCGGTTTCGCGGCGGGCGGGGTGGCCGCACTGCGGGCAATCGACATGCTTCCACGTCGGATGGCGGTCGAGCGGGTTGCCCGGCACCGAGAAGTCGACGTCTTCGGGCAGGGTGACCGGCAGGTGCTTCTTGGGCACCGGCACCACGCCGCACACTTCGCAATGGACGAAGGGAATCGGCGTGCCCCAATAGCGCTGGCGGCTCACGCCCCAGTCGCGCAGGCGCCACACGGTCTTGCCTTCGCCCCAGCCTTCGGCCTGGGCGCGGCTGATCACGGCGGCCTTGGCCTGCGCCACGCTCATCCCGTCAAGGAACTGCGAGTTGACCAGAATGCCGTCGCCCGCTTCGGCTTCCGTGCCGAACGGGGCGTCGGCCTGCGCGGCGTCGGCGGCGACCACGCGGTGGATCGGCAAGCCGTACTTGGTGGCAAAGTCGAAGTCGCGCTGGTCGTGGCCGGGCACGGCCATGATCGCACCTGTGCCATAGTCCATCAGCACGAAATTGGCGATGTAGACCGGCAGCGCCGCGCCGGTGAACGGGTGGGCGGCGGTCAGGCCGGTGTCGAAGCCCAGCTTTTCGGCGGTTTCGAGTTCGGCGGCGGTCGTCCCGCCCTGCTTGCACAGCGCGATGAAGTCCTGCGCGGCGGGGTTGCCCGCTGCGGCGGCCTGCGCGACCGGGTGGTCGGCGGCCACGGCCACGAAGCTCGCGCCGAAGATCGTGTCGGGACGGGTGGTATAGACCGGCAGGGTCACGCCGTTCGACAGGGTGAAGCGGAATTCCAGCCCCTGGCTCTTGCCGATCCAGTTTTCCTGCATCAGGCGGACCTTTTCAGGCCACTTGTCGAGGGTGGAAAGGCCTTCGAGCAGCTCGTCGGCAAAGTCGGTGATCTTGAGGAACCACTGGTTGAGCTTGCGCTTTTCGACCAGCGCGCCCGAGCGCCAGCCGCGCCCGTCGATCACCTGCTCGTTGGCGAGCACGGTGTGGTCGATCGGGTCCCAGTTGACCGCCGATTCCTTGCGATAGACGAGGCCACCGGCATAAAGGTCGAGGAACAGGGCCTGTTCGTGGCCATAGTATTCCGGCTCGCAGGTCGCGATCTCGCGGCTCCAGTCGAGCGCGAAGCCCAGGCGCTTCAACTGCGCCTTCATGTTGGCGATGTTCTCGCGCGTCCAGCCGCCCGGATGCACGCCCTTTTCCATCGCGGCGTTTTCCGCCGGCATGCCGAATGCGTCCCAGCCCATCGGATGGAGCACTTCGTGCCCGGTCATCTTCTTGTAGCGCGCCAGCACGTCGCCCATCGTGTAGTTGCGCACGTGGCCGATGTGGATGCGCCCCGAAGGATAGGGGAACATCTCGAGCACGTAGCTGCGCGGCTTGGTGCTGGTGTCGTCGGCACGGAACGACTGGGCGTCGTCCCAGGCCTTCTGCCAGCGCAAGTCGGCAGTGGCGGGATCGAAGCGGCCGGATTGCGCGGAAGCGGGCTGGCCGGGATTGGGCTGGGCAGGAGCGGAAGTCATGGCGCGCTCTTTAGGAAGCGGCACGCCTTATCGCAAGCGCGTGCCGCTTGGGGCGTGCCGCATTGTGGGAGAGGGGGAGAGGGAGGCTGTGTCGGCCCGAAAGCCGACAAAGGCAATCAGAGCGCGCCGGGCAGGGCCTGGCGGCGCAAGTCGCGGGCCTTGGTCAGGATCACGTCTTCCAGCTTCTGGACAGTGGCCGCCTGTACCGGGGCATCGATCCAGCCGCCGTTCCGGGCGACCTGCCGGCTGGCGGTCACGCGCAGGGCGTCGGCGCGCAAGTCCTGATCGAGGATCGAGACGCTGACCTTCATGCGCTCGTTCGGGTCGCGCGGGTTGGTATACCAGTCGGTCACGATCACGCCGCCGTTGCTGTCGGTCTGGAGCAGGGGCATGAACGAGAGCGAATCGAGGCTCGCGCGCCACAGATAGGCGTTGACGCCGATCGTGGTGACCTTGCTGGCGGCCAGCGAGGGATTCTTTTCGAGCTTGGCGACCTTCTTGTTGCCATGGGCCGCACAGCCCGACAGCGCCAGAGCGATGGCGCCAAGGGCAAGCGCCGGGGCCACAGTGATCTTGATTTCGGTGGTTTTGATCCCGGTGGCCTTGGCAATGTGGCGGGCGATGGCGCTGATCGTCACGTCAATCCTGTCCTGTCTGGCAGGGATCTTGCGAAAAACGGCATAACCGCAAGCCCTGCATGATAAAATCGTGTGAGCGCCCGGCCCTCGGGCCCAAGTCTCTGTCACTGCCTCTATCACCCCGGCCCCTCGCCCGGCAAGCCGCGTTGCACGCTTGGCGCGCGGGGCGGGCG
>Ga0075011_10000100_pt1 | contig 43038 bp, 43 predicted proteins | sample TARM_MetaG_T_14_FD_72354 | JGI IMG/M metagenome (GOLD analysis project Ga0075011, IMG submission 72354) | Freshwater microbial communities from Pennsylvania, USA, analyzing microbe dynamics in response to fracking - TARM_MetaG_T_14 | ecosystem: Environmental > Aquatic > Freshwater > River...
TTGTTATTTAACCCATTGTATATTAGTTTTTTTATTGATTTACTAGAGCGTTTTTTTTATTAGGTGTTTGCTTAATGATTCAACTTGGAAATGACCCTTTTGAGTTTAACTTTTAAGGGTCATATAGAGGTTAGGCGACATTCGACTCACGTAAGGCTTTGATGTCTTTTGATGGTGGAGATCCAAATAGCCGGCTGTATTCTCGGCTGAATTGTGAAGGACTCTCATATCCGACTTTAAAGGTGGTCGACATTGCATCTAAATTTTCGGTAAGCATTAGCCGCCGTGCTTCACTTAAACGCAATTTCTTTTGAAATTGTAGGGGTGTCATCGATGTCATCGAGCGGAAATGAGTATAAAAAGCGGATTTACTCATACCACTATACGCAGCGAGATCACTTACACTTAACGGTTTCACAAAATTGTTCTTGAGCCAATCTATCGCTTTAGAAATTTGGTGGCTATGGCTACCACTGGTAACAATCTGATTCAAACGCAGACCTTGCTCACTGGTCAATAGACGGTAGAAAATCTCACGCTTAATGACCGGAGCAAGAATTTTTATTGAGTCTGGTTGATCTAGTAGCGCCATAAGACGAATAAACGCGTCAAGCAGAGTTTCAGATAATGAACCAACCGCAATACCTTTCTGAGCTTCTTTGTTCTGCTCGAAAACAAATTCGCCATCGACAATTAACTGTGAGATTTCTTGTAAGTCCAGTTCGAGTATTATCCCTAAGTAAGGCTCTTCTTCGCTTGCATCCAGAATATTAGCTGTGATGGGTAGATTAATAGAAGAAATTAAAAAGTGATTAGAATCATATACATAACTTTCTCCACCCAACAATACCTGCTTTTTACCTTGAGCGATTAAGCAAATGCTGGGGTTATGTGTATAGCTGGTTGGTGGGGTCGGATGAACCCATCGGCTCAGTCGTAAGCCAGGAATATCCGTCTCCAATTGTGTTTTTCCGTCAATCCAACGTTCAATTTGTTTGGCTAACTTTTGAGAAGGAAGAGACACGGTTACTGAATCGTTCATAGTTGCTCCAATAATGACCGAGTTAGGTATAACGTCACTTTGTCTTATTAGTTATAACAGTTATTTGTATTATGTAAAGAATATTAGGCAACTTCTAATTGATAACTTTATCACATAATAGCAGTGGGTAGTACTGACATGATAGTTCAGTGGCTTTTTGTTTTTTGTTTACGATAACAATGGGTTATCGTGTTTTTGTCTGTCTTTTTTCGAGGTTTTAAATAGTGTGTATAAATCTGTTTAAAGAGTCTTGTTTGGATAAATAGGCAAGTAATAGCAATAAATAGGCTAACCAGTTCTCAAAAATCCGAGTTAGATTGATAATCTCGGAAAGCGTGAAGTTTCTGCTCAATGACGTCTATTTATCGTGCAGTTAATTATAACTCATTAAGTAACTTAGAGCGTCCCTAAATAAGCATTACGGAGGACTTATGCAAGAACGATTTAGTGAAAGTGAAAAAGCTATCATTCCTATTGCCGCTTTTGCAGCGAGTGGTGACGTTGATAATATGCGAAAAGCGTTTGCAGAGGGATTGGAATCAGGCCTGTCTATTAATGAAATCAAAGAGATCCTTGTTCAATTATACGCTTATTGCGGGTTTCCAAGAAGTTTAAATGCGCTTGGTGCTTTTATGTCGCTCATCGAAGAAAGAAAAGAAAGTGGTATAGAAGATTTGCAGGGCGAGGCTTCATCCACCGAACCCGTTGTAGAAAATAGCCTGACGTTGGGAACTGAAACTCAAACTAAACTCGTTGGCCAAACGGTTAGTGGTGCCCTGTTTGATTTCGCTCCAGCTATTGATCAGTACCTTAAAGCGCACCTGTTCGGTGATATTTTTGCGCAGGATGTGCTGACCTGGAAACAGCGTGAGCTCGCGACGATATCAGCACTTTCAAATATGCAAGGTGTGTCAAGTCAACTGCAGTCGCACTATTTCATCAGTATGAATAATGGAATAACACCTGCTTTGTTAGAGCAGTTTGTATCAATTGTGACTGAACGGTGCGGAGAACCAGCGTCAGTTAATGCTAAGCGGGTTTTAGACAACGTATTGCAAGCAATTCAAAGTAATTAAATTTGAATCGGATTTAATCATTTAGAGAAGGCTCTGCCACGATGACTCCGATGATAAGTTTTGTGTAAGGTCTATTTACTATCCACTGCCAATGAATATGAGTATTCCTTACCTTTTATTAAGTGATTCCCCTGTGTTTCACCACAAGCTATCCGAAGAGCTTTCAACCTTTATAGGTCAAGACTCCCAAGCGCGGTAGTACTTCAAATTAAGTTTTAATCCCAGGTATATTATGTCTGCTCAAATCAAATCACTAGATGCTCAAATCTACAACCGTGACAAAATATGTGACACTTTTTATGAAGGTGAACGTCCTCTCTATGCAGAGCACGATAAATACCTGCATAAGGTTCGCTTTTACCCGGGCGAATCTGCATTGAAACACTCAAAAAATATTATGGTGAAGCACTGTGAGTTTATGGGTAAATATCCATTTTGGCACAGTAATGAAATATTTATCGAACAGAGCTTGTTTACTGTGTATGCGCGAGCGGCTATATGGTACACAGAAAATATTGCGATGAGTAACTGTGTGGTTGAAGCGCCTAAGATGTTTCGTCGAGTTTCCAACTTAAAGATTGAAAATACGCGATTCCCTAATGCTGGAGAAACGTTGTGGATGTGTGACGATGTCACCTTGGTTAACGTAGAAATGCGCGGTGCAGATTATGTGTTCATGAATTGTGAAAACATCGAGATTGATGGGTTCAAATTACAGGGCAACTACTCATTTCAGGATGCGAAAAATGTGACGATCAGAAATGCGTATCTTGACTCTAAAGATGCGTTCTGGGGTACAGAAAATGTAACGGTGTATGATAGTGTACTGGATGGTGAATATTTAGGGTGGCATTCGAAAAATTTACGTTTAGTAAACTGTACCATTCGTGGTGAGCAACCTTTATGTTACGCACAAGATCTCATTATGGAAAATTGTGTCATGGAACAAACCGATCTGTGCTTTGAGTACTCAACGTTAAACGCAGAGATTAAATCCGACATTATTAGTGTTAAAAACCCATTGTCTGGTTCAATTAAAGCGCGCTCGATTGGTGACATCATCATTGATAAACACAGTAAAAACCCAGATGGATGCTCAATAGAAACGGAATTTGAGGCAAAAGCATAATGTCAGAATTTGACTTTGACAGCATTATCCCTAGGCATAGAAGTGGGAGTGCTAAATGGGACAACATGGAAGATCCATCAATACTGCCTATGTGGGTTGCAGATATGGATTTTCGGACTGCACCCGCGGTTATAGACGCACTTCAACAACGAGTAGCGCATGGTATCTTTGGTTATGCCAAAGTACCCGACGCTTACTATGAAGCGACGATTAACTGGTTTTCAAAAAGACACAATTTTCATATTGAACGAGATTGGATTCAATATACATCTGGTGTTGTTCCTGCTATCTCTGCAATCTTAAAAGCACTTACCGAGCCGGGCGATGGTGTGATCGTTCAGACTCCGGTTTATAACTGCTTTTTCAGTTCGATTCGTAATATGGGGTGTAAACTCGTTGAAAACCCGCTGGTTAATGTTGATGGCTATTACCAGATAGATTTTGAAAACCTGGAGCAACAAGCATCTATGCCTGAGGTTACCGCAATGATTTTGTGTAACCCTCATAACCCAGTAGGGCGTGCCTGGACTCAACAAGAATTACTGAAAATCGGTGAAATCTGTTTTAAGAATAACGTCAAAATGATCAGCGATGAGATCCATTGTGATCTCGTGTTTTCTGGTCATCGTCATCAGCCTTTTGCTGCGCTAGGTGAAGAGTTTCTTGCAAACACAGTAACAACAAATTCTCCAAGTAAGTCTTTTAATATTGCCGGGTTGCAGATTGCCAATATCATTACGGCTGATAAAACGTTACGCGATAAAATTGACCGTGCTCTTAACATACATGAAGTGTGTGACGTGAACCCATTTGGCGTAACGGCATTAATTGCAGCGTATAATGAGAGTGAAGAGTGGCTTGATGCTCTGAACAACTATTTGTATCAAAACTACCAGACGGTGGTTGAATACCTGGCTGAATATCTACCGTATTTATCTGTTATGCGTCAGGAAGCTACTTATTTAGCCTGGATAGATTGTCGCAAATTGGATATTTCATCCATTGATCTGGGTGAAAAATTATTACGTGAAGGCGCCTTGATGATCAACCAGGGGACAGTATATGGCGAAGCCGGTGAGGGGTACATTCGTTTAAATATGGCGTGTCCGCACTCACAGCTTCTGAATGGTTTAGGCCGATTAAGAAAAGTTCTGGCTGGTAATAAATGAAATAGGTAAGGAAGATCTATGTTTCAGATAACAAAAATAATTGGCATGATTTTTACTTCGTTATTGGCTAGTTTCCTTTTACTGAGTTCCGCCAGTATTGCTCAAACTCATTCCGTTAATAGCGGAAACAATAACGGAGAAAAGACGATGAAGATTCGTATTGTATTTGATGACCGCACAGTGACCGCAACTTTAAAAGATAGTCCGAGTTCACAAGATTTTGTTGATCAACTTCCTTTGACAGTTGATCTGGAAGATTACGCGAGTACGGAAAAAATTGCTTATTTGCCAAATAAATTAACTCGTGAAGGCGCTCCTGCCGGGGTCAGTTCAAAAGCGGGTGATATCTCTTATTATGCGCCTTGGGGGAATTTAGTCATTTTTTATAAGAGTTTTGGTTATGCTTCTGGTCTAATTAATCTTGGTAAGCTAGACGGCGGTTTAGAGCGGTTTACTTCAAATGGCGCAATGAAAGTCACTATCGAACTTGCTGAATAACAAACAACTATGTATCGATAATTAACCGCCACATCGTTGTATCTCTATTATTTTCTCTCAGTGCAAGACATCGATGGTGCTGAAGAACTACCGGAGTACCTAATGCCAAATTGTTTTATCTGAACTCATAATTAAGGAGCCAGTGGTTATCATTACTGGCTCCTTTGCTTTATTTTTCAGCTTCGGCGACCATACGCTCTTGCTGCTGCAATTGGTACATTGCTTTGTAGCGACCGTGCTCCAACGTCATCAATTGATGGTGATTACCTTGCTCAATCAGGTGACCTTTATCAAGAACTAAAATATTGTCTGCGTGATGGATGGTCGATAACCGATGGGCGACAACAATCAAAGTAATTTTTCCCCGAAGTTCGTTTAACGCTCTTTGTACGATCTGTTCTGTTTCACTGTCGATGTTAGCCGTTGCTTCATCCAGTAACAGTATTTTAGGTGAGCCAGCTAATGCTCTGGCAATGATCAACTGCTGGCGTTGTCCGGTTGATAGCCTTAGGCCCCCTTCGCCCAACTCGGTTTGGTATCCATCACTCATCTGTGAAATGACGTCATGCAAGTGAGCTTGTTTAGCAGCCTGTATAATCGCGTCTTGGCCTAGGTTGCGGCCCATATCGATATTTTCAAATACCGTGGTTGCCTGAACAAAAGGCTCCTGTGGTATGAAACCAATCATCTGTCTGATAGTTCTAGGAGCATAGTGACTCAGATTGTGCCCATCTATTTTTATTGCCCCTTGTTCCGGGTGGTAAAAATTGAGCAGCAAGTTAAGTAAGGTTGATTTACCACTTCCCGTATGACCCACGATGGCAAAGAATTTTCCTGATGCAATATCTGCATTAATCTGATGTAAAACGGGTTTGTTTGATTGGTAACTAAAACTCAGATCTTCGATGGTCAGGTTTCCATGTTCAATTTTCTGCCAACGAACGTCTGTTTGCTGTGATGCTTCTTCCTGTAGAAGTTCGTATACCCGATCACCTGCGACTACCGCTTGCTGATATAAACTAAAACGTTGTGTGATTTCTACCAGAGGTTCAGTAAAACGACCTAAATAATTTAAATAGGCATAAAGAACCCCAACTTCTGCGACGCCTTCGACAATCTGTAACCCGAAGAACCACACTACGCCTCCAAGTATGAGGATACTTAGCAGGTTAATTGCTGGGCGCAGTAGCATTGAACCGATGACGACCGTTTTTAAGCGCGTATTGTAGTAGTTGCTATTAATATCAGCGAACTGATCCTGTTTATGGCGTTGCTGGTTTGTTGCCTGAATGACGGTCATACCACTGATGGACTCGTTCATGGTTGCGTTGATATCGGAACGTAACTGGCGGCTTTCAGTTACGGCTTTAACGCTGAATTTTTGGTACAGGTAGATCAAAGTCACGACTGCGGGGATCAAGGCAAGCGCAACCAGCATCAGCTGTAAATCCAGTATTGCCATCGCCGTCAAAATACCTATTAATAAGATCAGGTTAGTTAGTATGTTAGATAAGAACTGAACGTAAATATCTTTAATTGACTCAGTATCATTAGTAATCCGGCTTACCAACTGCCCAGTACGTGAGTAATCAAAAAACGAAACTGGCAGCGTTAGTACGTGTTTAAATACTCGTTTACGAATATCTAATACCGCATTTAATGCAATATCCAGAAAGCGCAATGTTTGTTGATACTTAAGGTAAGTACCTAGTAAAACGGAAATAATAAAAAGTGCTATCACCTCCAAGACTGGCCATACAGGGTAGTGGTTCTGCATTACGAATTCATCGATAAATACTTTACTGAGCAAAGGGCCGAGAACATCAAACCCTGTAGCAACGACAACCAGTAATAACGTCTTAATAAACAGTCGCTTTTCGGCAAACACATAGCTCATTAATAATTTTACTGAGCCAGAACTGTTTTTTTCGCTTTTCACAGCGTAACTCATCGTTGATCATTCTCCAGTTCTTGGGCCATTTGTTGATAAGCGGCCATTCTTGAATACCATCCATCACTTTCGGTCAGTTGATGATGTTTTCCTCTTTCAATAATTTCACCATGAGAAAGAACGATAATTTCATCTGCGTGTTCCAGTGCAGAAAGGCGGTGACTGACGACGATGACCGTTTGAGCCCGTCGTTGTTGAAGGTGAGCAATGATCAACTTCTCAGTGTTGATATCTACCGCGGAGAGTGCATCATCCAGCACTAAGACCGGAGCCTGGCTAATCAGAGCGCGAGCAATAGAGATCCTCTGACGTTGCCCGCCAGAAAGGGTGACGCCCCGTTCGCCGACCAGTGTGTTGTAGCCCTCGGGAAACTGAAGAATATCATCATGAATCGCGGCAAGTTGTGCTGCATGATAAACGTCATCGTCGGTTGCTTCTGGCCTCCCTATGCGTATGTTTTCCAATATCGACATACTAAACAGAAACGCATCTTGAGGAACGTATGCATATAATCCGCGTAACTTCGCAAGTGGAATATCGCACACTTCCGTATTCGCAATGGAAATGCGACCTGCTGTTGTTTCCCAGTAGCGCATCAGTAGCAGCAATAATGTCGATTTACCCGAACCGGTAGCGCCCGTAATACCCAGTACTTGGTTTTGCTCAAGCGTTACTGAAATGTTTTTGAGTGTATTGTGTGATGTATCAGGATAAGCAAAGGTAACGTCATTTACTTGGACAGTATAGTCAGAAGGGGTATGGTAACCTTCGTCTGCTACTGAGTCAGGCAACCTTAATAACGATTCTAAACGACCGATAGCGGCGTTTCCTCGTTGTAGGATATTCATCAGCCAACCAAAAGCATACATGGGCCAAATCAACTCAGTCAGATAGAGAGTAAAACTGGTGAGCTGCCCAACGGTCAGTTGCTCCTGACTGATTTGCCAACCGCCGAATATTAGGGCGATCAGCATCGCAGCCCCAAGACTTAGTTGAATGATTGGATCGAATAATGCCTCTGAACGCTGAACATCATAGGTCGTTGTTGAAGCTCTTTGAGCTATATGAGAGAACTTATCTGCTTCCAAATTCTCTCTTCCCATTGATTTAATCAGACGAATACCGGAGATAGATTGTTGTGTTTGCTCGTTTAGCGTTGAGAACGAATCTAACGTCTCTTTGAATTGATGATGGATACGATTGGATAACTTGTAAAACCCATAGCCCATAAATGGAAAAGGAATAATAGCCAGAATGGCCAGTTGCCAATCAATAAACAGAAACATCATTATGAGCACCAACACAAAGGTCATTAGTCCGTCGAAGCCGGAGAGAATGCCTTCACCAGCGGCAACCTCTACCGCATCAATATCGTTGGTTGCTCGCGCCATTAAATCGCCAGTTGAATGAATATTGTAAAAAGCCTGTCCCTGACGCAGTAAGCGGTGATAAAACTGTTCTCGTAAAATGTTACCCAGCTTATAAGAAGTACCAAATAGCATTCTGCGCCAGCCATAACGCAAAAGATAAACCAGGATGCTGACACCAATCAGAGCAAATAAATAATATTCCGCCTGTGAGAAATCCCGTGTTTGCAATAACTTATCTATGGCGTTACCAATCAACCATGGCACAGCCATATTGAGCATAGCGACAACAAACAGCATGGTTAATGCTATCGCATAAGTGAAACGGTGCCGGTGGAAAAACCACTTTAAGTGTTTGTATAGCTGCATTGTTAGGGGAGTCTTATAACGATTAAAGTCAATAAAAATTAGATGTTTTTCACTTTAAACTTTATCAATCTCAACTAGGTTTTTGAATCTATATTTAGCAAATATAACTACTAAAGACCCGCATAATGCTAACAATCCGTAACCCGAAGCTATTTCTAATAGTGAAAAATACTCTGAGAGACGACCTGCAATAAGTGTTGGTATCGCAGCACCAATATATGATGTTGCGTAGATAACGGAAAACACATTGGCTCGCTCATCTGGGTTTAAGCTAGAAACCATTGTGCCGATACTGCCTGTCAATACAAGCCCTTGGGCAATGCCAGCCATGACACTAGCTAATAGAAAAGAACTCAAAACTCCGTATTTGAGCGAAATTAATACGCCAGCAACAAACAGAGTGAAAGCCAACATGCCTATGAATTGAGCCTGCCGCGAGGTCATTTTACTAGCAATTGATGCCCCAATTGAACTCGGTGCCATTATCGATGCAAACACGAAAGCGGCGGCTATAGCACTTTGAGAATGAAGTTGTTCTCTGGCCATCGTTGGACCAAATGCCTGAAAAAAACCACCCAAAGCCCAAGTGCATATGAAAGTACAAGCAGCGACTGGGTACGCCTTACGTGTTTTTGGGGGGAGGGAAAAGTTAGGTTTAATGGACGCTGCTATCCCACGTTTTGAGGGCATAGTTTCTTGGCTATTTGCCAGTAAAAACAGGCAAATAATATTAAGAATCAACCCCAAAATAAAACCAATTTGGCGTGGAAAAGCAACGTATTCATAAAGAAACCCAGACCCAAGCCCACCGATAGTCAACCCGGTCATTGGTCCACAGCTCAGCACGGCAGGAGTGATCCATGACCGAACCGAAGCTGAGTGGTCAACCATCCAAGATGTAATGGCTGTCGATGCGAGACCACAGGCTAACCCTTGAGATAAGCGACCTAATATTAATGGTGTTGCGCTATGCAAGTTTAAAAAAAATAGAGTAGAACCTGCGGCTAACAATAACGCTAACATTGAAATTGTTTTTCTGCCTAAGAAGTTGGAGAGGCGACCAAAAAAAACTAAAGCCGTGACCGCACCTATAAAGTACACGACTGAGCTCAATGATAATTCAAGGTAACTAATGTGGTCTTGTGTTTGATAAACACCATAAAGTGGTATGGGAATGGCAGATGTAACATAAGTGACTATTAATGATAATGCTGCACTGATAAATGAAAAACGATGGGCAGAAATTTGCAAAGGACACTCCTCACCCTTAAGGTAGCGACATGGAAGGCGCTAACGAGAGTTAAGCGTTTTAGTTGTTCATGGTCGAAGACATATAGAACCAACAAGAAAAGTGCTTAAGTACGTTAGTAATAATTGAGGTTATTTTAAAGTACAAATCATGCAACGATTTGCTCAATCGTCCACAATACTTGTCCGATGCTGTTTTTTAATTGCAGGTTATTAAAAATAAATGGCAATTATATTAATTAACATAAATGTCAGCGTAAGGTAAATCATCAAAAAATATAGATAGCTTACTATTCATATTAGTCAAGTAAGACTTGAACGGTAAAATGTTGCTAAATGTAATATTTTGTTTTTGCTTGATTCAAATGTTTTCGCAATAAATGACACAAGACGATTAGGCAATAATTAGAACATTCTAGGCAATGTGATATGTTTTTTTCGCGGTAGATTGTGTATTACAACGATGTTGTGTGAGTTTATTTACTAATGGAGATAGGGAGAACCATATGTTCAATGTGAATGGTGTTATCAATAAATTATTTGTTTATTTGGCTGGTATATTGTCTTTATTAGCAATAAATACTGCTTTGGCAGCAGATAGCTTTGACAGTAAAGAAAAAGCGATAATTCCAATTGCTGCATTCGCTGCAAGTGGTGAGATTGATAAGCTAAAAGTGAGCTTGAATGACGGCTTGGAAGCTGGCTTAACCATTAACGAGACTAAAGAAATACTCGGCCAGCTCTATGCTTATGCTGGGTTCCCGCGTAGTTTGAATGCTTTAAATGCATTCATGCAAGTTGTAGAAGAGCGTGAGAGTAAGGGAATTGATGATGAATTAGGGCCAGAGCCATCACCACTTCCTACTGATAGAACTAGCCTTGAGTTTGGTACTGAAAACCAAACGAAATTGATAGGTGTTGAAGTCAAAGGGCCTCTATTCGATTTCTCACCGCAAGTTGATGAATATCTAAAATCTCACTTATTTGGTGATATTTTCGAGCGTGATATCTTAACTTGGAAACAACGTGAGATCGCAACGATTGCGACACTAGCAAATATGACAGGTGTAAACAGCCAATTAGCAGCTCATTATAATATTAGTATGAATAATAATGTTTCTGAATCAGAACTGAAAGAGTTTATTAACATTATTGCAGAGTATTGTGGTCAGGGTGTTGCTGATAATGCACAAAAAGTTTTGAATAGCGTATTAAATAAATAAGGATAGTTGTCATGAAGAATAAGCTTAGTTTATTTTTAATAACAGGTATTGTTTCATCATTAATGTTTACTTCGGTAAATGCAGCAGAAACCGATTCTGATGGTCAACAGGTTTATCGTTCAAAAGATCTTAAATCGTTTGAAGGTCCAGCAGATCTGTTCACCGGTAAAGTTAAAGTTGACATGCTTTTTCCTGAAAATGATGTAGCGAATTATAGTGCCGCATATGTGACTTTTGATAAGGGAGCCAGAACAAACTGGCATGAGCATCCGGCAGGGCAGCACATGATTGTAACAGACGGAGTTGCGCTTACCGGAACACGTGATGGTCGTGTTATTCGCTTTAGTGAAAATGAGAGTGTCTGGTGTCCGCCGGGTATTGACCACTGGCATGGTGCCACACTGGAAGAACCGATGACTCACTTGGTGGTAACGGCTTCTAAAGATGATAAAAATGTTATCTGGAAAGAAAAAGTAACGGATGATCAATATACTGCAGGTCAGTAAGTTTTGTTCTGAAAATTGTTAAATTGATTATTAACCATCATCGACAAAACGACGATGGTTATTTTATTTAAATCGAACTACGTAAAATAGGTAGATTATAATGAAGCTCTCTTTTTTAATCAGAAACATAGCTTTAATAGCCACTTTGCAAGTTGTTTTTCTTACTGGCATTAGTTTTGTAAATGCTGAAGAAAAGCCGTTTCACACCGATATTAAAACTCTGGTCATAGTTTCGCACCCATACCCGGAGCGTTCCGTCATGACAAAAGGTATGCAACAGGCTGCCGAAAGGGTAGATGGTGTTACGGTGAGAAATTTGGAAACCATATATGGTTTTGATACCCGATCCATTGATGCGCAGAAAGAACGCAAGTTAACTCGTGAACATGACCGCATTGTGTTTATGTTTCCAACTCACTGGTTCAATATCACTCCAATGATGAAAGCTTATATGAATGATGTTTGGGGGAGTGCTGGTCCTGGATTGTGGCAGGGTAAAGAGATGTTGTTGGTAACAACGGCTGCGGGAGGTGATACAACTTACGGTCAAAATGGTAGGGTCGGTGTCGCGCTTGCAGATGTATTTACACCAATGAAAGCAAGTGCTTTACATGCTGGTATGAACTTTCTCGAACCGCTAGCATTTCAAGCAATCTCACGCTCGAAACTACCTGACTATCAGCATCAGTTAATAGAACGTCTACAAAGATAGTGAATTAAAGTCAGTCAACAGGTTAGTATGCTGGTGACTGACCGATAATATATTACAGGGCGTGTTTTACAAGCTGACGTAATGATATGGTTTTACGACCGATGATCGAACTTAATGTGTGGCTGTCATCAAATAAGCCATCTTTTGAGGCTCCGGTATCCGAGTTAGCCAGCATGGCTGCTAACGGTTGTGGAAGACCTGCACTTTCTAATGCCGAAGCGAATTCAGACTCTTCCATATCAATATAAGGTATGGTTTGACCGGATTCTTCACTGATGACACTGCACAGTTCAGCTAGAGTATAAGTTTCATCACCGGCGAGCTCGTAAGTCTTGCCATTCTGAGGTTCTTCACTGGTTAAGATAATCGCTGCCGCTTCAGCATAGTCATCTCTTGCGGCAGAGCTGATTCTACCGTCTTTCGCACAACCAATAAATCCATCGTTTTCCAATGCGGCTGATATACTGGCTAAGTAATTTTCTGTGTACCATCCGTTGCGTAACAATACATATGGCACCTTAGCTTGCTTTAGATATTGCTCAGTTTCAACATGTTCATCTTTTAAAGCCAGTGGTGATGTATCTGCTTTTAAAATACTCGTGTAAGCAATTAACGAGACACCATTTTGTTGTGCTGCATCGATGACATTTCGGTGTTGCTCTGCACGTTGACCAATTTCGCTTGAAGAAATCAGAAGTAGTTTTGAGACACCTTTTAAGGCCTTGTTTAATGCATCAGGTTGGGAATAATCTGCCAGTCTGACTTCAACACCAAGTTTGGTTAGAGGTTGTGCCTTTTCTATATCTCTCACAAGAGCGACGATTTGGTTCGCACTGACTTTTGTTAGGAGATGTTTTATGACAAGTTGTCCTAGCTGGCCTGTAGCCCCTGTAATTGCGAGCATCATTTTCTCCTTTGTTTTCGGTATAAATAACTCGATTTGAATTAGTTTGCCACTTATACTAACTAATAGTAAGTACGTACCTTTTGGTAAGTATAGAATTAATTCAGTCGGTGGAGGGCGTAATTTGCGAACAACAATAGATAATAGTGTAGAGACACTTTCACGTGGAAACGTACTGGCGAAAGAGTGCCCTTCGAGAAGCATTTTGAAACATGTGACCAGCCAGTGGGGAGTATTGATTTTATTCTCCCTCCTAGAAGGCACCTATCGATTTAGTGAGTTGCGTAATAAGATTACCGGTGTTAGTGAGAAAATGTTATCTCAAACATTACAAACGCTTGAAGCGGATGGCTTTGTACTACGAATCGCTCATCCGGTTATCCCTCCGCATGTCGAATATCAATTAACGGCGAATGGTGTTGAAGTGGCGAAGCGAGTTGAAGGGATTGTTGACTGGATCGAACATAACCTCAATGACATTATGCAGTCACAATCAGATTACGAGAATCATCATAAGTATTGATCTTCGTTACTGTACTAACTGAGGTGCATTAAAACACCTCAGCTATCTGGTTGTTCTACAAATTGGAGCTATTCATTTCTAAATTGTTTATCTAACCAGTCAAATGATTCTTTCTGCATATCTTCAGTAAACGTATGGCCTTTTTCTTCCCATATTTTTGTTATTAACTTATCGTCTGCATCATTGGCCTTCCACACTGAATGCATTGTTTTGAATGCTGAGTTTACTGCTTCAAGTGGGAATAGTTTATCTTTCCCACCTGCGTAGACCAGCATTGGTTTCGGCGCACTCAGTGAAGCAATATCTGGGTAGTCAAGATAACGTGCGATATTCGGATGTAACATCGAAAATGCAGATTGTCCTTTTAACTGGTTATTGCCCGGCACCATCAAACCTTTCATGGTCCCCATCCAGCAGTCAACAATGCTAGCGGTGATTGAGTCGGAAAGCGCGGCAACTTGCCAAGAACGAAACGCACCCATAGAAAAGCCAACTGCTGCAACCCGTGATTTATCTACCCGGGGGTAACTTGCAAGAAATTCAGATGCTCTTACATCTTCGAGAGCAATGATGCCGGCAAATGAAGAACCCAAGTTAAATAAGTTTGCTGCCAACGCTTGCTGAGAATTTGTCGTCATACCGGGAACTGAGCGGTCACCCCATCCTAATGCGTCGATAGATAGTACGACGTAGCCTCGCTTTGCTAATTCATCTCCTGGAAATTTGCCGCTAAAGAATTTATCGGCCCAAGCTTGCGACGAGGCTAAGCGTTCATCGTCATTCCATGTTTTCACGAACTTTTCTTTGCCAATATCAAATTTACTTCCGTGATCGTGTAAGAATAAAGCGGCGGGAAAAGGTCCTTCCCCTTTTGGTACCAGCATCAGTGCCAATACACGACTCTCGTTGCTAATATTAAACACGATCTTTTTGGCGACGTAATCCCCCCGATCTTGCTGATCTATAACGGTTGGGTTGAAGGGCGTATCGTCCTGATATGGAAAAATAAGTTCACGTGCTTTTTCTTTTCCTTTCGTACGCCACTCTTGAGGTGAGAGTTGGTTATTTTCCCAGCTTAATTCAAACGGCATTTTTTGTTTAAGCTGTTCATAAAAAAGCGGAAACGTGCGCTCAGGCTGATCAAATGCTTGCTTTTGATAGTCTGGACCATTAGCCGGTTGGGCATGAGTCACTAAGGGAGATAGTGTCAACGCAGATATTAGTAGGGAGGTTAAAATACCAGGTTTCATAATTATCCTTATTTAAAATTGAAACGCTGGTTTAAAATACTAATGAACCTGATGAGGTGTTGTTAAATTGCTCACAAAAAATACAATTATCTTAGTGAGTTAGATAAAATTAGCTAGTGGATTGTATTAAAATCAATGATTTTTAACCGTCTCACATCGTGCTGATGTAGATATTACTTGGAGCAAGTTTGCTTATCGTTGATTAAGGAAGGAACTGCCATTAACCCAGTCAATACTGTGATCTAACATGCAAAAATAATTCGATTAAGAAAAGTGGTTTAACAATCAGGAACTAATTTAAACATTTGCTGTATTACGTTGTAGTCAAAAAATCCTTTTCAACCTTGTGCGTAATTTGTAAAGTCTTTGACTTCTTGTGTGGGATTTATCTAAAATTTCATGTTATAACATATCAATTTGTATTAAGTCTTTTTTCGTTTATGAAGTATTTACGACCCACGCTGATTACTGTCGCTGCTATTTCGTTTGTGTTAGCCGCTGGATTATCAATGTTTCCTAAGAAAGAGGAAGCGATTGTTATTCAGGTTACACCTTATCAGGGTGAAGAATCAGCTCCCGAGCAGAACATTCAACCGCTAACCCCTGAAACCCACGTGATTCGCGTACATAGTTTTGTTAAAGAAGGTGACACGCTAGGATCTATTTTAGCCGGATGGAAACTTCCATACCAGGTTACTCAGAAAATACTGGAAGCGGATTTAACGTCCCTTAAGTTGGATACAATTAAACCGGGAGACAGGTTAGAACTGGTATTGGATAGTGAGACTAAACAACTGCTTAAATTAATTTATCATGAGTCTATCGTTCAACGTGCTGTTTATTCCAGAGTCGATGACGGAAGCTTTGTTTATGATTTTGTCGAAGAACCTGGTGACTGGGAAGAGCAGCTCTATTCCGGTGAAGTCAATGGAAGCTTCTCGCTTTCAGCAAACCAGCTTGGTTTGAATGCAACGCAAATTGCCAACATTACCAGAATTCTCAAAGATAAAATCAACTTTGCTCGCGACTTTCGTGCCGGCGATCGATTTAACGTTTTAGTTAAGCAGCAGTATCTCAATGGCCACTTTACCGGCAATACTGAAATGCAGGGGATTTCTATTCAGCTACGGGGTAAAGAAATTGCCGCGTTTTTAGCTGATGACGGACGCTTTTATGATAGAAAGGGTAATAGTTTGGAGCAAGCTTTTAACCGTTACCCTGTCACTAATATGTACAGGCGTGTGACTTCATCATTCAACCCTTATCGAAAACATCCGGTTACTGGAAGAGTTTCTCCTCATAATGGTACTGACTTTGGTACGCCAACGGGAACACCGATATATTCTACAGGTGAGGGTAAAGTGATTATGGTGCGCAATCACCCGTATGCAGGAAAGTATATCGTTATACAACATAACAGTATTTATAAGACACGTTATTTGCACCTGAGTAAAATATTGGTAAGAAAAGGACAGCATGTAAATCGGGGCCAGAAGATTGCCTTATCTGGTTCAACAGGGCGAGTGACCGGTCCACATCTTCATTTCGAAGTGTTAGTCCGTAATCGAGCTGTGAATGCTATGACCGTAAATATTCCACTGGCTTCATCGATTTCTAAAAAAGATCGGGGGCAATTTTTGGCCCGAATCAGTAACTTTGATAACCTAGTGGCACAGCAACAAGCGGCCTCGAATCAGGCAAAACAAACAGAAAAGGATTCAGAGGGCGTCTAGAACAAAAAGCATTCCGCTTATAACAACGCCCATACTTTTTAGTATGGGCGTTTAGCCTTAACGTCAGCATTTATCGTCAGGCATTAGTTCATGGTTTTTTCTTCATTTTCCCCTGCACAGCTTTAAATCTCGGATTAGATTTACATATTACGTAGACACGTCCACGTCGTTTAACAACCTGACAGTCACGATGGCGTGACTTTGCACTTTTTAACGAACTTAAGACTTTCATTATTTATTCTCATTTCTGCTGGATAAACGACCAAAACGACGATTAAAGTTAGCCACTCTACCTTCCTTGTGAACCGCACGCTGTTTACCTGTGTAATAAGGGTGGGATAACGAAGACACTTCTATGGTCATATAAGGGTAAGTCTTACCATCTTTCCACTCGATAGTTCTCTCCGTTTCAAGTGTTGAGCCTATTAAGAAGTATTCATCAACACTAGTGTCGTGGAAAACGACGGTACGATAGTTTGGGTGGATTCCCTCTTTCATAAAACCTCCTGTGTTGTTATAACATATCAAATGATAATTATTTTTATTAAAAAGATCGACAGTTTTATTAAAATTTTATGGATGCGCTTATTGGCTTGGCTGGGGGAGTAACAGAGAGTTGCTATAGATTTAGCGAGTGTATTGAGTTGGGAAAATAAAAAACCCGCCAAGTGACGGGTTTACGAGACAGTTTATTTCTTGCCTTGGTGAGCTTGTTTGTCTTGCTCAGTCAGTTCACGAATACGACGGCTGATGTCGCGACGTTCCTTTGAGATTTCTGCACTCTTGATGATGTGGTCATCAACGCGATCTTCGTAATCAGCCTTCATATTTTTAACGATAGCCATGATCTCTTCCTGAGTCATTTCAGGCTTGATGTAATCTACCAAATTTTCGAGTAGGTCAACACGTTTACGGTTGTCACGAACTTTCTTTTCGTTGTCGATAAGCTCACGCTTCAATTTATTTTTACGACGAGCCAGACTTACTATTTCAAATACACTAGCCATAGGTCCCTTTTCCTATTTATGAATGCAACTAACCAAGATTAAAGCACATAGTAAAGCTGCATAACAGACTTAAGATCAAACCTTACAACAAGTTGTCGATTTATTCGACAATCGGAGTGGCAGTTGATTGTACTTCACTGAACAACCGCTATATCATGTGCCCAGTGAAACTCAAAGTAATGAATTGACCATGCAGCCCTCAGAAATTGTTATCTCTAATCAAGATGTAACCCCTATTGAAGAAGATTTTCACAATGAGAAAATTCGTCAGGCTTACCTGCGTGAGCGTGAAAATCTGCAAAATATTGAAATAGAGCTGAATCGCTCGAAAGTTATTGTTGTCGATCAGACCGGGAAAATTTTAAAGCTGGGTCTTGATATAGAGCACTAGATAAAGAGGGCGTGACGGCCGTTTCGCAGCATAATTAGGAAAATAAAAATGAATATTGAACTGACACCGTTGGAAGCTCGAGTTATTGGTTGCTTGATCGAAAAGGAAATTACCACACCTGATTATTACCCTCTGACGTTGAATAGTCTGACATCCGCGTGTAATCAGAAGAGCAATCGTGATCCGGTTATGTCGCTTTCTGATGCTGAAGTACAAGATGTTGTAAGCTCGTTGATTTCGCGCCATCTGGTAAGTGATGAAAGTAGTTTTAATAGCCGTACCAGTAAATTTCAGCATCGCTTCTGTAATACTGAATTTGGTGATCTTAAATTTGATCAGCAAGAGCTAGGCGTGATTTGTTGTCTATTGTTGCGCGGCCCGCAGACGCCGGGAGAACTGCGAACTCGCACGAATCGGTTATGTACATTTACTGATGTTAAAGAAACCGAAGCGGTATTAGAAAAACTAGCGTCCGGTGAAAAACCGTTGGTGGTGAAACTGCCAAGAGAAGCAGGCAAAAGAGAATCTCGTTATCAGCACTTATTCTCCGGTGACGTAGATGTTGAAGCTATAGCGGTGACGCAATCAGCTGATCTTTCAAATTCCAATAGTAAAGTCGATGAACTGGAACTTGAAGTCGCTGCTCTTCGACAGGAAGTTGCCGAGCTAAGAAGTATGATTGAACAGTTAGTCTAGATGAATGAGCAGTCTGTCAACCAACAACAGTGGTGGGTGTACTTCGTGCGCACACCACAATGTTCACTCTATTGTGGTATTACGACTGATGTTAAACGGCGGTTCAACCAACATGTCAATGGAACCGGTGCTAAAGCGCTGAAAGGTAAGGCGCCCCTTGAATTGGTTTGGTCGTATCAGGTTGGAGCTAATAAAGGCGAAGCGTTACGCCTGGAATATAAGTTAAAGCAATTATCTAAAACACAAAAGGAACGTTTGGTTGCTTGTGAATCCCCCTATGAAACTCTGTTAGCATTAAAGGTTTTATCCTCGCCTGATATATTAAAATGAGAGATCAAGCATCGCTTATTCTGTCATTATCATTTTTGTGTATTAATCTTTGTAAAGGTATTACTACAAAAGGTTGATACGAATATGGACAATTCAAGCAAATTAATTACTTTTGTACTTTTTGGTTTACTGGCTTCATCAGTCAATGCGGCAAATACAATTGCGGATGGCCGTGGCAACGGTATGGGCAATACTGGCGTTACTACCGCTGACTACCTTTTAGCTCCTTTTTATAACCCAGCATTGGGGGCATTACATCGTGAGGATGATGCCTTCGGTCTCTTATTGCCGGCGATTGGTGCTACGGCAAGAGATCCCGATGAATCACTTAGTACCATCGATGATTTGCAGGACAGCATTAATTCGTTTGAAAATAATGCAACGGAAGCAAATGTTACCCAAATCAACCAGTACCTTGATCAACTAGAAGATGATGAGCCCCTGGGAGTATCTGCCGGGGCAGGGATTGCAGTCGCCGTTCCCATGGAATCTGTTTCTTTAAATTTTATTACGCGTGGTTACGCAGAGGTGTTAGTCAGTGCTGATATTGATGATACCGATACTGCCGGTGATGAAACAGCGACAAGACAGCGCTATGAGAATTCGAGTGTTGATTTGCTGGCATTTGGTTATGTGGAGTATGGAATTGCGTTTGCTAAGGCATTGACTATTCAGGGACAAGAGTTCTCGTTTGGTATTACTCCGAAAATTCAGCAGTTACGCACATACAAACAATTAGTGACTGTCGAAAACTTTGATATTGATGATTACGATAAAAGCGAAGTGAACAAGACAGCGTTTAATATCGATTTAGGTGCTGTTTGGATGCTGGATAACTACCGGGCAGGTATCGCAATAAAAGATTTACTGGCACAGGAAGTCAGAACTTATGACAGTGTTACGGCTTACCATTTAGAGCCACAAATAACTATATCGGGTGGCTATGTGACGGAGCTTTTCACCGCCGCTGTGGATCTTGATCTTACCGCACAAGAACGATTTACTGGATATCGTGATAATACTCAGTATTTACGTTTTGGCTTAGAAGGAAACGCCTGGGGGTGGGCGCAGTTACGAGCCGGTTACGAAATTGATCTTGAAGACACTCTGGATGATGCATTTACGGCAGGTATCGGTATCAGCCCCGGTGATCTTGTCAGTCTGGATATTGCTGGGAACTATGCTGGTGAGGGACAATTCGGACTTTCAACAAACTTGGCTTTCACTTTCTGACCGAACGTGTTTATTGATTTCTACAGCAGGGACTTAAGAATTTTAGGTACCTGCTCTGTTAATTCTACGTCAAATCCTTAATAATCACTACAGGCGCATTTTCGACGTAAATTTAACGAGTTAACTTTGAAAGTGTAAGGACTCATTAAGTGTAATGCTGAACTATTAATGAAAAATGACTAACAAACTAACGGTAAAAGCCTTAATGCTTTCGCTCTTTTGCGGGGCATACATTACGCCTGTCTATTCTGCTCAGATTCTAGATGGATACTGGCACTATAAAGAGTTCCTTAGTGTATACCCCGAGCAGAGAGAACTGACCGAATCACTTCAACAAACGGTTAGCGGCCAACCGGTTCCCATCTCTGTGCAACAGGATAAACCTGTGACGATTTCAGTCGTGTATCCTGGACAGCAGATTTCCGATTATTGGGTAAGAAATATTAAAGCGTTTGAGATGCGACTGGAAAAACTGGGTATCAAGTATCAACTTAATCAGGTGTTTACCCGGCCGAATGTCGATATGAGACAGCAAAGTTTATCGTTGATGGAAGCGGTAAAAAATAATTCGGGATATCTGATATTTACTTTAGATACGACCCGACATCGAAAATTCATTGAACATGTACTCAGTTCCTCAAGTACAAAGCTTATTTTACAAAACATCACGACCCCTGTTCAGGGTTGGGAATCTCGACAGCCAATGATGTATGTTGGCTTTGACCATGAGATCGGTACGCATCAGATCGCGCAGTACTATCAGAATAATATCGATAGTCACAGCAAATACTCAGTGCTGTATTTTTCTGAAGGCTATATTAGTAAGGCTCGTGGTAATACTTTCATTCAGTTAATGGATCAGAGTAAAAAATTCGATTTAGCGTCTTCATTTTATACCAAGACGACAGAGCAGAGTGGTTATGAAGCGACGATGAATATTATAGCGAATGATCCAGATATTAAATTTATTTATGCCTGTTCCACGGATGTAGCTTTAGGTGCGGCGAAAGCGTTGAAAGAGTTGGATAGAGAAGACATTGTACTGAATGGCTGGGGTGGCGGGTCTGCTGAACTTGATGCGTTAGCGAAAGGTGAGTTGGATGTCACCGTGATGCGTATGAACGACGATACTGGTATTGCAATGGCGGAAGCCATCAAGTGGGACCTGGAAAACAAATCCGTTCCTGTTGTCTATTCCGGCACATTTGAAGTGGTAACAAAAGAAGACTCAGCTCAAAAACTTGAACAATTAAAACAGCGGGCTTTTCGCTATTCCGACAAACAACAATAACGAGAACAGATATGGCTGTCAGAGGCATTACCCCAGTTAAGCAGAAGAAAAAAATTGCGTCTTTCATTAGTCATGCAATTGTTACCGCTTTAGGGATTTTAATTGTCGCTGTTTTGTTTCAGAGCTATCAGATTAGTAGTCGTCTTATTACGCAGGAAGTTATGCGTACATCGAGACAGACATCCAGCCTTATTCAGAGCCTCTTTGATTTTCGTCTTTCTACTCTTGAAATACATCAGGATAGTAGCGCTAAGAACATCACTTTAGTCGAAGTGCTACATCGACGAATAGCTCAGGAATTAGATGAGTACTTTTTGGCCGTCGACCAGCTAGAGCTTTCCAATACTCCTGACATTCGCTTTATTACGGCTAAAAGTGAATTGATCTGGGATGATGGGAATTCCCAGTTTTACGGTATTGAAACTAGTGAGTTGGGGCGGATCATAAGAAGAGTTTCCATCAGTAATAACTGGCATTTGATTAAAGTATCTTCTGAGCTCGGGCCAACTTATATATTAGCTCGACGTTCATCAATTGTTGATCCTAAAACTGGTGAGGTACTTGGATTTCTTTATGCATCAATGGTATTGAATGATAACTATGCGTTGATTGCGACGATGAAAGATAATAGTAACTCTCAAAATCTGGTTCTCGCTGTTAATAATAATGTTCTTGCATCGACCTTAAACGGTGATGAACTTTATAACTCTCAAGACGTTATTAGTAGTCAGCCAAATGAAACCTTTGGTGAACAGAATATTATAAGCCGGACTAACCTTGAGCTGGAGGGCGTTCCTACATACCTTACTGTCTACTCGATTCAAAGTAATAAAAACGTACTTAAGTTACGTGACAGCTACTATTTTTGGATAGTATTCGCTCTGGTTGCAATGATGGCAGTGACGTTCGTCACTCGTTGGTGGTTACATCGCCAGATTAAGCAAGAAATTGATGAATTGATGTCTTATACCTACAAAGTGGCGATGCAGGGAAAGGACCATATATTTCCTGGATCGTCGGTGTATGAGTTTGATCATTTTGGCCGAACGCTGGAAAACACGTTCCAACGTCTAGCTGAGCAAGAGAAACAATTCGAAGATCTGTTTAACTTTTCGCTGTCACCGATCATTTTGTGGTCAACGGATGGACATATTATAAGAATGAATCCAGCCGCCCAAAAGCAATTGATAGTGCATAAGGGGAGCAATAAAACGACGTTTAATAGCCTGGAAGCCCAACTGGTCCCTGATATCAAATCTGCAGCCAATGGTGAAGTGTTAAAAGAGAGTATGACAGAGGTCGATGGTAAAGTTTTTCGCTGGAGCCTGTCACCGATTGTGGTCGAAAATCATATCGAATCTATTATTGCTCAAGGGCAGGATGTGACCAGTTTTGCTGAAGCTGAAAAGCAGAGTCAGATAGCCCGTAAAGAGGCGGAAGAATCAGCAAGAGTCAGGGCTGACTTTTTGGCTAAAATGAGTCACGAGCTACGAACACCGCTCAACGGTATATTGGGGGTGTCTCAGCTACTTAAAAGTTCGGTAACAACGGAAGAGCAAATCGGTCAAGTTAATGTGCTTTGCAGTAGTGGCGAACATCTGCTCGCAGTGCTGGATGACATACTTGATTTTTCTAAGCTTGAACAGGGGCAGTTTCGGATACAGTATTCTGAGTTTAACTTGATTGATGTTGTATCTGCTGTAGAACATATCTACCGTCCTATGTGTGAAGATAAGGGGATTACACTGGACGTTGAGTCGGATATTGAACAGGGGGTTGTTGTTCATAGTAATCAGATTCGGGTAAATCAGATTTTATACAATATTATTAACAATGCACTTAAGTTTACCTGTGAAGGCAGCATTAAAGTTCACTTCTCTTTATCCTATGGTGATCCCAGTCAGTTTAACGTCATCATTTCAGACACGGGAATAGGTATTAAAGAATCGGATTTAACATTAATCTTCGAGCCGTTTATGCAAGCTGAAGGCAGTTCGACTCGAGAGTACGGTGGAAGTGGTCTTGGATTAACCATCGTTCGTAATTTGGTTGAGGTTCTTGGAGGAACAATTTCAGTAGAGTCTGAATTTGGTACAGGCACATCGTTCAGAATATATTTGCCGATGGACGTGGTTTCTCGGCGTAACCAATATCAACAAAAAGAAACAAATGAGCATCGTTTTAAGCTATTTGATAAAGCATTATCATTATTATTGGTTGAAGATAATCATACCAATGCGTTTATCGCAAAGGCATTCTGCAAGAAGTATGGAATGGAAGTGGATTGGGTAACCGATGGGATTCAGGCAATAGAGCGCTTAAAACATCAAAATTATGATTTGATCCTGATGGATAATCAGTTGCCTTTCCTAGATGGTGTTGATGCAACTAAAGTGATTAAGCAAGAAATGAAATTGACTACGCCTGTTTACGCCTGTACTGCTGATGGTATGGAGTCGACTCAAAAGGCATTTATTGATGCTGGCGCAGATTATGTGATTGTAAAACCTATTCAGGAAGAAAATCTGTATAAAGCATTGCATTATTACAAACAAAAGTACGCTTAACGAAAACCTAAATTGATCCGTTTAAGAATGCTAGTTCCAAAACTTCTTTTCTAAGTGCATCAGACATATCTATGATCTGATCAAACTTAACGCCAATTGCGTGACCTTTAGGTTTACGGGTGATTTTAACGATATGGCTGGAAATAGTATTTGGCAATAAATTGTTTAATCTGCCTTCCACTTCTAATTCGATCTTTTCACCGACTGTTAGTTCATTTTCTCCAGAGATAAAAATGCCGCAGCCTGAAGCCGAGAAGTCTATCATAGGCCCGGAAACTTCTTTGTCTAACGTCTTAAGCCTCGTTGGCTCTGTGATTTCATAGCGCTCGTATTGGCGGATTTTTTTACTTGCAAAATGTTGTGGAGGACGGAGAAATAACAAGTTGAAGGGGCGTCTTACCGATTGGTAACTGGATGTTTTGAAGGCGATGATATGTCCGTAGTCTTTATTGCAAATCCCTCTGATCACTGTTTCAATGTTCGATAGCTTACGCATAATCAGTAATTCAAGTGCTTTTTGTGGCAATTCCAGTATTAAATACTGTTCAGATTTGTAACCGGTTAAAGTAGTGGTGAACTCATACGAGTCACCTGGCCCAAACTGTAAGCTAACGGATAATCTCATTCCCAACTGAATGAACTTATCAATATCCGGGTTATTATTGGTATGCGATGTTGGCATTGTTAGCGTTACCTATCCTTACATAAATTATCTGAGTGCACTGCTACTGACCGAATTGTTACTAATGATAAAAAGCATAATAGTACTATCAGAGTTTTAAACTGCTGGGCTAGCGATAAGGTTAAACTCTATATTGAAGAGTACGATTTTATCAGCGTAATATAACGGTCGTCTAATTATTGATATCAATGTTTATGCGCATGACAAAACGAGTATCAATATTAGTTAACTGACTTAGGCTTAAGTGGTTATCAACTACACCAAGTCAGTTAAGTATATTATAAAAACCAGATTAATTTAGTGCTATGGGATAGCAACAACGGAGCTTAGTAGTTAAAGCGTACACCCATTGTAATTTGTGGCCCCCAGACCCCAGCGTTTCTTGCTTCTGCGCTTAATGAAAGCTGTTCTGTAGAATGAAAACGAATGCCACCAATAAAGACACCGCTTTCATCAGCACGGCCGACTTTAACGTGGCCTTCCAGTTGATTGGTTAGCCAGACGCGTGTACCGACGTTTATTTCGTAGATGGTATCTGAATCACCGCCTTCATCTTTAGGCATGCGAATATTGTGTAACATTAGCTGGCCATAGACATCGATAAACTGGTTAATCGGGCCATTAAATCCTATGCCTCCAGCTACGTCCCAATCGTGATCAAAACGAGTATCAGCACGAACAATAAAGTGTGAGTTTTCAGTGAAGTTAGAGCTGAACTCGCCACCGAATGATTCGGGGCTAATTGCGGTTCTAACTTCTAAAAAGTTATAGCTAAAATTATTTGCACTGGCAGCGTTTGGTAGGGCGCTAGCTAAACCGATGATGCTTAGGAAAGCGGTTTTTTTTAACATAAGAGCATTCGTCCTGAACGAGTTAAAGTTTAAAAGTACTATGTATACCTGAGTGACCTCAAAACGGAGTATGCACAGTATTTTGGCGCAATTTGGTATTATCGTAGCAAATTACAGGCCATAGTAGTAAGCCTCAGTAATATAAAGCGATAATCTCAGCCCATTTTATTCCTTAAGTCTGGTGTAATATTACGTATCCAATTGCACTCCTGTGCGCGGCAATAGGTTGCTTTTGGCTATAGTATGTTAAAAAACAATGTATAAGAAGTGGAATATTATCGCTGATTCGGACTTTAATGGGGCTGGGAATCACATCCGATAACTGAAAATTCGTTCTGGTGGCAGGTTTATGCCGACTGTTCACATCAACCCTAAATCTCTCTCTGATAGAAGAATAAGTTCCTACGAGAGGCACTGCTTGTGGGAATGAATATCGGCTAGTGAGTTTAAAAATCTCAATTAATCACCGGTTTACTACTTTCTAGTCATTTCACTTTCACTACTGAAAACGTTACTATTTATGTGCATTATCAATAATCAATGCCGTGTACGATGTGACAACAGAGTCAGACTCACCGTCGGATGTTAAAGTGACGACGAGCATGAGAGTTTTTCGTTTTTAGCCTTTCAAACAGGATACGGTGCATCTGCTGTGATTAATCTTTTGCCCCTAAATTGGTTTTCTATTTCATTGTCCATTATGTTGGTCATAGAAGCAGAAGATACAAGCTCTGTGACCGTGTAACTTTTAGGCGGCATAATGGTCGTTTCGTGGATGTCAGGGAAGAACATATCGAGCCGGAAACGTTTTTGGAGGCACAATAAGGTCGTAAGTTATGAAAAATTGGAAATTAATCGCTGGATTAGTACTTTGTAGTCATGCTGCTTTCGCTGCTGAAAACGTTACTATCTATGCCGCATCATCAATGACTAATGCTGTAGATGATATGATAACCGCGTTTGAAGAACAGTCTGATGTTAAGGTAACAACTGTGTATGGTAGCTCTTCATCATTAGCTCGTCAGATTGAGCACGGTGCACCTGCAGATGTTTTCCTTTCTGCAAATGAAAAGTGGGTAACGTACCTTATAGATCAACAGGCAGTCGACTCAGAAAAAGTGATCTTATTGGCTGGCAATGAATTGGCGCTCATTAAGCCTTCTGAATCTAACCTTGAGGCTTTTGACCTGTCTGACGCCGAGCAATGGAAGTCGTTATTAACAGGTTCGCGTATGGCGGTTGGAAACACAGATGCGGTACCGGTAGGCATTTATGCCAAGCAAGCTTTGCAGAATCTGAATGTGTGGCAATCGGTGAATAGGCATCTGGCGCAGTCTAGCAATGTCCGAGCCGCATTAGCGTTAGTTGAGCGTGGTGAAACGCCGTTGGGAGTCGTGTATAAAACCGATGCACAATTAACCGATAAGGTCACTACTGTGGCGTTGTTCGACTCATCTTTATATGGACAGATTCACTATCCATTAGCGCAGTTGTCGACTTCAGAATCGAGTAATTTGTTGATTGAATTTATGCAATCCGAACAAGCTAGAGAAATATTAACGGGTTATGGTTTCCGCACCGATATGGGAAATGAAAAGTTTGCTGACTGAATATGAATTAATGGCGTTGCAGTTGAGCTTAAAAGTTGCAACTTATTCTGTTATTTGGCTGTTGCCTTTCGGTATTTTGCTGGGGTGGTTACTCGCGCGTAAAGAGTTTATAGGCAAAAGCGTGCTAGATAGCCTGATACATTTACCTCTTGTGTTGCCCCCTGTGGTTATTGGTTATTTGTTACTGATTGCGATGGGCCGTCAGGGGTTTATTGGTCAATGGTTTTATGATTGGTTTGGCATCTCATTCAGCTTTAGTTGGCGTGGAGCTGTGCTTGCATGCGCTGTTGTCTCTCTTCCATTAATGGTAAGAGCCATCCGGCTCAGTATCGAAAGTGTTGACCTTAAACTGGAGCAGGCTGCCAGAACTCTGGGGGCGTCTTCTCTAAAAGTGTTTTTAACTATTACTTTACCATTAACACTGCCGGGTATCGTCACGGGCATCATGCTCGCTTTTGCTCGTAGCTTAGGTGAGTTTGGTGCGACAATCAGTTTTGTCTCAAATATCCCTGGTGAAACCCAAACGATACCTTTAGCGATGTTTAGCTTCCTGGAAACTCCAGGGCAGGAAATGGCTGCCGCTCGTTTATGTATTATTTCCATTATTATTGCTCTGGGATCATTGCTTTTATCAGAGTGGGTCAGTCGTAAGGTAAGACGAAAGGTGGCAGGCGCGTGACAAATCCACAGGTAGAAGTTGAATTTTATAAGCAGATGGAAAGTGCCGAGCTGGCGGTGAACTTTACTGTGCCTGCGCAAGGTATTACGGCTATATTTGGTCGGTCAGGGGCTGGAAAAACAACCATTATTAACGCAATTAGTGGATTACTGGTGCCGGATCGCGGCAAAATTAATATTAATGGTATGACGCTCTATGACAGTCAGGATAAACGGAATGTGGCTGTAGAAAAGCGCAATGTTGGCTATGTGTTTCAAGAATCAAGGTTGTTTCCTCATTTTAGTGTGCAGAGAAATTTAAACTACGGGGTTAAAAAGCCGGACAACCTTTACTTTGAAGAAATTGTTGGGTTACTTGATTTAAAAGAGCTACTTAATCGCTACCCTAGAGATCTTTCCGGCGGAGAAAAGCAGCGAGTAGCCATAGGGCGAGCTCTTTTATCTAAGCCGGATATTTTGTTGATGGATGAGCCTTTAGCATCGTTGGACCTGCCGCGTAAACGTGAAGTTATGCCGTTTCTTGAAAAGCTTGCTCAACGTATTTGTATTCCAATTTTGTATGTTTCTCATAGTCTAAACGAAATTCTTCGTCTGGCAGATCACTTAGTGGTTATTGATAAGGGGAGAGTTGTTGCGTGTGGGGGGATCGAAGATGTTTGGTCATCTCAAGTTATGCGTCCGTGGCAATCCTTTCATGAGCAAAGCAGTTTATTTTCAGCTCAGATCGCAAAACATAATCTGGAATATGGACTTACTCAGCTGAAATTCAGAGAAGGCTTAACATTTTGGGTGCAGCAAATTTCAGCCGAACCGGGCTCTAATGTGCGTTTGCAGATCCGCGCAAATGATGTGTCTATCTCTCTCGAGAAATATGACAATACCTCGATAAGGAATATATTGCCGGTACGTATTGTAGCGATAGAGCATCAACACGACGGTGCTGATAAAAAAAGTGTCAATTTGAAGCTGGATATGAAAGGGGGGTGCTATTTGTGGGCAACGATTACTCGCTGGGCTCTTGATGAACTTAAGCTTTGTGAAGGTATGGACGTTTATGCACAAATAAAAGGTGTGAGTGTTTCGCAGAAAGATGTAGCACTAACAGGTTACCAATCACAGTAAAGTTCTTCCCTCAAATTGCACCGGAAACAACTCGAGAAGCAAGCTGAGTTTAAACTAAGTCATATTTACCAGTTATACCCATTCCATTAATTTTTTAATCAGTCAGGTAGTGGATATTGATAAACAAACTCAATTTGCCATGGATGGCAAATTGAAGCCCCAGGGATGGTGTTCTTATAAACAGATGGTGCGTGTTTGTATTCAATATTCATTATCGTAAATCGATCAGATAAAGAATGGAATGGGTATTTCCATCAGTTACATAGGTTAACGCGTTACCTTGCGAGTTTATGATGGGCACGTGAAAAGTGTCCCGCACAGAATGCACCGACAATAGAAAGCTCGCCGGCCAAACAAAGGGCTGCAGTCACTTCAGCCAATGCTCGGGCGTTTCCGCTACCGGCTAAACCTAATAGGTCTAAGCACGCTTTTTGGCTCGGTAACCCAGTTCCTCCACCAACTGTACCCACCATGATATTTGGTAAAGTGACACAAGCGTAAAGGCCGCCATTCTTATTGATCTCCATCCTTGTCATTCCTATTGCTGATTCCGCTACACAAGCGGGATCCTGTCCACACGCGATATAAAGTGCAGTTAATGCGTTTGCGTAGTGTGCGTTGACACCAATTGAACCACTTAGGGCACCGCCAACGGTTGTCACATTACCAAACTGAACCATCTTCTCAGGCGTTGTATGCAGGTATTTTGCTATCAACTCTGCAGTTAAATGGACTTCTGCGGTTACTTTTTTACCTCGGACACTTCTGAGTGAATGACTGTTAGCTTTTTTGTCACCGGATAAATTGCCATCAAGGAAAGCATATTCAGGTTCAATAGGAGAGTGAGTCATGATGAATTCAAATATGGCGTGCGTGGCTATAGTCACCATATTTTGTCCCGACGCATCGCCGGTTAAATATTCGAACACCAGATAAACATGATTCCCTTCAATGTTTACATTGATATCATGCAGTTGACCATGGTTAGTTGTCTGCTCTGCGAGCGATTTAAATGTGTCATATTGAGTGACAACCCAGGCTACAAACTGACCTGCCTGCGCTAGGTTATAAAACGCAAATGCCGGGGTTCGGGTAACCCCTTCATTGAGTAGCATTGCACTCGCACCGCCGGACGCTGTAATCAACTGGCTGCCGCGATGGTAAGATGCAACAAGCGCTGCTTCAGTGGTTGCAAGCGGAACACGATAATCTCCTTTGGCATGTAACCCATTAACTCTTAGTGGGCCGGCGATACCGACAGGCACTTTAACGCTACCGATGAAGTATTCAATGTTTTTACTGTATGCTTCCATTGAACGTTCGGTTTCGGGATCAAGCAGACACTGACGAGCGTCTGGCATATCAAGGCTATTCCAGCGACTTTCAACTATCTTTACAGACATTCTTGAACTTGCAGGTAAGCGAGAAGGCTTCTCAAAGTTAGGTTGTAACGCTTTCTCCAGTTCATTGTCAGATAATGCCTGATGTACAGCGTTAGTGTCTTGTCGTTGTAGATTTAATTTGGTCATAGAAGATCATTTAAAACATTTTGCCAGCATTGTACTGTCAGAGGGGGGAAACACAAATAGTTGCCGAAAGGGAAGTGTAAAAAAGGTTAAATATGCAGATCGAGAAGGCTGCCAATCATATCTTGTTCACGTTGCATCACGCTGGTGCCAACGCGGTTATACTGAGTGGCTTGATTCAGCTTGACCAAAGCGTCAATATCATTGTCATCAAGACGCTTAATCTTAACATTTTCAGCGTCGTTAAATTCCATTGCTTTATCAGGGGTGTATTCATTACGGTTTGCTGTAGACTCCTGAAGTTCAACAGCAGCATCGTCAGCCATCTTTTGCGATTGCTGAACAATTGAATAACCCGATTGTACAGATGAAACAGACATAAAATTTCCTTCTAAACTAATAAAATCTTATGCGCTGTTTAATAAATGTGCAAGTGAAACCGGCTCTTTAGGTTTGAAACTAAGAAAATAGCTGAGAAATCATTTCCAGCTCTTCTGACGTCACTAGTTCATGTTCCGTTGTCTCAAGGGATTGGGTTATTTCACCTTGTAAAGAGCGTAATTGCTGCGGAGTCAATTGACTGAGTTGCGATTTCAAACGGTCAAACTGAGCGCTATTCATACAAATGTCCTGTGCCAACCTGTTTCGGTTATTTATTAATATTTGTTTCTGATTCACGGCCACCTTCACTCCGGTAGGATAAATCTTACGCAATAGTAGTATTCACCTGTGTGCTTATGTCCGAATAATGTCAGATTATAGGTTGACTAATGTAAAAACATAGGATCTTGTTATGTTTGTTGCTTTTGTCTGAAAAATGAGCACTCGTTGCGTCTTATATTTGAGTCATTATTTTAGTTATCTTCGACTCGAACAGCGAATTTCGCAGCAAGAGAATGCAGTTCAGGCAGCATTCGAAAGATAAGGTGTAACTGCTGTAAAACCATCCGTGCTGAGCTGCTATCTTCTTCACGCCATTGAGTCAGGCGTTCTTTCAACCCGGAATCATCAACGTTTTGTGCATCGGATTCGCTGCAATGATTAAACAGTTGCCGGTAAAGTGCATCTAAATGCTGGTGAATGACACGATGAGAGTCGAGAACCAATCGGTGCACCGCTTCATCTTCAATACGGGTCCGATGCGCCCCCAGCGCGGAGATATAACTTAATAAAGCGTGATTCAGAGTCAAAAAGCGGTAGCTTTCTTCTGTAGCTGCACGATATTTTCCTGGTTCTGCCAGCATATTACTCACCGCGACAGCGAGTGCTGAATCCTGATTATGGGCATGTCGTCTTGCGATACGGTAGCTTAAATTGTCCTTTTTCCCAATACGATACTGTCCAATAATCTGTCCCAGATACCGTTTGTTGGCATCGATCGCTTCCGCCATTACCTTATGTAATCGTTTTGACTGCCAATCCGGAAAAATAAAATGAACGGCAAACACGGCCAGAGCGCAACCCGTAAGGGTATCTCCTAAACGGGGCAACACCACCGCGTAACCTTCTCCTAATTGATTGAAACAAAAAAGAACAAGTATGGTAATAAACCCGGTCGCGTACCCATAGTTATTAATACGGAACGCAAAGAACATGACACCTGATAACACAATAAGCACCAACTGACTTTCCAGTGAGGGGAACAGTGTAAGCAGCGGAACACCAACGAATAAGCCGATTAAGGTGCCGATAATGCGTGCTTTGAGTTTATGCCGAGTAGAAGCATAGTTGGGCTGGCATACAAACAAGGTCGTCAGTAAGATCCAATAACCTCGTTCCAGATCGAGCCCCTGTATGATGCCGTATCCGGCTGTTAAAGCTATGGACATGCGAACAGCGTGCCTGAATAGCAGAGAGTCTGTCGTTAGGTTGGATTTAATTCGCAACCACATCGATTTGAGGGTGTGAACTTCGTTGTCCTGAAGTATGTCATCTTCTGGTTTTGTGGTGTCTGGATTACTAACATTGCTAAGTTGCTTTTCGACCGTAGCAAGGTTATTAAATAAATAGCCGAGCTGAGTAAGCGAGGTTTTCCACTCACTGTTGTTCTGTTGTTGTAGGTAATTTAACGCAAGCTGTAACTCATCCAGAGCCATAATTGAATCACTGTTGTGATTGTATTCGATACCGGATTTTATCGACTGTGCAATAACACGGCATGATTGAGCCTGCTGCTGCAATAGGTGTTTAAAACGGAACAGGACATCAGAGCGCTCAAAATGACTCGCAAGCTCTTGATAGCGATAGTGGGTTGAACTGATCCGTTCGTGTATATCCTGCGCAAGAAAATAGATACTTAAAAAACGATCACTGGTGCTGTCAACATGCCCTCGTTTCGAGCGCGTCAGAAATTCATCTTTGCACTGATTTAGTGCTGAAACCGTTGCTGCATTTAGGTTCGCTTCAGCTATTCGGTGGGGCTGAGGCGTCAAATCCTGTACTGGGTGAAACAGCTCAGCTTTAGCATCAAAGTAGTTGGCAAGCTGATTAAATACATTCGCCAGGCTCTGCTGAACGGGTTGCAATGGCCATAGAATATGCCACACCATAGACACAACGTAATACCATGCCGCCCCTGTTAGGAGTAACAGCGGCTGAAACCAGATATTGGAGCTTTGATGTGCGCCTAGCATGGTGTAGATAGCGATAAGCAGAGAGCCGAAAGCGATACTTGCATAGCGGGAACCAATGGCTCCCAACATGATAAAACCAAATGTTGAAATAAACAGTCCGATTGCAAACAGCACTGGTGTTTTAAATAACAGTTCAATGGAAAAGGCGGCTAACGCGAAGCAGCAAAAGGTTAATGTGATACTTTTCAAACGGCCAGTGAAACTGTCATCTCGTTCGGCGATAGCCGCCGCAATAACCCCGAGTATGAGTGGTGTAACCCAGGTATTAAGACTGTAATACCACGTAGGAACGACAACACCAAGTAATGCAATAAATATCAGAACACTGTAATTAACAGTCTTATTAGCCCAATGCAGGCGAAATCGTTTTATAAAATTCACAATGATCCAGAAGCTTATCAGTCAGAGCGTTAAGTGTATCAGAATGATTTGATAAGGTTTTGATCAAATTAAATAAATAACCTGATTGAAATAAACGGAACAGTATTGACATTCTATTGGCTTCACGCAAAGTGGTTAGGGTAGTATAACCAAACTTATATTGAATGAATGATTTCTAAGAGCAAATTGCAATGCAGCTGAAAGCCAATAAGACTGCACAGTTTTTTATTTCTGGTGAATACGATCAGGTTGAGCTGGGGGATGAACAGATCATTTTGTCGTCCTACGCCAGTGAAGAGTACATCCCATTTAATGTATGGAATGGCAGAGTTAAGATACACCGTGGTTTGTTTTGGGGTGGTTTGCAGTTTTATGCTCACGAAGAAGGCGGCCGACAGCGTTGCTGGTTGGTTCAGGGGTTGCCCTGGCCAGAGTGTCGGAAGTTTGCTCATAAAGTGGTTGCCGTCTATCAGGAATGGCACAATAAACAGTGTATGCAGCTCAGTCAGTATCTTCCGCAATGGCAGCAAGAGCTTGCCCGGTTAATTCGATTACCTTCTTTTTTAGCGCATTCGCAAATCGATAACTGGGTGAATGGGGTTTATGATGATTTAAGCAGTATGGGGATGTCTTTAGAAGAAGCGCACAAGCGTCTGCCTGAACATATTTCTCAGCTCTCACCCTGGATACTCGACACTTCTGAACAACTAAGCCAAAGAAACCTGCGTTGGATTGATAATGAACGCCATAACTGGGAAGTATTGTTTAGCCAGGTAGAATCCTCACCGTTGAACTTGTCTCAACAAGAAGCTGTTTTACTCAATGATGATCATAATTTGGTACTTGCGGGGGCGGGCTCGGGTAAAACCAGCGTTCTGACCGCCAGAGTTGCCTATTTACTGCAAAGTCACTTAGCTCAGGCAGAGCAAATTTTAATGGTTGCATTCGGCCGAGATGCCGCAGGAGAAATGGTTGAGAGGCTGAGTAATAAAATAGGCCTTGATGCCGAAAAAATAAAAGTCAGTACCTTTCATCAACTGGGGTTAAGTATCCTCAAGCAGGTAGAGGGTAATCAGGTTGAGATATCACCGATTGCGCTTGATGACAAGCTTAAGCATGCCTGGTGTATTGATTGGTTGAAACGGCACTGGATGACTCCCACGAATTTTAAACGTTGGCAGAAGCATTTGGCGAAATGGCCAATTGCTTATTTAGCGGGTGATGATGAGCTAGGCAGTCATGTTGAAAACCCGAAACTCATTTCTTGGTTAGAAAAGCAACTGGATCAACTCGCTTTATTGGGAATGACCAAAAAAGCCATTCAAGAGCGTTTGGTGGAACATCAAGATTATTCTCGCCTCAACAGTGAACTTGCTCTTTGCTGGCCTTGTTATCAAGCATGGCAGCAAATGCTCAAAGAGAATAATCACATTGATTTTAATATTATGATTAGCCGTGCTACCCAATATGTGGCCAAAGGTAAGTTCAAATCGCCGTGGAAATTTATCATGATTGATGAATATCAGGATATATCTCCGCAACGATTAGATCTGATTCAGGCTTTGTGTGAACAAGAACCAAATAAAGCTAATTTGTTTGCAGTGGGTGATGATTGGCAATCGATTTATCAGTTTGCGGGATCCGATATTGACTTAACTACCGGGTTTGAGTCCAGAATGCCATATTCTACCGTTCACCATCTGGATACCACTTATCGTTTTGATGATAAGCTTGGAGAAGTCGCAAATCGTTTCGTTCAGCAAAATCCGAGCCAGCGTAAGAAGGTACTCAATAGCGTTAAAACTCGCTCAGGTAAATCGGTAGCTATCGCTCCGACAGCGAATGTAGAAAAAATACTCGATAGTTTGAATCGTAAAGCGTCCGGGATAAAAACTGTCTTATTGCTTGGTCGTAACCATTACCATAAACCAGAGCTTCTTAATGACTGGAAAAATCGATTTTTGTCATTAAGACTCGACTTTATGACGTGTCATGCGAGTAAGGGCAAAGAAGCGGATTACGTTATCGTTTTATCGGTCGATGAAGGGCAATTCCCGGCGAAAGTCAAAGCGCTGCATTTAGATGGGGCCCTAACGCAGTCGCAAGACGACTATGCTTATTCAGAAGAACGCCGTCTGTTTTATGTTGCACTGACCCGGGCGAAAGAAAAGGCCTGGGTTACTCATTCGGGAGCAGGCTCTGTTTTTGTTCAGGAACTATTGGATGGTGACTACCCGGTCATCAGGCAAAAGTAAATGAGTTAGATTTGGGAAGGATTAACCATGAGCAAAGCACTAATACTGGTAGATGTTCAAAACGATTTTTCACCAACAGGCGCGTTACCTGTCGCTGAAGGCGATCTGATCATACCGGTGATTAACCGTTTAATGCCACATTTTGAGCACATTATTGCGACGAAAGACTGGCATCCCGCCGGACATGCGAGTTTTGCATCGACAAATGATCAACCCACGGGTGACGTGATCAACTTAAATGGGATACCACAGGTGATGTGGCCCGATCACTGCGTTCAAGATACCGAGGGCGCTGAGTTTATTCCTGGTCTGAACAGCGATGCAATTACGCACGTTATCCACAAAGGTACGGATAGAGAAATAGACAGCTACAGCGGATTTTTTGATAATCAACGCCTTCAATCTACGGGGTTAGCTGACTACTTACGTGATCAGGAGATTAATGAAGTTTATCTTGCTGGACTGGCTACCGATTATTGCGTGAAATTCACCGCGTTAGATTCTGTTTCTTTGGGATTTGTTACCTACGTAATACAAGATGCTTGTCGTGGTGTAGAAATGGCACAAGGCGATGTAGAAAGTGCATGGAAGCAAATGAAGCAGGCGGGCTGCAAGCTCGTTCAATCCGGTGATATTGTCAACGAATAACAATTCCCATGCGGAGATATGGGGTAGTAGACAATATTCTGTGATATTAAGCTGGAATCGACCGACTGTCGATTCCAGCTAACTCATCGCGTTAGCCTGAAGAGTTATGTTCGTTCAGCCAGGTACGATTCATAGTCTGGGATTTCGATATCAACTTCTTTATCGAGCAATTCTGAATTAAATATGAATTTTGCTGTTGCGCGGTTGGTTGCTACAGGGATGTTCCAGACACTGGCAATACGTAATAACGCTTTAACATCTGGATCATGTGGTACCGCATTAAGTGGATCCCAGAAAAAGATAAGCACGTCAATGTTGCCTTCTGAAATCAGGGCGCCAAGCTGTTGGTCGCCACCTAATGGACCACTAATTAGACTCTTAATCGATAATCCGGTTTCTTTCTGCAGTAGATGTCCTGTTGTACCTGTAGCATAAAGAGTGTGACGTTGTAGCTTTTCTTGATTCTCTTTAACCCAGCGCATCAGCTCTGGTTTACAGTTATCGTGCGCAACCAGAGCAACATGTTTAGAAGCTGGCATAGTACGGGTTGTTATTTTCATTTACACATTCCCAATTAAAAATTGACGACCAAGAACCCGGTTTAAAAACATTCAATGTGATGAAGAGTAGTGTCTTTACAAAGCGAGAAGAGATTTTAGGTCTTAAGCGATTTCCGAGTTCAGCGTAATTTAATAACTAAATCATGCGCTTTATTCAATGTCTTTTATTCAAAATGTTGTTCTGTATTCCGGCAGTTATGTAAAACTATGATACGTGTTTTACTTTACCGATGGTGATCGCAGATCTGTTACAGGTGGTATCGCGAGAGTAAAGCATTTGTTGTTTGGGGTTATCCTGTTGGCGATTGATAGGGCATGTGGATTTAATCGCCAACATAGATGGTGATAATTAGTCAAATTGATAGCTTTCAGGGACCACCACGATCCCTTTTTCCGATATTTTAAATCGTTTAGCATCTTCAGCCGTATTGACCCCTATTTGTGTATTGGGAGGGATTTTGACATGCTTGTCAATAATGCAGTTGACTAACTGAGAGCCTTCACCAACTTCTACATCATCGAACAATATGCTGTCGACGACGGTTGCGCTATCATTAATGACGACACTCGCAGATATGATAGAGTGGTGAACAGAGCCACCAGAGTTGACCACGCCATTTGAGATAATTGAATTAATGAATATACCTTCGTTGCCAGTTGCCGATGAGACGGTACGAGCTGGTGGAAGTTGAGGTTCATAAGTTCGAATAGCCCAGTTCTTTTGGTACAGGTTCATAGGAGGAACAGGCTCTAACAGATCCATATTCGCTTCATAAAAAGAGTCAATCGTTCCCACATCGCGCCAGTAACTGTCACGAGATACACGTCCTTTTGTACTGTTAAATTGGTAGGCGTAGACACTGCGTGTTTCAATTAATTTTGGAATAATGTCCTTACCAAAATCGTGGCTTGAAGACTCAACCTCAGAGTCTTGATGTAGGGCTTGTTGTAATACTTCCATGGAAAAAATATAAATCCCCATGGAAGCGAGACTTGATTCTGGCTGACCGGGAATAGAGGGAGGATCTGAAGGTTTTTCGATAAATGATGTAATTCGATGGTCGCTGTCTACAGCCATGACACCAAATGCGCTTGCCTGGTTTTTAGGGACTTCCATACAGGCAATCGTCAGTTTCGCGTCTTTGGCAATATGCTCCTCAAGCATGGCTTCATAATCCATACGATAAATGTGATCACCTGAGAGAACGACGACATACTTCGAATCGCTTCGGGATAACAGCCACATATTGTGAAATAATGCATCGGCAGTGCCTTCGTACCATTTCCCACCTTTGCGCATTTGTGGGGGAATGACGGTTATGAATTCACCCAGCTCCGGATTAAAAACTGACCACCCGTCACGCAGATGTTTTTGTAAAGAGTGAGATTTGTATTGAGTCAACACCAGAATCTTTCTTAATCCTGAATGTAGACAGTTTGTAAGGGTAAAATCGATAATTCGATATTTACCACCAAAGGGAACAGCAGGTTTGGCTCTATCATCAGTGAGGGGGGATAATCGTGACCCCATACCTCCAGCTAGTACTACAGCTAAGGTGTCTTGCATCTTATTTCTCCCTAAACATGTGCAATTCGTTATCATTTTCAGCCAAATGACCTTGAAGATCCGGGCAATTAGCCTTTCAAGGTTACGTAGCTACATTTAGCGTAGTACAAGTTTTAAGCCAAAATCGAAACCTGTGTTATATCTCGTTTGTTTAACATCAGAATTTGCTAATGCACTAAATTTGGGCGTGGTTGATGCTTTTAGTGAACCAAGTTGGTGCGATTTGGGCGTGGGCAGCATTGCCCTGAATCTCTGTAGTTAGTCGATTTCAATTGAGCATAAAAAATGGGGTGTTTAGAGTTAAAATTTACAATGTAAAAGCTAAATAAATTGGGGCTAGGAGGCGGATTGACTGAGATTCTCAAGGATCATGATTTCATTATCGTAGTAATTCTGCATTGTTTTAAGTTGTTGCACTAGATCGCTTAAATCATTTTGCAATTCGATATCTGAGGTTATGTAGTGGTCAGCGGCAATTTGATTAGTGACCGCATGTTTTTGTTGGCAAGCGTAATGTATCTCTTGCCAGGTTTTAAGCTGACGATTAATGACTGGTGGAATGCTGGCGATATGTTCAATGAGTTTGGAAATCGTCTGCTTTGCCTGAATTGACGTTTTAATTTGTTGTGTGACTTGGTATTGAAAGTTGTCACTATCTTTGTGCCATAAGTAGTTCAGCTCCTGTCGGGAAAACTCTCTGTGTAGGAACACTGAATTGTGAAAGGTCGGTAGCCAATGATTATACTTGTTAGCAATCCGGTTGTACTTGTTGTCCAGCTCTTGCTGAGAAGTTAGTGCCTGATTCCATTCCTGTTCATTACATTGGGCTGCATTGAGATGCGAAGATAAAGTTAACAGTAGAATGGCCGTTATATAGCGTAAGTGCATTTGATAGTGCTTCATCGTCAAAGGCTAATTATTTTATTATAGTTAAAGAAAACAAAGTTTTGGCTGTAAATCGGCTTAACGTCAAGAGGGTACGGCTTTACGCATGAAGAAATTATTAATGGTCTTATTTTTAATACTGGGGATCGGCGGTGCAGCCGCAGGCTACTACCTTTTCTACTACAAACCCCAGCAAGATCTGCTAAATATGCCTGCTGAGGAAGATAAACCTGTAAAATTAGAGCCGAAAGATCAGCAAACACCAATCGCATCGGTTAAGCCGGAAGTGCTCGATTACTATGTTGCCGAGGACAAACTGGGCATTCGTGAATCTGCTGATCGCGATGCGTTTGTCGATCGTTACTTGTACAAAGGTGATCCTGTTCATCTTCTCGAAAAGAAAAACGGTTGGGGTAGAGTGTCGGCCTATTTTGTTTATGAACAAGGCGGTCCGGAGGTCGCTGAATGGATACCTCTGGATGGATTAGTGGAAGAAGCGCCGGTAATAACACCTGAAGAGCGTAGAAAGACAATTCAGGGTTATATTTCAGGGTCTGATGATTATGTAGAATTTGAAGATATGTTTTTAAACACAACCGACCAGCTATTAAGAGATGACACCTGTTCGCCGGTTGACTTCGAAGAACTAGGGGGATGGGTTAAATCAACCCGATTTACAGACCGAGATGTCTATTTTGTCTATTGTGGCGGCCTAAAGCTTGCTGACAAAATCTATTTAGATGTACGTAGCGGTGAAGTTTTTTACCAGTAAAGAGTTATATTGAAGCCTCCGATTAACACCGGAGGCTTATTCGGTTTATAACTCTGGTCCTGAAATGTGTTTACGCATTGAGGACGAATTAAAGAGCGGCTAAAATCGTTTCCCCATTACTGACTTCAAACGCTTTAGGTTGCTCAACGTTCAATGTGGTTACAACACCATTATCAATAATCATCGCATAGCGCTGAGAGCGAACCCCGCCGAAAGTTCCGGTGTCCATTTCTAAACCTAGCGCTTTGGTAAAACTGGCATTACCATCGCCCAGCATTTTTATTTCAGAAGCATTTTGTGCTTCGCCCCATGCATTCATAACAAAAGCATCGTTGACCGCGACACAAGCGATCAAATCAACCCCTTTTTCTTTTATTTGGTCTGCCAGAACCACGTACCCAGGTAAATGCGCTTCGGAACAGGTTGGCGTGAATGCACCTGGAACAGCAAACAGAACTGCTTTTTTACCTTCGAATAATTGTGAAACGGTATGATTGATCACGCCGTCTTCAGTGAGTTCGCTAAGTGTCACTTCTGGTAAGTTTTGTCCTACTGTAATCATTATGATTCCTTAATTGAGTGTGTTATACCAACCTACATAAGTTTCTGTTCATTCTTGCTTGCGAAAAACGCCAATAACTGCGTTATAGATTTTGTAATGAGAATAACGAGTTAGCGGCAATCTATGCCTTGTTCTTAGCGTTTTTTCTACGCAATTATCTGGACACTAACTTAGCCAGATTGATATTAATCATTTTCAGTCTAGTACTTAATAGCAGTAACAAAAACAGACAAAACATGTGGGTAATGGCTAAAAATCGATGTTAATCACATCCACAGTCGATACGTCTCTATTGCAACGTATATACTTTAAGCATGCTTTTAACAATCGGTAGAACCCGAACGCGAGGAGAGGATGTGATTGAAATTGTAGGCTTGGACCACGTGGTGTACCGAACGAGCAGGCTAGATGAGATGCTGAAGTTCTATTGCGATATTTTGGGTTGTGTCGTGGAAAGAGAGTTGTCACCAGAGCTGGGGCTGGTTCAGTTACGAGCGGGTAATGCGCTAGTAGATATCGTCCCTGTTGATAGTAAGTTGGGAAAACAGGGCGGCAAAGCGCCATCGCAAGATGGTCGTAATGTAGACCATGTTTGCTTACAGGTGGTGCAGTTTGAAGAGGAACAATTAATCGATTATCTCAAGCTGAATCAGATTGAACATTCTGAATTTTCTGAACGTTATGGTGCACAGGGATTTGGTCGCTCAATATATGTTTATGATCCGGAAGGAAATGTGGTTGAACTTAAACCCTATATAAATCAAAAGTAAATCGATCATTGTGACCTACAGGAGGCTCTATGAGCGAAGACAAACATGGTATATCGATTGGTATTGATCGAATCGGAATGCAGTTTTTTGTATCAATGAAAGCGGTTGGTCGTCTTACTCATGATGATTATGAGGTTATTGCCCCGATGATAGAGGCTGCGATTGTTAAAGTTAATCAGTCCAGAGTAAAGGTGCTGTTTGATGCCACCGAATTTGAAGGATGGGAGATAAGAGCCGCTTGGGATGATTTTAAACTGGCGCTTAACTATGAAGATGAATTTGATAAGATTGCTCTATATGGCAATCAGGAGTGGCAGGAGACAGCAGCGAAAGTTGGCAACTGGTTTATGTCTGGTGAAGTTCAGTATTTCGACAGTTATGATGATGCCATAAATTGGCTACAAAACTGACCAGCTGACCGTTAGCAAATATTAGCCGTAAGCAATGTCAACTTTCGGGATAAGGCTCTCAGGCGTTCCTAAGTAATACCCCTGATACATATCCAGATTAAGCCGTTTCATTGCTTCAAATTGTTGTTTGGTTTCAATGCCTTCAACAACGGTTTTTGCATTTGTTGCTCGGGCTACCTGGATTGCGTTTAATAGTGGCTCTGTATCTCCTGTCATGTATTGACACATCAAGCTTCGGTCAAACTTAATAATATCGGGTGAGAGCAGTGTGACACGTTCTGACGTTGATGCTTGTGAACCATAATCATCCACTGCGATATGAAATCCAATATTGGATAATTGATTGGTTGTATTCTTCAGTGATAATTCGTTATGGGTTTCTTGTTCAACCACTTCCATTACTATTTGGGGATTTTGTAGATTAAGTTGTTTTAACCGTTCTGATAAGCGTTGAGATAAAGATTCACTTTCGATAAAAAACTGACCGGCTTCTGGCAGTAAATTCAGGAATAAATGATATCGACGATAAGGTGAAATAGAGAAGTTTCGAATGTGAATTGCTCTGCTAAGTAATTCGACATTTAACTGATCAACAAAATTGTAATTTTTCGAATGGAAAAACTTATCTGGGCGTATTTGACGCTGACCGTTTGTATAAATTCTAACCAGAGCTTCTGCACCTATAACCCTTTGTGATTTAGAAAAGATAGGCTGAAATACGCTACGTAAGGTTAGTTCTTTATAGTGCGCAACATATTCTCCACAATGATCATATTTTATACACTGATTAAACTGACGCCTTGTTGTAAGAATCATAATGATTATTTAATTCCTGATTTATTAATCTGATATCACGTCCATACGATATCTAAGCAGACTCTAATGTTATTATTTACTATATACTCATTATG